>ERZ1034855.498-NODE-498-length-15005-cov-12.408027_pt1 | contig 15005 bp, 7 predicted proteins | sample MGYA00520699_ERZ1034855 | MGnify/ENA primary metagenome ERZ1034855 (study PRJEB33766, sample SAMN09781730) | gut metagenome | biome: gut microbiome | host: Homo sapiens | place: Madagascar | study: EMG produced TPA metagenomics assembly of the PRJNA485056 data set...
TAATTAAAATATATAATCCAGAGAGATACAAAATCTCTCTGGATGAATATTTAGATATAGTACTGAATTATACAAATACCATTTGTAGCAGGATGATTATGTGGTCCACCGCCACATCCAAAACCATATCCTGCAATTCCACCAAATCCTCCTCCACCTCCACCTTGATTACCTATACCATCTGCTCCTGGAGAATAGTAACCGCCACCTCCACCGATACAATTACCTCCTCTTGCAGATTTACCATATCCTCCTCCACCACCACAATCGTCCCCGCCATCGCCACCATATCCACCTCCACCACCGCCGCCATAATTGCCTCCATTTCCACCATTGCCACCATATCCTCCTCCACCGCCTCCTCCCCAAAGACCTCCATCTCCGCCATTACCACCAAATCCTCCTCCACCAGCACCTCTAAACTTATCAGATGATGCATTATACTTTTTCCCAGCTTTTCCCCATCCTCTAAAGTAACCATTACAATCATTGAATACATTGGTCCATGTAGAAGTATTAGTGCCATCAGTAGCATTATTTTCTCCATATGATCCATTTCCACCATATTGACCACCTGATCCAGCTCTAGAATTAGAATTACTAACAGCTCCTCCACCGCCTCCGTACATTCCTCCATCTCCAGCATATGCAATACTACTTCTATTATTTCCACCATCAACTCCACCTCCTCCTCCATACATTCCACCCTTACCTCCATTCATAGATGTTCCAGCTCCTCCACCACCTCCCCACATGCCTCCATTACCTCCGCCAACATTATTTCTATCTGCTGAAGCCCATAGATTACGACCACCTCCTCCACCTCCAAATTGATATCCTTCTCCGCCTTTCCCTTGTCTAGACCATCCAATACCTCCTCCTCCAGACCCACCAGATCCACCATTAAAACCATTTCCACCAGATCCGCCATTAGCACTTAAGTATTTACCAAATACTGTAGATCCTCCTGTAGTGGCATCACTTCCATAAGAACCAAATGATCCTCCTCTTCCTATAGAAATTTGTACAGATGTACCAGCAGGTATATTTAATAATGCATTATTCATCCATCCACCGCCACCTCCAGATCCTTCATTATTCGTATTACTATTTGACGTTCCACCACCTCCACCACCTCCAAATATTCTTACGCTAAATTGCTGATTCTTTGCCTTTGGTGCTACCCAATTAGTATTCTCTAATATAATCTCCGTAGTAAGCCTATTGCCACTTCCACCTGATGATCCTCCACCCTTTCTGACTATTAAACTTTCACCCATAAAACAAAATCACCTTCCTCACTCAGAGGAAGGTGTATAATAAATGCTTAATTGGAAGAGGATGTTCTCAGAGCTCTGCATTTATCAAGACACCCTCCTCTACGATCGCAATATAATTGTCGGCAGGGGGGGGGGGTCCCGCATAGTTAGAGTAGGTAACCAGCAGAGCCCAAAAGAGTATTTATATCTTTTACTAGAGAGTTCTCACTTTACTTGATCATTTTCATTATTTACCTTATCTGGTACATTTAAGTAACTCATTGAAAGGAAAGTTATACTAATGACTGATATACAATATATATTTTATTTCATAGGAATAATTACTACTATAGCAATTGTAGGTATTCCTTGTTTATATCTTCTTCATAAAGGTATAAAATATACAATTAATCACTCTACAAATACGAAAGATCCCAAAGAAAATAAATTAGAGAAAGAATATAATTCGTATTATAAAACACCTCATATGGTTCTTACATTGCAGGATGGAGCATATCTTGGTTGGAGCAATTGTGAGAATCAAGCAGATTTTGAAAATCATTATAGAGGAGCCAAATTTCAATATCCGACAGTAGTCTACATAAATGATACCGGTAAGAGATTTCTATATATACCTGATACAGATACCTATTATGAATTTGTAAACTTTGGCGAATTTGATAGATGGAAGGACTTGCAATGATTAATACTATAAGAATACTAGCTTGTATTTTATTAGGAGTATTTTTAAGATTACAATTTGATAAATGGAGGAGAAGAAAATGAAAAGTTATCTTAATAGGAAGCTCATTGTGATTGAAGGCGTTGATGGCACTGGTAAGCATACCCAGGCTGTCAATGTTCAAAAACGAATTGGTGGAAATTCTATTCTTGTATCTTTCCCTAGATATGGAGAGAACTCTGCTAATATGGTTGACAAATACCTGTCTGGTACATGGAGTGAGACCCGTAAAGAATTGTCTCCTATTATCACTTCTGATTTCTTTTCTATTGATAGATCTATCTCTTATGCAAATGATGCATGGGGAGAGATCTATGATAATGGAGGAATCGTAATTGCTGATCGTTATACTCAGTCTAATGTGATTCATCAGGGATGTAAGATTCTCTTTGGAAATTCTAAGCTCACTGATAAGTATATTGATCCTGTTTTGGCTGATCAATGCAAGGATTATATAAAGTGGCTTTACAATCATGAATATAATGATTTCAAAATTCCTATTCCTAATATGGTTTTCTTCCTGTATATGGATGAAGAATCTAATAAGAGAATCATTGAGCAAAGAATGAAGGATGATCCTTCTCATGCTGATATCCATGAGAAGAATGCAGAATACATGGAATACTGCAGAAGAATGGTAAACATTCTGAAGAATGATAGAACTTATATCACTGATATTAGTTGTAAATACAATATCAGATACATCTTCATTAATGAGTCTAATGACGATGGTTCTCTTAGATCTATTGATGAAATTACTGATGAAATTATGGAGCATATCATCAAAGGAGAATGATAAATCAATGATGACCAAGAAAGAACTCTGTTTAGCAATCATCCAACAGTTTGAACTTCAGAATCCAACAGTGGATGTGCATGATAAGAATTATGATCAGAATTTTATTTTTAGAGATGCTAAACTAGCTATGTGCTGGGGCTATATGAATAAAATTGATCCTAATAATTATCCTATCAATCAGGATTATCTAAAGAGCTATGCTAACTCTAAATCTAGAAATGTAACTCTATTTGGATACATGGATCCTGATAATAAATTCCATGAACTTACTTTCAAGGAATTGCTTGATATGCTTCCTGAAGAGTAATTAATATGAGGGAGATTTTTATCTCCCTCATATCTCTTTTTCAAACATTGTAATAAAAAACATTTTAAATTTGAAAGGAGAATTATATTATGGAATTCAATATTCCTTCTATGCCTTTTATCGTACTTGCTGTCTATCTCATCATTTGGGTAATGAAACAGTTCACTTTCAAGACTGATGAACAGCGGAAAAGCATTCCTCCTGTGTCTGCTGTTATTGGTGGCCTTATAGGTATTGCTCTCTTCTATAAAGTTCCCACTGCTATCAATGCAGAGAATATTGTAGAAGCTTGCACTATTGGTATGGGCTCTGGTCTGGCTGCAGTTGGATGCAATCAGGTCTTTAAGCAGTTCAAGAAGTTTACAGGTGAAATTGAAACCTCTGATGAGGACAATGATAGAGCCGATAATGAGGATAACTAATTCCTAAACTACTCAGTAGAGAGGCAATTAAGCCTCTCTACTGTACTTTTGCTACCCTGAACATAGAAGTAAGATTCTTATAAAGGAGGGCTAACCGTTATGGCTGGACGACTTCCGAAAGTTACAGAATACATTAAAAATATGGGAAAGTCAGTAGGATATGCTGCAATTGAAACAATTACAGAGCCTACTGAAAATATGAAAGACTTCATCGATACTAACGATGAACTCTTTAAAACTATTTATGCAGCTACTAGAAATTATCGCCAAACTCTTAAAGCTGTTGATAGATCTATTAAGAGATCTAAAGTCTATGAAGCTGCTACTCTTGGTCTTAAAGCACTTCAAGAAGATATAACCACTGGCAAGTTCTATAATAAAGAACGTGAAAACCAGTTTGGTATGGAAGGAGTCATGGGTGATGACTTCTCCGATTTCTCAGAATTTGAAAGCGATGACTTTGGTAATGACTGGGGTTCTGAAGACAATGATGAAGATGTCTCTGAATCCACGAAGGCTACTATTGCATCTACTAGAACTATTAGTGGAATGATTAGTGCATCTTCTGAAGCGGAGACCAAAGCCATTGTTGGTTCTGCTAAAGCAATTGCAGATGTCAATATGGCATCTACTAAACTTTTGTCTATGCAGAATGAAAAGATTTATTCATCTATGGTTAATGGATTTGCTGGAGTTGGTAATGGAGTTGCATTAATCAATTCTATTCTCTCTGGTCCTCTTACCAATTACATGAATGAATCTGTCAAATTCTATGGAGATATCTCTAATAAAGTAAGTGAGACTAATGCTTATCTGAAAGAACTTACTGAGATGCAGCGTAATCTCTACAAAGTTCAGCAGGAAGAGTATAAGTCTACTAAGTATGATGAGATTGTTAGTGCTAGTGGTGCTCCTGATCTTGTCGCTTATGCTAAGAATATCTATAAGAATTTGTTGAATTTGGATCCTACTGGCGGTATGCTTAGTGGATCAGATGGAAACATGTTGAAAGTCTTCGTTGGATCTCCTCTTAAGGCCATTCCTATGATGGTAGCTAAGATGCTGATTCCTTCGATTGTACAGACTACGCTTAAATCCTTTGATGAAAATATGTCTGGACTGTTCTCTGCCTTTGCGGCTAGAATGAATAGCTGGGCTGAAGAAGAGACTATTGATGGCATCAACTTCAAAGGCATAATTGGTAATTTACTTGGCATCAAGATGGATAAGAAGTCTTCTGTTGATACTTCAAAGTACCAACGAGGGCCAATTCCATTTGATGGAGAGACTAAGAAAGCAATTGTGGATGTTATCCCACAATACTTAGCTCGAATTGAATCTGCTGTTTCTGGTCGTCCAGCTCAATACTATGACGGGGCTTCAGGAAAGTATAAGACGATGCGAGAGATACATCGTGAATATAAACAGAACCAAGAAGCTGCTTGGGCACAATCAATATCCTCTATTGAAGATTCTTTCAATAAGTGGGCTGATATGTTTGCTAAAACTGCAGCTGAACGAGAAGAACTCAATAAGAGATTCAAGAAGCTTGGTAAACAAGTTTACAATGATGGTGGTGACTTCACTCCTTATATGGGCTATGGTCCACGAGGAGATAGAAGGAATGAAACCAATCCTTATAATATGGCTTTTGGGTATGATGAATGGACTTCTTTCGTCAATTACTTAAGAGATCATGATAAGAAGGGTGTATACAATATAGCCGCTAATACTTTCAATGCTGCTCAGAATCGTACCAGATATATGAAGAGCATTGAAGGTTCTTTCGCTAATCCTGCAAGCCTACTCTTTAATGGTGGAATGCTCGAATTCGACGATCATGGAAAATTAAAGCGATTCGATCCTAATAAGGGTGGACCTGGAGAATACTATAAGAAGAGTAACAAGTTTAAATCTGCTACAGATTATCTTAAGGATATCTTAGCTGAAGTTCGCTATATTAGAACTTATGGCCTCAGAGGAGGCAAAAATAATAATAGCAATTATCGTCCTAAGGGTGATTTCGATAGATTCTACAAAGAGAATGGCTTTGCAGAAGATACTACAATTGAAGATCCCTGGGTTGATCCTAATAGAAGAAGTACTTTCCAGCAAAGGAAAGCTCCTAAGGAGAAAACTGCTGCTGAAAAGCTCGGTATAACTAAAGAAAATGTCATTAGAGAGTTTGACTCTGCTAAGACTGTAACTGATAAATGGCAGTCAATGAAGAAGGGAGTAGATAAACTACTTCGTTCTCCTGCACTTTGGATTACAGATATCATTCAGAAGGCCGACCAACGCATTTATGATGCGATGTTTGGTACTGAAGATGGAGAAACCTTCTCCGATAAAGCTGGTAGACCTTATAGAAGTTTCTTAGACTATATGGTCACTAGAACTTCTGATATTTTCGATGAGTTCGAAAATAGAATGAGGAAGATGTTTAATGACCTATATGGCAAATTTAAAGAGACAAAGGTAGGAAAATGGGTAGATGAAAAAGGTAAAGCCTTTGCTCGTAGTGTCGGTGGGCGTTTAAAGTCTAAATTTGGTTGGGCTAAGAATAGAGCCATGCAAGGTCTTGATGATACTTATGGAACTCTATTCGAGTCTTTAAGAGCAGGAAGAATCCTTTCTGCTGAAGATGCAAAGCAGTATAGAAATACCAGAAGGTCTAATGCTGCTAATTATCAATATTTAACTGATCTGCTTACTGGTCAGGATACATCTTATAACGATAATACTGCTATTACAGATCTTGATGAGATGACAGAACTGTTGCAAGGACTTAATAATCCTGAAGTTCAGAATCTTGCTCGTGGTGGTATTGTCAGTAAATATGGTCTCGCAATGGTTTCTCCTGGTGAGATTATTATTCCCAATAGAGGAAGAAAAACTCAGCAGAATAACTTAATGAGAGAGAATAGAGAAAAGGGTAAAATTTTAAGTGCTCTTAGAGGTGGTAAAATTGGTAACTATGCTCAAGGCACTGTAAATAACAACTCTAAGACCAATAATTCTAATCTCTGGAAAGCTATTAGAAAAGTCATGGGAGAAGTTAGTGGTGATGGAGCAGATATTGCTGCTGATGCACTGATTGGCTCTGGCGTTTCTCTTGTTACTGGACTCTTTGGTGGTCCTCTCCTTGGTGCTGCTGCTGGTGCAGGTATCGGAATTGTAAAGAATTCTGAGACTGCTAAGAAATATCTGTTTGGCGAAATAGATGAAAATGGCAACCGTAAGGGTGGATTGATTCCTAAGAGTGTTATTGAATTCTTCAATAAGAATTCTAAGGGAATGATCGACTTTGGTATCGGCGGTGCCATTGCTGGTTTATTTACTCCTCTTGGCTTAGTTGGTGGTGCTCTTGCTGGAGCAACTCTTGGCTGGGCTAAGAATACTGATGCTTTCAAGGAATTCATGTTCGGTAGTGTTGAAAAGGGCACTAATGGACTGATGACTAAAGAAACTCAGGAAAAGATTAAGAAAGCTCTTCCTGCTATGGGTATCGGTGCTGCTGCTAGTATTTTCTTCGGGCCTTTTGGCTTAGTTGGAAATGCTATGCTTGGCGCTGCTGGCGGATACGTAGCTTCTACTGATAAATTTAAAGAAGCCATCTTTGGCAAAGAAGATAAAGATGGTAAGAAGCATGGTGGTCTTCTTGGTGCTCTTAAGGATGGATTTATTAATCCCCTTCTGAATACTGGTAAGAAGATTGCTTTTGATCTTAAGGACTATGCTAAGAAGTATATTATTGATCCTACTAAGACTTTCTTAAAGGGATCTGGGCAGTTTATAAGAAATATCTTCATCTCTGTTGGTGATAGAATTGCTGATGGAGTAAATGGAGTATTTGAGAAACATCTCGGCATTCCTTTAGGGGAATGGTTTAGAGAGAAAGTATTTAAGAGAGCATCTTCCTTGATTGGTGGCGTTGCTAAAGCACTCACTTATCCTGCAAGATTTGCTGTCTCTTTGCCTTTCAGAGCTCTGGGTGGAATTGGTAACAACCTGATTTCTAGACAGATTGCTCGTGGTACTATGGATACTATGACTGCTAAGCAACGTTTGGAGTTTAGAAAGAAGCATAAGATTCGTAGTGGAACTAAAATTGATCAAACTAAACAACTTGATGAAATGCTTGCTGGATCTTCTTTGGAGGAACTGCAAAGCATGACTGATAATATGGATACCTTTATTAAGAATAGAGGTTCCAAGAATATTGCTTTCAATAATATGATTGATCAAGCAGGTGGTGCTGTAAGCGATCTGTTTGATGCAAATGGTGTTTGGGCTAAGAGAGGACATGCTCCTCTTGTTAATGCCATGAATGATAAGAAGCATATCATGCAGGCTTTACGCCGTGGTGATATTAAAGCTGTAAGAAAGATTCTCGAGAAGGATGGCTTAGGACCTGATGAAATTGAAGAATTCCTTCAGAGTATAAATGCTGATCAATTTGCTGGTGCAAGACAGGCTATGATTGATGAATCTGGTCTGGATGCTGATGCTATTAATAGACTTGAAAAAATCACCGGATATGGTAAACTCCATAAAGGTGGAAACAGATGGGTTAAACAGATGAGACGACTTATGGGCACAGAGCTCAAATCTCGTCAAGCTGAAGAAGCTGGTAAAACTCCTGAGCAGAAAGCTTTGGAACAGCAGCAAGACTCTTCTACCAAGATCATTGATCTGCTTACCAAGATTAATGAGAATATTGCTAATGTAGGAAGAACTAAAATTACCGATTCTGGTAAGGTTATTAGACTCGATGAGAATAATAAGCCTGAGGATGGTAAAGAAGCTCAAGATGCTCTGCAAGAGCAAGAAGAAAGAGATGAAACCCAAGAAGAAATTGCTGAGAATATGGGCACTGTTGGTGGATTCTTTTCTCATTTGATTGGTCTCAAGAAGGGCGATCAAAAGAAGAAGGATAAACCTAGCCTTATTTCTAGACTTCTTGGAAGAAATAAAGAAGGCGGAGTTGGAGGTACTCTCCTTGACTCTGCTTTTGGTGGTAAATTAAGGATTGCAAAAATGATTGGCCTTGGAGCTCTCGGCTTCTCTGGACTTGGCTGGGCAAGCCAGTTCTTAAAAGAAAAGGTAGGCCCTTGGTTTACTCAGACTTTGCTTCCTCAAATTCAGCAATCCAAATTCTATCAGGGATTGAAAGAGAAATTTGATGGCTTTGTTGGAAGCATCAAAGATGGCTCTTTGTTTGAAAGTCTTGCAAATAAGTTCGTTCAGGGAACTGTATTTGCAATGAAAAACATTACCATTCCTCTTGCAGCAGCAGTCGTTAAGACGCTGCCCAAGATTGGAGCTGGTATTGTAAGTGGTATTTTGAGCGGTCTTTGGGATGCTATTAAGGGTATCTTTAAACAGAAGACTCAAACTACAGATACTGATATATCTAAGGATTTCAATAGTACACTGAAGAACTTACCTGTTGGATCTGAAGAGTCTAACTTTGCTAAGTCTTTTAGTGGTAAAACTATTACTTCTTCTGCTAATTATAGTTTTGATAATATTGCTGCTATCAATAATAAGACATTTACTTCTAATGCTCTTGGTACTGGCAGTACTCATAAGATTACAAATGTCCAGAAGTATGATGCTGCTGGAACTTATACAAATGATAATGGCTCTACTTCTGTTGTGGATGAGAATGGCGAAGTTACTGTATATGATCAGAATGGTACAATGATTGGTGCTTATGATCAGAATAGTGGTAATATCACTACTACTCATGCTGCAGTTGAGAAGGAGAGCGGAGCATCTAATATTATTAAGAATGGCCTTGTAAGAGGCTTTGCAACTGGTAAGGAGTCTAAAATCTTTGGAGCTCTTAGTAGAGCAGGATCTGCTCTTACTGGGGTTGGTAAAAAGATTCTTAGTAGTCCTGTAGGAAAACTTCCTGGCATTAAAGGAACTGGCAAGATTGCCAAAGTTCTTGGTGGTGCCGGAACAACTGTTGGAAGTATCGTAAATGGTGCTAATAAGATTGGTACTAAGCTTTACGATGCTTCTCATGCACTCTATTCCAATAATGGAATGGTAGCAGATAAAATGAGAAGATTTGGAAGCAATTTGACTAATGCAGGTCTATTTAGATCTGGAGCTGCCAATGCTTCCTGGATTGAAAAAGGATTAGGCGGGCTTGAAAAGAAGTTTGGTACTTTCTTTGAAAAGCTTGCTGGAAGTCCTGTAATGAAGGCTATAGTAAATGGTCTAGGTAAAGTTGGTAAGTATGCTACCAAAGCAAATACTTCTCTTATAAAACTCTTCCCGAAACTTGGTGAGAAGATCGGAACTCTCGCAGCATCTGGTAATCTGCTTGCTAAGGGAGGAAGTAAAGTTCTTAATGCTGTAGGTGGTCTTACACCTTTAGCCATTGGATTCTGGCTCTACTCTTTTGAAGAGGGAATGTCTAGATGTGAAACTATTCTTGGAGTTGCCAAAGATAGTAAGTTTGAGATTACTCCTGGAGTAAGAGTATTGACAGGCTTGGTTAAGGCAATTAATGATAATCTGCTATTTGGGTTAATACCGATCGATAAAGTCATGGGTATTATTATCGATAACATCGGTGATGTTATTGGTATTGATAAGGAAGAGCTTGAAGAAGCTCAGAAAGAAACTGCTGAACTGCTTACCAAGTCCAGTATTGAGAATGGTAAAGAAGTTACTCTTGGTATGATGAATAACCAGGGTAATATCTTTAGTAGAGTATATAGATGGGCAACTGGTCAGTCTAATAAATATCGTGTTGATATGAAAGATAATTCCACTGATACTTCTTCTACGGGTAGTTCTACTGGAGGCAAAGTACTCCATACTGCTGGTAGAGGTCGTGGACGTGGGGGCTCTCAGGGTGGTATTTATGCTGGAATGAGATATGGTAATTCTACCATAGGTCAGTCTGGCTGTGCTCCTGTAGCTGCTTCTATGCTTATGAATGGAAATATTCCTGAAGCTGCTAGATTTGCTCAGGCTACTGGGCATGTAGCGTCTGATGGATCTACTGATATTGGGTTCTTTAACGACTACTTCTCTGCTAAGGGAATTAGCAATAGAACTACTACTAGCAAGAGCGATGTATCTTCTGCTCTTAAACATGGTCAGCAGGCCGTTCTGCTTGGCCAAGATCCTAATGGCGGAGATAGCTCTGCTTACTCTAAGAATTCTCACTTCATTACAGCTAGAGGAATGGATAGAAATGGCAATGTAATTGTCGATGATCCTGAACTCGGTAGAAGAAGAATGAGTTCTAGCAAAGTATTCAGTAATATGAAGGCATCTGTTATCACAGGTCGTGGACGCTATAGCCAGTATAGAGGTCGTGGATTGTCTGATGATGCTGCTTCTCCGAATGCTGCTGCAGTTGTTAATGCTGCTAAATCTCAGGTTGGCACAACTGCTAATAAGAATAACAATTGCAAGTACAATCAGGAATATAGAGATGTCACTGGCGGTGGAAACCTGAATGATCCTTGGTGCTGCAAGTTCGTTTGGTGGTCCTTTAGACATGCTGGTGCTTCTGCACTGTTCTATGGTGGTAAGCCTTGTGCAAGCTCTACCACTTTGATGAACTTCTATAAGAAGAAAGGTCGTATGGTCAGTACGAATAATGCTCAAGCTGGCGATATTATCTTTATGAACTTTAAGCATGATGATAAGAATATTGCATACCATGTAGGTCTTGTTACTGGTCCTATAAATGGTGGTAAAATTCCTACAGTTGAAGGCAATACAACCAAACCTGGAAGAACTGGCGACCAAACAAACGGTCATGGTGTCTGGGAGAAGAATAGAAGTACTTCCGATATTGTCGGAATTGCTAGACCTGAATACGCTGGTGCTACACTTGATCCTAGCTTTGCTGGGTCTTATAGTGAATTTGACACCAGTGGAGATGATACTACAACTACTGGTCTCTTCGGAGCATTGAAAGATCTTGGTGCTTCCATTATGAAGGGAATCTATGGTGAATCTGCTTACAATGCTATTGCTGGAACTTCTGATGATAGTTCTTCGACTACCAGTACTTCCATCATGAGTAATGCAGATAATAATGGTAATCTGAGTGGTAATAGCAATGCTGAAAAGATTTGGACTTATCTGAGATCTCTTGGATACTCCAAGGAAGGCACTGCTGCTATTATGGGATCTCTGGTGAAAGAATCTGGCTTGCTGCCTAATAATCTCCAGAACTCTTATAATACTAAATTTGGTCTTACTGATGATCAGTACACAACCAAAGTTAATAATGGATCTTATTCCAAAGATAAATTCGTCAATGATAGTGGTGGTTATGGCCTTGCTCAGTGGACTTATAGTTCTCGTAAGCAGAAGCTTTATGATCAAACTATCGGGGCTGGTAAGCCTATTAATGATCTTAAATCTCAGCTTGACCTTCTTGATAGCGAAGTTCAAACTGGTGGTTTAACGAATTCCATTAAGAACGCTAACAATATCTCTGCTGCAAATGATGTGTGGATTTCTCAATTTGAGAGGCCTGCAGGTTATAAGAATAAGGGAAGTGCTCTTTATACTGGTAGACTTAGTGCTGCAAATAACTATTTCAATCAGTTCAAGGGTACTGGTAGATCTACGGATAGCTATGTAAACAACTATCCTACTGCTTCTAAGACTACGGCAACTGCTGTATCTGGGAACATGAGTTCTACAGATATGCTCAAGTTGATCGTACAAGCCTTACTGACTATTGCACAGAATACTCAGTCTATTGATAGCATCTATGAAATTCTTTCTAAGAATGGAATTGATGTCTCTTCCGCTACTAGTGGTACAACTACTGAAGAGGAAGCTAAGAAGTCTATTAATAGATTGATGAGTTCTAAGACTGATGCTGATACTGTCACTAATATTCTTCAGACAAAGAATACTGGATGGCTTGTTGAAGCTATGTCTAAGATTGCTAGAGAGTAAAACTACGTTGAGAGGGTCAATTATGGCCCTCTCAACAATATATTAAAATTCAATATATGAAATCCTCAAAGGAGGTAACTATAATGGCTGCTGGTGATAGATGGGAAGTCACAGCTAACTCCGGTCTTAAAGTTAGAAAAGGCCCTGGAACTAACTATGCTTCCATCAAAGTACTTACAAAAGGTACTCGCATTACTGAGTCAGAAGGTTCTACTTCTGATTGGATTAAATTTGGTATGGGATATTGCTCTAAGCAATATCTGAAATTATATGCTCCTGCACCTACTTATGTAACTGCAAAGCCAAGTGCTCCTACTGTTTCTAAGGATACAGTAGTAAATACAGGATCTGACTATGGTGATGATGCTGGCTCCGGATATAAACCTGATACTATTTATAGTGGTGCTATTGGATCTGATGGTACGGCTGAAGAGTCTGACTATACCAGAATCTCTACAGTAACTGGTGTATTTGGATTGCCTTATCAGTTTCTTCCTAATACAGATGCTCGCATCAGTAACTGGAATGCTTCTTCCGGTGTCGGCAAAGAATATGCTGATAAGATTGTAGGAAAGATTCCTCTTCTATTTATTGCCCCAGGTAGACCTGACTTTATGACCCGATATTCTGATTCTGAAAAGAAAAGTATTGCTGGTCAGCTTATCAGTGATCTTGGAATTGGAAGAAATCAGCAAGGCAATTTGGAAGATTTGCTTTCTACTAATGGCAGATATTATACATTTAGATATGATATCAATGCATACTATAGTTATGTAAATCCTATGTGTAGAATTGCTGCTAGATATCTAGAGATTCAGAACTTCAAATTAGACAATAAGAATCTTGATTGTGTAGATTGGAGAGAATATGTATTAAATAGAGGAAGTCTTGTAGGAAATGCTCAAGACTATACAAATATTCCTTTCTATCTCGATACAGAAACAAGCGTAAGTGAAAGTTTTGATAGCCAGACTACTGAGTCTAGCTTGGCTTCTACCGTTAATGGTATCTCTGATCTGGGTAGAGAACTTAACTTTTTAACTGGTTATAGTGGTTCTCTTATGAATTCTGACTGGTTGGCTGAACATGCTGATGTTGCTACAAATATTGAGAATGTCAATAATATGATTAATGATGTTCTTGGTAAAGGCAACTTCTTGTCTAACCTGACAAAGCATCTTAGCACTGTTGCTTCAGGTGGTCGTTTGATCTTTCCTAAGATTTGGTCTGATTCTTCTATGAGTAAGACATATAATGTGAAAGTTAAACTTGTGTCTCCGGATGCAAATAAACTGTCTATTTTCTTGAATGTACTTGTACCTCTTTTCCATTTGATTGGATTGGTTGCTCCTCAAAGTATTGCTTCCAACCCTAATGGATATACTTCTCCTTTTATTGTAAGAGCTATGTATAAGAGCTTCTTCAATGTTGATATGGGAATCATTACAAGTATGAGCATTGATAAGGGCGGTAATTGTGGATGGACTGTTGATGGTCTTCCTACTTCGATTGAAGTTGATATGACTATCAAGGATCTTTATGATATGGCATTCACTATTACTCCTACAACTTCTACCAATTTCAAATATGATACATTGGATAATACCGCTCAGCTGGACTACATTGCTAACCTTTGTGGCATCAATATGTATAAACCTGAGATTGGACGTCAGCTTTCTATGTGGATTGTCAACAATGGTATCAACAGAGTTCTCGATGTTCCTAGAAATATCTGGAGTTCTTTGAATACTAAGATTTCAGGCTCTGTACAAAGCTTTTTTAGGACTTGACAATGTCTGGAACATTTTAATAAAGAGGATGCAGGCTCGTCCTGCATCCTTCTTCTTTTTGAGGTGTAAACTATGAAAAGAAAAACAAGAAAAGTTAAAGCTGAGGAATATGAGAAGAAGTATTCTCATATTCCTATTGATTATAAAGAGAGACTTAATTGGCTTTACGATACTCTCAAAATTAATGAAAAGCAAGCATACGATATTCTATTACAGAGAGATATGATGATTAACTCTCTTAGATATTACGATGCTTTAATTATGCTATTTGAAGTGCCAGAAGGATCTCCTAGACCTAGATTTAGATTAATCAATAGAGCTAATCTATCTAATATGGCTATGGCTAATCCTAGCTTTGTCCATGTCTATTCATTAACTGGTCATGAAGATAACGTTTTCATGAAAAGACTAATGGAAAGAGAAGACTTTAATGCTTTAGATAGTATGATTTGTACTCCATGTAGTATAGACATTTGTGCATATTTCAAGACTCCTTCTTATTTCAATAAGAATGAAACTATTTTAGCAGAGATTGGATTAGAGAGACCAATATCTAAACCTGACTGGGATAACTTAGGTAAGAAGTATTCAGATATGTTTAATGCCAATGTATGGCTGGATGATACTCTAGTTATAGATGGCTCTATACATAGATATTATTCTGTATTACCTAGGATTGAAATAAGGCTCAGATATCTAAATATGGTATATAATAATCATCAATACAAAAG
>ERZ1034855.500-NODE-500-length-14959-cov-5.102657_pt1 | contig 14959 bp, 23 predicted proteins | sample MGYA00520699_ERZ1034855 | MGnify/ENA primary metagenome ERZ1034855 (study PRJEB33766, sample SAMN09781730) | gut metagenome | biome: gut microbiome | host: Homo sapiens | place: Madagascar | study: EMG produced TPA metagenomics assembly of the PRJNA485056 data set...
CCAGTTATCCAGGACTTCATTAGCATCGTCCGTCACAATTCCGTCGGCATAATATGTCAGACCGATGCACTCATAGCCGTCTTTTTCGCCAAATTCATGATGGCTGATTACATATGGCTCGGTCGGGCTACCATCGGGAGCATAGCCCATTGTTTCCACAATATGGTCAGCCTCTATGTATGCGGCGTCAAGTTCTTCCTGCTGATTAACCTCGTTGACCGATTGAGCATCAGATTCTTCAACAGCCTCCGCAGTTTTTTTCTCATAGCGTTTGGCAAAGCTTTCCTTAACAGATTCGATGTCTTCCTGCACCAGGCTCTCGTATCTCTTCTTAAAATACTGCCATGTGCAACCAGCACCGACCGCTGCGCCACATATAAATGCAACGCACACTGTCGCCTTACTCATCGTCATACTCCTTCTCTTTGTCTTTGATTGTCATTACCGTGACAGAAAGACCTCCGAACAGGAGGGAAAGGCTCAGCAGGATTCCTCCTGCAATATGCCGTTTCCTTCCTGTATCGAGGATCGCATCGACCATATCGATCAGTCCTTCGATGCCGTCCATTCAGCACATCCTTTCCGTGGAAAGAATGCCAACGCCGGAAATAAAGAAAATTCCGGCAATGGCGGACAGTGCATAAGAAATGAACTTTTTCATTGCACTTACCTCCTTACAGTTTGCTGAGAATATCGCCGTCGACATTGGGATCAATGATAATAGCCGGCTCATAGGTGCCATCTTCGGCTTCCTTAACGACTTCCAAGATGCGGAAATCCACATACCCATCAGACTCGGGATTCTTCGGGTCAAAAGTCCACCCGACAATCTGGCCGGCGGTAGTCCGAGGCAGGTCCAGCATATCATAGACTTCATTCAGGAACAGATGGCCTCTTGCCCGCAGAAGATCGTTCGCATAGTTCTGCTGGGCCCGCAGGAACATCATGTTGAAATCTCTGTTGCTCTCGTAGCTGCGAGAAGTCTTGTCGAAGTAGCAGGCAAAGTCGCTCTTCAAATTGGGATCCGCCACCTCAACGGCTTTTTTGACCTTTTTTTCTTTGCCGGTCTCGGGATCAACTTCGGTTTCCTCGATCTTTTTGGCTTTGATACCGTAGCGCAGTTCTTGATCAACTTTTTCACCGAACCGATCCACCACACGGCCACGGTACTCCTTGAAGCCCTTATCCACGGCGGTATAAGCCGCTGCCAATGCCACATTGCGCTTGCGCAGGATGTTATTGGATGCCAAAATGCTGGTGATAGATAGTGCGCCCAGAATGACGGCCGGAGCGTACAGCTTCACATACTTCACCCCGCTCTGGACATACACGAGGGTCAGATCTTTTTTGGAATCCTCTGCGGTGTAAACCTCTCCCGCTTCATTCGTGCCCTTTTCCGTAGCAGTATGGATACGGTCAACATCATCCTTAGCCTTCTCGGCGATTTCGCCGACTTTCAGCGTTGCCTTGCAGGCCAGGACGGCACTCACTACGGTGCCGGTAATGCCTGCCACGATCAAAATTTCGGGGCTGTGCTTCTTGCCCTTTGCGACGACCTTGGTCACCGCTGTTCCAGCTTTCTTAAAAATATCAGTTTTCATTTTTTTTGTTCTCCTTATAGATTTAGTTCAAAGGTACTGCTCTCGGCAGCTTCAAAATATAACCGTCACGGACTCGCGCGACCGTTGCATCTCCCAGATCCATCCAGCCGTATCTGTCGAGCATGTAGTTATTAGTCGGGGGTACATCAGCCAGGTCGTAGAGATCGGCGACGGATACTGTCGGAAATGTGGTCAGTACATCTCGCAGCGCATCAAGGCAAGCCTCAGCATCCCCGCTGGTCTCAAATATAATGTTGTTGTAATCGAACCCGGTGCTCCTCGCCGTTCTGACTTCCCGCCGCTCCCGATTGTCATTGTAGTAGCTGCGGTAGGACACCTTCGATGCGCTACCCGCCTTAGTTCGCCTGCCAGCTTCCCCATAGAGGAACATGTCCATGGCATCCATAATGGCTTTTTTGATGGCCGGAATCACAATGGTCGTTACGATATACGACTTGATATCACCGACATCTTCCGGCACGAAAATATCAGCAAACTTTTGTATGCCGGACTTTTTCTTTAATCTGGCAGTTCCAGAGACGACCTTTTCAACCCTCTTTTCGGGCTGAGCAGCCATAGCCTCCCGAGATTTGTTGGAATTGGATTTGTATTCTTCCACTTGCAATCCTCCTCATGTGATGAGAATAACTTTACCTGGCAATCTGATACTGGCACTCGGAAGGAGGCCATGCTCTCGCTTGTAGCGATAAACAAGATTGCTCTTTGCCTTTTTCTCAGAAGCGGCGGATGTAGTGGCGATCCATTTGGATCGGATACAAGTATCAAAACTCATGACCGGCCCTTCATACTGGTACTGTTGCATTGGATACTCCTTTCGAGATAAAGTAAAAGGGAAAGCACTTTGTTGTCGGTGCTCTCCCTCTTTCAGAACCATGTAATTCTTTTCTTAGCTTACTTTTTCTCCGTTCTGATCCAGAACGATGATGTCTTTCTTGGCCTTGGATTCAGCCTTCTTCTTGGCGATGAAATCCTTCACCTTGCCGGTGACAGGCTTGATAACATAGTTGTAGGCGGCAATGCCAGCTACAACGCCGATACCAATACCAGCCACGAGCAGGCTGTAGTCCTTCTCTTCGCAGGTCTCAGCGATCTCCTCGGTCTCGATAACCTCATTGTTCATCAGTTCAGTGTTTTCCATAATAGTAAACTCCTTTCAAAATTGTAAATTATCGAAGGTTCTCTTCATTAAAGCCCTTGTAAATTTTGCGAACCTTAATTGTATTCGTACTCGGGTACGACGGTGTAATCCAGCACTAAGCAAGGGGCGCCGTCAGAAGTCAGCTGGGAACTGAAACCAAGGTCAATATAACCCTTATCAATGTTCCATCCCAGCCTATCACCGAGCTTTGTAGGGCCCAAATCGGGATTATCCACAGCGCAATAGAAATCGTTCAAAGAAATGAACATCTCATCTCGCATTCTGCGGTTCAAATCATTAACGGTTCTCCTAAGTGTTTCTATGTCGCTTTTGAAATATCGCCCCGATAGGCTGTCGTAGCATAGTGTACTGCCACGATCAGTCACAACAACTTCACGAACAGGATTTGCTGCAACCCGGTCTTTGGCAATGTCGTCTCGAATGGCCTGCTCTTTTTTCTTTCCGATCGTTTCTACGACTTTTTCACGGTACTCTTTCAGTGCCGATTCAGAAAGGGAATAGGCTGCAGCAAGAGCGGCTCCTCGTCTTTGATTGACCGAATTTGCCCCGATCAAACATACGGTAGAAAGAATTCCCGTCAAAACTGCGGGGACATAGACTTTCCAAGCAGCCTTTACTACCTCGATAGGCGGGAGCTTTTCGGTTTCAGAAATATCAGCTTTCTTTTCTTCAAGAAGCCTCAGCGCTTTCGGGGTAGATTGTACCGCAAGAATTGTTGTCGTAATCATCCCAGCGATCCCGATGCCGGTAAGAATCGTCGGGCTGTGTTTTTTCACACCGAGCCAAAATGACTCTACGGCTTTTTTAGCAGCTACTTTTTTCATATGTCACCACCATCCATCATTTTTGCTTTCATAATGTCTCCTTTCAGTTTAATAGCCCTAAAATTTCCTCCGATAATTCCACGGCAGTTTCGAATATCGGAGAATGCTCATTCGGTGCGGCATTGGCATATACAGCCATTTCGTACCTAAACCCTTCGAGGATTGCATAGGCAGATTCATACGGTTTGTCTAAAATCCTTGTTACCAACTCGGATGCCGCCCAAGCCAAATATGAATCATGCGCAAACTGTCTTTTGAAATATAAGCAGTCTTTGTTGGCGTGCTTATTCTCTAAATAGTTTGCAATGGTCATCAAAGCCTTGTCGTCCATAAAAAAGAAGAGAGCCAATGCGGCTCTCACTCTCCTTTCTTGGCAATTGCTTCGAGTACCTTCTCTGCAATCTTCTCGTCCATTTTCTTGTCATTGACCCAATCGGTCAGCAGGGTTGCGCCCATGCCGATAACCGTTGCGGCCACTCCAAGAATCTTGATGATGTTTGCTTTGTCTGTAATATTCATAGCAGTGCCTCCTTTCATAATAGCCCATGTTAATCTTGCGAAGCTACACATTATATTCGCTCTCTAAACGGGGTTCAATAATCGGCTCAATAGCGCATACCTCCATTCCTCCGGGGAAATCATCGAGGGTTATGAGTTGATGATCGAAGTCAATCCAATAGATTTCATCATCGAGATACCAGCCAACATTCGCGCCATGTTCTGTTGGGGGGAGTCCGAGAAACTCATAGAAATCATTCAGAGTCACAAACGCCCCCAGTACAAAGTTCCTATTAAGATGATACTCAGCCGCGATAACTTTGCTTAGAGTCGACTCAAAGTGTCTATCCGAAATGTAGTCGTAAAAAGTTCTGACTACTTCAGGGTTTGTGCTATCGTTTATGCTTAGTGATGCACCTCGACCAAGGCAAAAGGATGTCACATCTATATCCTCGCATTTTTCCTTAACAATAGCGTCCATAATCGTCTTATGGGTTTCTTCGCCATAGAGCTCCTTTACTTTTGCCTTGTACTCGGCGTAGGAAGTATAAAGCATAGTGTATGCGCTTGTCAGCACGACCTGTTGCTTCTTAGTGAGGGCATATGACCCTAAAATACAGGCAATCGTAGAGCCTGCCAGTACGATAGTCGGCCCATATGTCCGCAGATATATTGCTGCCTGTTCTTGGGGCGAAGAATCTTCTGGCGGCTCTTTCGGACGGACCTTAAGCGCCACAACCGTCGTGGCTACGACCCCGGCCGATGCTGCAAGGGACAATATCAGCGGGATCCGTTTTCGCGCACCTTTCATCAGTTTTGCGTAGTTCATTTTGTTTCTCCTTTCAGTTCATGCATCGCAAAATTTCCAAGATGTTTGTTCCAACATCTACGGCAACATAAAAAGCCATGTTCTTTCTTAGGTTTAATATGCCCAGATTCTCCATCGTAGCAATGAAATCCTCCGTCAAGTCGATCAGCGTTGAAATATCTGCGCCCTCCTGATCCGAAAGGCGATTTAGAATAAAGATTTTATACTCCATCACAGCCCATCGGTAGTAGCTGACATAGGAGAACTCCTCCTTCCACTTAGGAACATTGACTGGTGGAAGCTGCATGTCCATCACATGATCTTCCAAAAGCCGCTTTATTTCCGATACTGTCATAGCCTCACCCTTTCTAAAAAAAATAAAAGAAACAGAGAGGGACTTGAACTCTCGGCCCACAGATCATGTCTGTTGCTCTACCATCTGAGCTACCTGTTTCTCATAATATACCTTGCAAAATTCGCGCAAAAAGAAAGAGGCCGAAGCCTCCCTCTTAAAATCCGATCGTCTTAAGAATTTTAGTGAACTCTTCCTTAGTGAGATCGGCGTCCGCACTTACATGGGCGTGTGCCCGTCCGTCGTCAATAGTGACATGAAGCTCGTTGAGCTGAATATCAGCATCATAACCCAACTTTCTCTTAACCATTGATCTCAACAGTTTGGAAATAATCGCTCGTGTAAATTTGGAACTGATTCTCATTTCGTCCATACTCCTTAATCTCCTTTCAGTGATCGTTTCATAATAGCCAATGTAATTTTTGCGCCCCTATATTTCACGCCGGTCAAACACAGTCTCCCACTGGGCTTTTGACAGCGGCTTCATCTTCAGCGCCCACATAATTTGCCGAATGGTCACGGTGGGGTATACTCCGTCCGTAGCCTCTTTAGCTCGCTCATCGAAGTATGACTTGAAACTCGGATGCAAATACAAGCTGTCGGTGAGCCACGGGTCTACTTCGGACCACCAGGTACTTTTTGTTTCAGCATCATACCGCTGCTGAATAACGGCGAGGCCTCGCTCTCCAATTAAGAATAGTGTGCAACTGTCGTAGACCGGGTGATCGCACAAATATAAGCGCCCGTACATAGACAAATAGACACTTGGCTTTTTATAGTGGTATCGCATAGAGTCTCCTAAAATATAAAAAGAGAAAGCCCATGCTATAAAAAGCACGGACTCTCTCCTTGCGGTTTCATCTTAGTCGTCAAAAATCTTGCAACTTGTCATGCAGCTTGGATACGGTCCTCCACAGGCCCTGCAGCACTCCGGTTCGTCCAGTATCGCGTCCATCGGTGAGTAATATTCCTCATAATCACCTTCACATCCGTAGTCGTCAATGTCTACGGAATACCCGCATTCGGTGCAAACCAGTACCGTATTGTCGGCCTTTATCATTGATCCGCCGCATTCGTAGCATACATACTTCTCAGATTTTCTTCCGTTGTTCTTAGATAAACCCATCTTAGTACCTCCTAATATCAGCGAGCGTTCTCCTAAATCATAGTGTATACTCGCTTTGTTAGTCAAGAGATAATAAGCGCTTAGGTATCTCTTCGTAATAGCCTATGCAAAAATGGCGGAGAAAAACGAGGAGCCTTTGTAGTTTTCGCTGGCTCCTCGCTTCTAAACCTTACTTTGTAGGCTTAAACCGATTGAATAGACCCCGGAATGTTGTTGAGGTAAATGTCCCTTCCTCCTCGAACTTAAACCCTCTGCGCATCCATACTCCATAGAATATCAGCGGCAAAATCAGACCCGCGACATCCAATCCAAATCTGATGCAGCGGTCTTTTGCTCGCCCCGCATTCTCCAGTTCCTTGTTGTGCTGGTCACACAAGTCGGACTGCGTTTCGCGGTCTTGCTTTTCGCCCTCCACTTTCATCTTGAACAGTCGCTCGATGTCCTCGATCGCCACTCCGATTTCTTTGGATCCGGACTGCATCTCGGGAAGCTCATTGAGTCTCCGTACGATTTCCTCGTTCAACAACTTCTGAATATCATCCATGATTGTGTTCTCCTTTCAGTATTGTTCATAATAGGGGATGTTATTTCTGCGGATGGGTCTCTTTGACCTGAAACTTGACGACCTCACCTGCCCTTAACTCGTCCGGCTGGCAATTCAGAACTAAATATAAGCTGGCAGCCGTTTTTTCATAGTCGTCCATGACCATCATAAGTGTTCCTCTTGTTTTAGCTTGAGACGAAAGTCGCCCAAGGATGATGCCTATAGCCAAAATGCCGATGCCAATTAGAATATTCATAGGAGCGCCTCCTTGCAAAATGAAAGAGCCCCCCCTATTAGGACTCTTTCATCTCTTATTTATAACGGTAAACTTTTCCGACAGCAACATCTACAATTTTCATCACTGTCTCTCCTTGCTCAGCAGCCAAAAAAACCGCCTGTAGAGGTCATAGTACATATCCTTTCCACACGGGATGTTGTGCTGCAATCGCAAGTAATCGTAGGAGCGGCCTTCTGTAACGCCCTTTAGAATATAAGGCGCAATGACAGAATCTGTGTTGTTAGCGGTTTTTTCAACTAATTCCATGCGATCGACGTACCACTCTCGGGCCTCTGCTGCTTTTCCCGTTGGGTCAGAGATTTCGCCGGAACTGCGATGCGCGGCGATGTTGTGCTTTGCCAGTCCATCAAGACCGGCACAGGCCTTCCTCCAAATGGGGTATTGCAAACAAAAATGCTTCAACTCATAGTATCTGTGCTTTTCGATCCAATAGTTTTTCTTTTGGGAGATCTCCGGGCGAATTGTCGTACTCATCTACGCTCCCCCTTCCAAGCATAACCAGTCTGCTCAAAAAGGAGTTTGGGCGATATATAGAAATTTATTCGCCCATATCGGGAATCCATGTCCTCAATTTTGGTAATAAGCTTTCCCGCCCGTGTAGCTTTTCCAATTGGTAGCCACCCCGCAACAATACCGGCTCGCACCCACGATGCATCCTTCCCGTAAACTCGTGCTGCGACGCTCACAGGAACCGATCCTTCTGCAAAAATTACAGCATCCATTTTCTTTTGTCTCCTCCGTTCTGCTTTTCTAAGTTAGTAACTGTGCGTTACCACAAAAGCAGACTATCACGCATTTCCGTCACCTGCGTACGGGGAAAAGAAAAAGACGATGTAGGAGTTGACAATTCCCACACTCAAATTTATACTGAATGCATGGAGGTGAATGTCTATGCTAATGCAGTGCCCGGAGTGTGAGCTCCAAGTGAGTGATAAGGCCGCTGCATGTCCCCATTGCGGTTACCCCCTGGCAAGTGGGGTGAAGAGAAAACCAAGGAGTAAAAACAATAAGAGACGCCGGCTGCCAAACGGATTCGGGCAGATCAGCGAAATAAAAGGCCGTAACCTTAGGAATCCTTTTCGGGCCATGGTCACGGTAGGAAAGGACGAGAACGGTCGTCCCATATGTAAGCCTTTAAAGCCGGAAAGCTACTTCCCAACATACAATGATGCCTATGCCGCATTGGTTGAGTACAACAAAAATCCGTACGACCTAAACCCGGCGATGACAATGCTGGAATTATTTGGAAAATGGTCCGAGGAATACTTTGAAAACCTCAAAACATACTCAAGCAAACGGACAACTATGGCATGTTGGGCATACTGCTCATCCATTTATAAAATGCGGGTATGTGATCTTAGAGCGAGGCACATAAGGGGTTGCATGGAAGAAGGATTTGTAAAAACCGAAAAAGGAATCCGAAAACCTACTCCCGGTGTAAAGAGACGAATAAAGTCAATGTTTAACCAGATGCTTGACTACGCAGTAGAGTATGAGCTTGTGGATCGTAATTATGCCCGAACTTTCACTGTGTCAAAAGATGTTATCAAAGAACAACAGAGATCCAAGCAGGGGCATATAAATTTCACAGATGACGAAATGCAAAAGCTGTGGGGCAACCTATATGCTTTTCCGCATGTGGATGCTGTGCTGATTCAATGTTACTCTGGGTGGCGCCCACAGGAGCTTGGGTTGATTGAAGTCAAAAATGTTGACCTGGACAAAAATATCATAATTGGAGGAATGAAAACAGACGCAGGCACAAATCGCCAGGTCCCCATCCACTCCAGGATACTTCCTCTCGTGAAGAAACGCTACGAAGAGGCCGTCCGGAATAATAGCAAATATCTCATAACATGTATAGACGGCGCTACTCACAAAGCAAATACTCCGCTTACTTATGACAGGTACAATGTGCGGTTTAAGGCTGTGATAAAAAAGCTGGAGTTAAATCCTAAGCATCGTCCGCACGACCCACGAGTCCAGTTTGTCACCCAAGCCAAAAAATATGGCGTCGATGAGTATGCCATAAAGTACATTGTCGGCCATCAAATAGCAGACATCACGGAGCATATCTATACAAAAAGAGACATTGACTGGCTGAAGGAAGAAATAGAAAAGATAGTGTAGGAATGCGCATATAGGAGCAGTATAGGAGTAATGCAGGAATTGCCTACATTTTCATCCTTTTTACCGCTCCTATATGCGTTTAAAATATAGTATTTATGCGATGTTAAAGGGGATTATCGGTATAAACAGTTTCTCATTGCATTACTGAAAATCCTTGTATTACACCATTTTCAAGCCTCGAATGTAGGAATACTCAATGAATAATCTACATTCAATAGCTTTTAACGGCTCTTTTTTACTGTTCAAGCAGCACAAATTAAGCTTCCCAAATAAACCCCTCAAACCCGGCGTCTTTCAGCCGCTGGAGCATCCTATCGGCGTTTTCTCGGACGGCGAAGGCACCGACCTGCACACGGTAGAGCTTGTCGGTGGTGGTGGGCTTTGGCTGCTCCGGCGCCTTGAAGGTTACGCCGAAGTAGTCGCAGATGCCCCGGGCAATGGCCTCACCGATGTCTCCGGTATGCTCCACGATCCACTTGGCGGTGGCGGCATTGTCGTGGAACTCGCACTCCACATAGGCCGTAGGGGCGCTGGGAACCCGCACCTCGTACAGGGAGGCATCCACCCGGATATTCTCGCTGGTGCCGGGGGTCACCGGGGCCAGGCGGTTAAAAATGGCCTTGCAGGCCTTCATGCCCTCGCCGCTGCTGTTAAAGCAGAACATCCGGGTGCCGGTGACCGTGCCGTTAAAAGCGTTGGTGTGGATGGGCACATGGAGATCGGCGCCGAAGGCGTTGGAAGCTGCACACTTCTCCTGCATGGATTCATCGTGCATCAGCTTTACCGTCACGCCGCTGCGCTCCAGAGCCTCCCGGCAGGCCTCGGCGATCTTACCGCACTGTACGCCCTCGGTGGTGTCGCCGTAGGCGTAGCGGTTATCATACTGGTTGCTGGGGGAAAGAAATACCTTAGGCATTACCATTCCCTCCCTTATCGATCAGGTTGCGGAACAATTCATACAGACCGGTGGAGGCAAGACCACTGAACAGGCCGCCCAGGAGGATCTGCGGGGTAAAGAGGAAACCGCAGATCCAGACATTCAGAATCACGCCCAGCACGCCCATAATGAGCGGGATGTAGCGGTTCACCTTGTCAGTGGGAACCACATTCTTCAGAATGTAGCCCACACACAGGCAGATGCCCACCACGATCAGCACGATGTAGTCGTTGAGAAATTCCAGATTCATTTTTTACTCCTTTCAAGTCAATACTTCCCATGTTGTTACTTCTTCTTTGATTTTCTCTATGAATGAATTTCCCTTTAGGGCTTTGTACGCGTCATACTCCAAAAGGAAATTTTCATACTCATATTGTCTAATCGTCTTGTTGTCCCGGTTCTTGTAATATGTATGTAACATATCGCTACGGAGGAGGCACTTTTGTCCATCCTGAACCCTTTTCAGCCCGAGAACACGATCACGAATTGGTTTAACGATGAGGACGATGAGAGCAATAATACCGGTGATGCTCGATGCAATTTCCGTAATGCCTTTCAAAAACTCCATTGAACTCCTTTCTTCCACCTCACAACATTTACTTCCAGCGTCCGGTCACATATATGTCGAAAACAATTGGATACGCCGTCGAATTATTGTAATAAATAGAAAACATCATTTGCCCCGCTTCCCTCACTGGGCCGCCGGTTGAATTAAACGGGCCATACCATTTCAACTGCTTGCCGTTTTTTGACGGCAAAGCTTGAACTATGTATTCGGTGCTTGAAAAACTGAACGGGAAGTATATGGTATAGGAGCAAATGCCAGGCAGCGAATACGGCTTGGATATCGTCCAACGTATCCAACATTCCGCAAGGCCGCCATTCCATTTTCGAAAAGTCCAGGTGCCGCTGCTTGTAGAACTGGTTCCCTGGGAAACGACAAAATCCGCTTCTTGAATCCAACTTCCCCATGTGCCATTGTCTCGCATTCGGCGATATCGAGCACCCAAGTAGGTAATATACTCCTGAAAACAGTAGTTGCCGACACCCAATGCTTTTACAGTAAGCCAACCATTTTGAGTGCCGGGCTTGTTTGCCCCGCTGCTTCCAATATAGTATTGACCACTGGTAATTAGAGCGTTGCAATCACCTGATGCTAACGTGAGAATATCTTCGGTTAGCCCGCCGTCAAAATGCGTCTGGGGCGCAAAAGAAACCTTGTTATTGCCGTCCGTATACTGCATCACCGATCTACTATTTTTACTATCGTACATTCCGATAGCCACTTTCGAAGACGCATTTCCGCCATATATACAGGCCGAGTGCACGTTATCACCATTTTCAGTGGACTGAAAATATATCTGTTTTTCGTCGTCGGTCTTTTTAACTCCGCCCATGTATATTCGTTCTCTTGCGTCAATATACTGGGTGAACGTAGCCGGCATTTGGACGCTAAACCCATTACCCTCGGCAATACCTCCAAAGGTAATGCCCTTGCCTGATGCAGGAATATGATACAGACAGAAGCCCGTTGACAAGGGTATCTGCGTACTTGACGTCGTAAAGGCGTCCGTTACCTCAATACGAACGTCGTAGGAGCTGGCTTCGTCGGCGGCAATTATCTTACTACCGCTCATATCATATGAAGTCGGGGAAATAGCGACCGTCGTCCACTTCGTAGCAGAAGTTTTTTTGTACTTCAAAGAAGCCGTATTGGTGTTTTTATTGTTCAGACTCGTGATCGAATAGGAGTATGAGATTTTAGCATGACTCCCAAGATCGTTCGTGCCCCCGTCTTCATTACATCTGCGTACCGATAGAGAATTAATCTTTGGCGCCGCATAGGCAATAACCTCAACGGGCTTGGATGCAGATGCGGTTCGACCACGGCTATCCTTAACCGTGGTTGTGATCGTGTTTGATCCGACCGTCTTCAAAGTCGTGTCGAAGGTTTTCGAAGTATATGTCGATCCATTTGCAGATGTGGAATACGACAAAATTTTCGAGCCACGCGCTCCAGTACCAGTTACAGAAACATGAAGTACCGATCGGCCTTGAACGTACTTGCCATATTTAGCAAGGTACCCCTTAGAATCTGACAAGGACAGTGTGCATGTGGGTTTAACAGTTTCTGGAATGGTCAGCCATACGTTCTTGGTTACCGAGCCAACGGCGGACGTCCCATTATATGTCGTAAGACTGAACCAACAATAGACTTTGGTGCCATTAGGCGCACCTTCTGCCAATTTTAGATCAGGCTTAAACGACCAAGAGGTTGCGGTTGACTTAGACGCAATAGTTCCACTGTAAGAACCGCACTTCCATGTTAACGTGTGCGTAAATCCAGACGATTTTCGGCTGGCCGTTAGATTCATGGGGGTATCAAGTGTTCCGTCCGCAACGGAAAGGGACGATGCTCTGGCTATAGTGTCGAGCGTAAATGCCTTGGACCCCTCGCAGTTTACTGTCGAATAATATACAGCGGCACCCAGGCTAACGGAAAAGGACTTAGTGCCATCCTGGTTATGTGCTATGGTTATTTGCCCGGTCTTAATGGTCCCGGTATATCGATCAAACGCCGCGGTCTTTTTAAAGACCTGCTTTCCGTTAATGTTGACATAGAGCGTTCTCTCGGTGTACCAAGACGAAGACCCCCCAGAAGCGCTTAGTGTCCAAGATAGAGTTGTCGTGTTATTCTCTATAGATTGAGTGGCGGTCCAAGCGAGAGTATAATATCTGCCCTCATAGCCGTTCGTAGAAACGCTTCCACTTAAAGCCATTAGCTACTCACCTCCGTAATATCATTTCACTTTCAAGAACATTAATGATCCATCTGATCTTGGCAAATATGCAAAGTTGCCAAACTGGGCCCGTTCAGAGACGTCAACTATAATGTTGCCAATGTGGAAGTCAGTGCCATCCCACCAGCTTTTACATACGCCATTTTGCTCGAAATATATGATGTCATTGGCTATCTTAAGTTTCAGAACATTCTCGCCGGCGCCCAATTCGATTCCGTCCTCTCCAAATCGAATATATTTCCTCAGATTTGAGAAGCGGTTATCCAGATCATCACTGACATCATCGACTTGAGCACTGACAGCATCGACGCTATCAGAGATCGTGTCGTTTATTGTTTTACCGGTGGCCGTAAATACCAGACTTTCAGCCGATATAACAAGCTGATAATTTCCATCATCGTCTTTATAATATTTCAGGTAGCTCTTATCATCGCCAATAGCTAACTGGCCGAGATCGTCCATGTATAGACCTGCAGTTGTGTTACCAATAGACGCCTTAACACCAGAATATATGGAGTTTTCTGTAATGTTAAAGCCGCCAATTGTGGCATCAAAAGCAACCAAATCGTGAACATTCACTTTTTCAGCCGTAATAGACTTGGCGGTAATGATGTCGCCGTTAAGACTGTTATAGTCGGTCTGGTCTGCGGAAACAGAAACGCCATCTGTATTCAGCTTATAGTACAAGCCGTCTTCCCCGAGAACAACCAGCTTGTCGGCCTTGATAGTCCCGCCTTCGATCAGATCGCCAACAATCGTAACACCAACAAGCTTACCGGTTACACTTGTATCGCCGATAACTAAGTCCTTAATAATGCCCGACGTGGCATAGAACTGCTCAACTGCCGCTTTACCGATATTTGAGAAATCGATATTAGCATAGGTTATCTTCGCAGTTTCAGCGTCAAGTTTCTTGGTTTTTAGATCGGTGATGTCGGCCGCGGCAGCAGTCAGATCCGTAATCTTTGCATAAGTCGCATCGAGGTTATTGACCTTAGCGTCCGTAGCTTCAAGGTTTTCGATAGTTGCATATTTGATATCGGCAACCTCGGCATCGAGCTTAGTTGTATCCAGGTCGTCAATCTTGGCGTTTGCGGCATTGAGGTTTTCGATGGTCGCATATTTAGCAGCTACGGAACTTGCAGTAATATGGTCAGCTTCCAAGTTGTCAATCTTGACGTTTGTTGCATTAAGATTTTCAATGGTCGCGTAATTAGCCTGCAAATATTCAGTGCTTACCTTTTTGGCAACAAGCTCATCAACTTCTGTTATTCTATCGCCGAGATCCTGTACATCTCCATTTCGAGCCGATGGGGACGAAAAATTGCCAGTAATTGTGGCCGTGTGATTCTTTATAGAAACCGCAACGCGCTCCTTGTCTTTGACAACGGTCGTTTTTTCAACAGGAGTTAACAGGTCAGAGCCGTCAAGCTTTACATATGTAGCCCCATCCACAACAACAGCTGTTCCATAGGAGGTTGACCCCGTTTTTGCCTTTTTACCGCCAGTGACAACCTTGGCAAATTGCGATATTAAGTCATGAGATAATGCCATAACGAATCACCCCCAAAATTTATTCACAAAGACAGCTTTTTCGGTTACGGGGCAGCCCGGTTCACATTTGATTGACTGGCTGATAACTTTGGCTTTAATATCGATAATGCCTGCTCGAGTGTAATTCAAGCGAACGCAGTCGCCCAAGCGAACAGGACAATACCCATGAGTATAAGATACTGTATACTCAACTGTGGACAAAGTCTCCAGGAGCTCTTTTGCATATTCCTCGACGAGAGTTTGATTTGGCTCACCGGCAAAGCTTGGATTTGGCTCCCTATGAACGATTTCACGCCCACGATTGAC
>ERZ1034855.502-NODE-502-length-14885-cov-59.198126_pt1 | contig 14885 bp, 20 predicted proteins | sample MGYA00520699_ERZ1034855 | MGnify/ENA primary metagenome ERZ1034855 (study PRJEB33766, sample SAMN09781730) | gut metagenome | biome: gut microbiome | host: Homo sapiens | place: Madagascar | study: EMG produced TPA metagenomics assembly of the PRJNA485056 data...
ATAAATTAAGAAATATAAGAGATTGTAAAGAATGTGGGGATAATCCACTTAACGGGTTTGGAAGATGCTTTGGTGACATCTGCTTGAAATACTGCGGTGAGCAGGTTTTCGGATGGGTTATAGAACAACGAAATGGGAACACCAGCGGTTGTCATGTTAAAGCCGATGATAGTCTCCGTATTGCTCTGTTCATATCCAAACACATACCCATTAAAAGAACCAGTTACGTTAGAGGAAAGCTCAGTGCATGTGACGTCGGCGGGCAGACTGCACTGACCATTCGGGTTCTGCCAATGCATTGTAGTCGGGCCGCTCTCAGTAGAACAAAAGGTCGTGTCGGCAACCGCGAGAAACATCGGGTGCTCTTTTAACACAAGCTCCTTAATGCTGGTATACTTTCTTGTTCCGCCCGACTGTTTTTTCAGAGCCGTTACTTCGTCCGTGATGGTGCTAGTAGGATAAGACGCACTCCAATTGCCGATATCGCCGCTGAAATCAGCTTCAATGTTATCTTCGCGAAGGCTTGCACGGTTCTTCTCGGCGTCGATACGCTCACCCAGAGTGGTATCTGCAGCTTCACGCGCGGACTGTTCGGCAGTAACGGCGGCGGCATTATCGCTCACCGCCTGCGCAATCGTCTTGCCGGGGTGTTCCGTGTTCCAGTTGCCGATGATAGCGGCGTTTGCGTCAGCTTTGGCAGCATTCGCGGCGGTCTCGTTTTCAAGGCTGGTCGCACACTGGCTGATAGTCTGGCCCGGGTGGTCGGTATCCCAATCGCCGATATTGGTATTCGCCTTATCAGCTGCGGCCTTTGCTTCGGCGATTTTGGCATTCTGTGCCGCCTGTCCTGCATCGTACACGGTCTTAGTGACGAAATCGCCGGCCACTTCGGTTTTCAGGTCGTTGACGGCCTTTTTGTACCCGGTCTCGATTTCGTTCTCGCGGTCGGTCGCGCGGTTGGTCTCAGCGGTAATGCTGGCGTTAAGTGCGGCGTCTGCCGTCTTGTACGCGGTATCCATAGCCGCAATGGCATCCGCGTTGGTCTTAATTTTGGTATCCTGCGCGGTCTGGTCAGCGGTGTAAATGGTCTGGTCCACCTTGTGATTGACCGCGTCGCGCAGTTCTTCGATGTCCGACGCCTGCGCGTCGATACGACCGTTCAGGGCAGTATCAGCGTTGGCGCGGGCAAGTTCCTCTTTCTGGACTTCCTGTGCGATGGTGGTATCGGGGAAAACATCATCCCAGTCAGACGCATTACTTTCAAGGCTGGTCAGGCGGGCAGCATGCTTTGCGATTTCTGCCGAATTGTCAGAAATATTTTTCGCGTTGTTGCTGATATTGGTGTTCTGAATGGCCTGTTCAGCCTTCAGGGCATCAATGTTGGTCTTGTTGGCGGTGATGCGGTCACTCAGCGCGGTATCGGCATCGGCACGGGCCTGTGCTTCGGCGGCATCTGCCGCCTTATAGGCGGCGTCAAGCTCAGAAATAGCCTGCTTGCGGTCGGTGGTCTCCTGCGCGATGGCAGCAGCGTTTGCGGCATCCCCGGTTTCACGGGCCTGTGCTTCGGCAGCGTCTGCTGCCTTATAGGCGGCGTCAAGCTCAGAAATAGCCTGCTGGCGGTCGGCGGTCTCTTTGGCGATAGCAGCAGCGTTTGCCTGCTCTGCGGCCTTTGCGCGGTCGATTTCGGCGTTCAGGCTGGCGGTCAGGTCGGTAATATGGGATTCAACGGTATTAAGGCGTTCGCCCCACGCCGTCATTTCGGTTTCCCACTGCTGCACCTTTTCGTTCCAGCCGTTGATAAGGTTCGTGAAGGTCTGGTTATCCTTCTGGAACTGCTCAACCAGTCGGGACAGGTCAAGGACGGTCTTTTTCAGGTCTGCGAACTGATAGTTATAATCGGACGTCTTGACCCAATACTTTGTCTGTCCTTCCGGGTACGGGGGAAGCTGTGCGCCCTTCGGCACATAGCACTTAGAGGTGTAGCAGTTGCCGTCATGGATGACGATGGTCAGCGGTTCGTACTCGCGCGCGTCGTCCCACTCCACCGGGTCGGCGAAAATCGGAACATACCGCGCCCCGATGTACATAGACGTGCCGCCCTTGAACGGGGGCGGGGGGCACGGGTGCGGATGCGGGGGGCATCCGTGCGGATGGCAGCAGTCACTGCCCGGCGCATGGGGTGCACAGGAGATGGGGAAGTCATTGCAGTTACAGTTTGCCATAATGTAAAATGCTCCTTTCTTAATAGTGAACGACTAAATGCCCATACCCCGGTTTATCGGGGTCAAGCAGGGTATCAAAATGCAGGAATTCCCAGCTTGCGGGGATATAGGCGACAAAATGTCCGTCGTCGTCAAGGCCAAAGAACACAAACCGCACCATCTGGTGAATGATATCGGTCATATTGGTATTGACCCATTCGATAAACGTATCTTTGGTAAAGTCGCCTGCTTTAAGCTTTGCGAACAGCTGGCAAGTTGCATCTTTCAGCTGTGCCGTCAAGATGTCCAGACCGTCAAGGCGGGTATCCTGTCCGATATCATGCAGACGCAAGGTTTCCGTGTTGGTCAGGGCTTGTTTGAGCTGGTTCACCAGCCAATACAAGTCGTACTGGTAATGGTCGCCGGGGGCCGCATACGGGGGCGACGTCTGAAAAATAAACGGGGTGCTGATATCGGTATTCTTTTCGTCAGCCATTGCGGTTTACTCCTTTCATAAAATCCCCCGGCTTGCGCCGGGGTCTGTTCTGTTAGTGTTTGCCGTTCAACTGCGCAAGCAGGGCATCAGCCTTGAGCGCGTTCGTGGTAAAGCTGTTATTCTTCCACCACGCAATCAGGGCTGCGACGGTGGTAAAACCGGCCGTTACCAGCTGTTCCAGCGTTTCCGACTCAATCGGCAGGGGGCTTTTGCCGCATGCGCTCAAAATCTGGTTGACGATGGCGAGAACAAGGACAATGGTTCGTGCAATAGTGCCTGCAGAAATGTGAAGTTCGTTCATGGTTTTTCTCCTTTCAGTTGGTTGATATGTTCTAAATCATCAATGCGATGATTTGCGACTTTGATTTGTTCCTCAATAACGGGGATTTTTTCAGCGAAAGAATTGTGCTTGCGGACTTCCCGCGTCAATTCTTCAATTTTCACGTCGGTGACGGCCTGCGATTTGCTATTTGCAATAAGTACGCCAGCCAGAGTAACGACGCCAGATATGACAGCGGCGATAATGGCATCCATGTTGTCACCCCTTAATACACATCCAGACAAAACTTTGCATGGTAGTCGTTGGCAATTGCCATGTACACGTCAAACATAACGGTTTCGCGCTCTGCATCAATCATTTGTTGGGTGGTAGTAACACCGATATTGCCCTGTCTAACCCAGCCGTGATTATATGTGTCTGTGACTTTTTCTTTACCCACCTCTTTTGCATCTTCATGTCGGATATCGTGGGCTTTGGTCTCCGTGTCGGTCGTGCCTTTGGTCGTGCCGTCCGTCTGGCTCCCGGTGGTCTGGTCTTCGTGCCCGTGGGTCTCCGTGTCCGATGTGCCGGTGGTTACGGTGGTTGAATTGGCTACTGTGGTGGAGTTTCCCGCGAAGTCGGTGGTCTCTTTATGCTCGCCGTTTTCGGTGCTTTTAAAGGTTTCCTCGGCAACGGTGTGTGTCTGGTCGTCGGGCTGATAGTCGGGGGCGTTTTCGGGGCTGATATCGCGGGTCACAATCTGGTCAAGATTCTTCGTGCTTTCCGTGGTCTTTTTGTCCGTGCCTGCAACGTCCGTTTTATTCACGGTCGTGGTGGTGCTGGTATCATCGGTGACAGACTTGCCTTCTGTTTCGGTGCGCCCGGTCCCTGCTGTTTCGTCGTGCAGCTCTGTGCTGCCGGTCTCGTGATAGTCGCCAGTTGTGACCTGTCCCACGGTCTGCCCGCTCTTACCGCGATTGATGGCTGTGCGGTCATTGCTGGTGTCGCGGTCCGTGGTGCGGATGTCGGTGGTGCGCTCCTGCACGTCCGTGTTCCAGATGGGATTGTATTTCAGCTGCGTAGTGCTGTAAAGCTTCTCCCAGATGGGCATGCTCTCCATGCACCAATACTTAATGGCATCAACCATCCAATACGGGTCAGGGCGGTACAGCGGCGAAAGACCATGCTCACGCATGATGATGTGGATAGCCAGTTCGCGGTTCATGCCGACAGGCACGCTAAAATCGCGGAACAAACCTTCCGGGATATCGCAAAGCAGCTTGCACGCCCGGTCTAGTGCGTCACTGTTTTGATTCGTGCTGTTTTGGTTCGTCATGCTCCCCCAGTACATTGGCATCATCTGCACCCCCTTCTCTCAGCTCTGGCGGTTCGTTGATTTCGATGCTGATATTGGTTCCATACATATCATTGCACACTTTCACCGATTCGTCAAGAGAAATTTTCCAGACTTCCCGGCGATTGTACGTCTCAGCGTCCGCGCTGGCGCTTTCATTCGTCACAAGCCGCTCTTTCTTGTCGGGCTGCACCCGGATACCCAGCTCTTTGTAAAAGTCCTGCAGCGTCTTGCGTCTCAGGTCGTACAGGTCAGGCAGGATAAAGTTTTTCGACAAATCACGGTCGAACTGCATGATAGGCAACTGATACTGTGCATCGGTTTTGTTCATAACAGGTTTTTGCAGCTGTCCGTTTACGACAATGGCGGGCTTTCCGTTTTCCAGCTGCTCAAAAATGGTTTCGAGGGTGCGACGGTCTTTGTCGTCTTTGGCAACAGCAGCATAGGCAAAACGGCTATTAACAACGGCCTGCCGAATTGCAATTTCCAACTGCTGCATTTCGACGGCGTATTTTTCAATGATATCCCATACCCCGCGATAATCGGGGGTCAGTTTGATGACGGCACATTCCGTTCCGATTTCAAGCGGTCTGTCAAACTGAAAAAACGGGGTCTGCACCATCATGCCGCGCGGCTGGAACTGCAAACCAAAGCCAGTAGGTGCACCCGGCTGTACAACAAGACCGTAGGTTTTGGATTTGAACACAACAGCATATCCCATGCGCAACAGCTGGTAAAGAAACGCGTCATAGTCCCAGCCAATTTGCCCGGGGCCTGCTTCCGGCAGGCCATGAATCTTATAAAGAGCACGCATGCGCTGGAAGAACGACCTTTCCCAGTAGTTGAGAACGTCCGTGCTCAAAGACGGGGGACGAAATCCACCGCATGCCTGTGTGTCATAGTGTCCCGCGTAGCACTGATACATAATATCACTCCTTTACTCAATAAACACGCCACTGTCCATTGCGGCGTTAATATAAGACGTTTCAGCGGCCGTTGCCATAGGGGCTTCGACGGAAAATCCCCGTGTCTGACAGTATCCGTTGGCGGGCGTCGTCACCCGCATAACGGGATACCCATACAAGCCCTGATATCCTTCATCGTCGATAGGCTGGTAATACAAGACGGTAACTTTTGCGTCAAGCGGAAGCAGGCACTGCGAATTACCAGCCATTGTGCCAGCAACGCAGTTGATAGGGGTCATGGTCTGTTTGATACCGCCTAAAATACCTTGCATACCGCCTATCATGCCTTGTAAGCCTTTGTCGGCCTTTTTGGGGGTATATGCGGTCAAGACATTTGACAGTCCGGTTCCATACTCCAGCAGCCCTGAAGTTGTAGTCAGGGCACCCGCCGCCTGCTGGAAAAAGTCGAAGTTACTCGTGCCGACGGCATAGGGTGATGCAATGGATGTAGACCCCGCGTATACAGTGTAATCTCCGCATTTGACATGCGTGGTCACGCTGCCGTCCATAAAGGATACCGTCCAATCGACGTCAACGGACAGCTGATTATTGCATTGCTGCGTCGGAATGACGACCGTGCCGACGAATGGTACATACATCTGCACCTGGCAGTTCATCCGTTTCCAGTCGGACACCGGCCACGGGATAGGGATAGATGTCGATACCTTTCGACTGGACGACGGGGCGACCAACCGTCCGGTCAGGCCTGTTTCAAACTGCCCTAACGTAATACTTGACTGCCGCCCCGCGCCGTATCGGCTGTAGTTGATGGGCAACCAAAAACATGAACGAATACAATCCACGGCAGAGGACCCGAACAACAAGTTATTCATAAACTGCGGCAATGCGACTTCCCAGCGAACCATAGCCGCCGTGGATGCAAGCCATGTCGTGGACAGCACCGTCAGCAAAGAGCGCATTGTTGCTGCGTCGAGTGCGTAAGTATTAAGGCCCGACTTACCAACCGCCGACAGAATATACACGCCGTTGCTTGTATCAATATTGCCGTCTGTGATATCGCCAGTCGCCGTGTAAATAAGGGGGGCGTTTGCAACATTTTGCCGGGTGTCCTGCAGCCGGTATTGCGCCCCGGATGCATCAGAGTTAAAGCCATACAGGATATAAGCCTTAGTCTTTTTGATGGAGTCCGCAAACGTCGCCAAAGGGTCGATTGCGCAAGAAAACTGCCAGTTGTTGGCATTGAGGGCGGTGATATCCTCAATCCAGTAGTAAGCGTGAGTCTCCTCAATATAGCAATAATTCCACTGCGGGGAGATATTCAGGCTGTTGTACCGGACATAAAAGACAGGCGCTTCCATGCTGCAGGCGCGCTTCATGTAAAACGGGAACTCATCCGGCAAATCTTTCAGCGGAATTCGCTTTGTGCTGTTGATACGCTTTGACACTTTGCCTAAGTGCGCATGATATCCGTGCTCAATACCTTCGTTATGGTCTGCCATAAAATACCTCACTTTCCTATAAAATAAAAACAGGGGGCGGGGTTAGCCGCCCCCTGTACATTCAGTTTGCCGGGGTTATAGAACTTTTTACGGTTCGTCGGACATGAACATCAGAATTGCGTTCTGCGTCGGGTTCTGCGTATAGTTCATTTTCCAGTGATGCTCCGTGTTGTAGTATTCGCCGGAAATGTTGAACGGGGTAGTGTAAACGCTATCCTGATAGTAGGTGGTCGCCATAGCCTTGCGGTCATACAGCAGGCCCACGACATAGGACAGAGCGACCGCGCCGCCCGTCACCTGTTTGCCGGTGTTCACGTCGAACTGCGACGGGATGCAGGAGATGGCCGGTTTGTCGTTGATGTTCTGCCAAAAATCGACACCTTCATAATTGCCGAAACTCAGGTAGCCGGGGCCAAAGATGGCAGGATAGACCCAGCTTCTCGCGTCGTTGATAAGGGGCTGATAAAGCAGGAGTTTCTGTTCGCTCTTAGGGGTGTGGCGCAACAGATGCAGCGTATTGCCGCCGTCGTCGGTGCAAACAGGGGTCTGGTGGTACAGCGTGCTGCTGTTCTCCATCAGGCGGCTGGTGGTTTCCAGCCACGACACGAAAAAGGAAAGAAATTCCTGAATATGGGTGGTCAGCAGGTCATGCGTGGTGTAGGTCGTACCACGGGCCGTGTTGAATGCTTTGGTCAGATTCACATGACATTCGTCGTGGTCAGAGTTGTACAGCGCGCCCATAAAGTTGATGACCTGTGCGCGATTCTCTGCGGTTTTCCAACGCGCGATGTCGTTTGCGATTTCGGTGGTCATAGCGGCGAGGAACGCGCTGAACTCGCTCTCATTGGTGAAAGCGGTCTTGAGCTGGTTACGGAACGTGGTGTAGCGCTGGTTCAGCACCTTCTGCCCACCATAGAACATCTCAAGCGGATAGCGCTTCTTAATTTTGTACATGTCCACGCTGTTGCCGTCCACCAGAATGTCGGCATTCTGCGCGGTGTTGATGAACTTACTTTCGTCGAAATCGCCAGAGAAGAAGGCGATTTCACGGACGAACAGGCCCCATTCCTGCCGGTCGGTTTCGATGCTGGTAAACCGACCGGCATAAGAGCGGCTGGAAATCACGGTGCGCGCAATCATGTTGGAAAGCGCCTGCAGGGTCCCTTCCACGCTCTGGTCAAGACACATCTGCCCAACCTGAATGAAACTCGCCGTGTTGATGGCCTGAATGGTGGCGGTCTGTCCGGTCACTTCCTTTACCAGCGCATTGGCAATGGTATAGATATCGGTCGGACGAAAAACCGACATGCCTTTCAGTTCAGGAATGTTAGTACGGGATTTTGCCATTTGTTGCTCCTTTCTGCCGTTACTTCACGGCGTTAAAGTCGGGGCTTGCGGGTGCTTCAGCAGGCTGCACAAGCCCCAGAATGATATCTTCGACACTGGTAACGGGGGCAGGATTGCCCACCGTGCCAGCGGTCGGAACACTTTTCGCGTTGATGGCGGCGGTCAGGTCTGCGATCTGCTGCGCCATTGCCGCCATAGGGTCAGGGGCCACAGGCTGCTGCGCCGCAGGAGCGGAAGCGGGGGCAGCGCTCTGTGCCGGGGCCGTGATGGGCTGGCCCTGCTGTGCGCGTTCCAGAGAAAGCATCTGCTGCACCTGCTGTGCCGTGAATCCCATCTTGCCCAGAGCCAGAATATCATTGATAGTCATAATTCATCCTTTCCACCGGCTGGAGCCGGTCCTAACATCGACGTGTGTAAAAGTCTTATAAATGCCGACGCCGCCGCTGTTCCCTAAAAAGATTTCAGCGATTGCAGCGACTTCGGCGGGGGTCTTTGTGCGGACGGGCTGGCGGTTTCTGTCGTAGTGCCCCACCCAGATATCAGCCGCCAGCCCGTAAAGGTGCTTGCTACGGGGTGCGCTGCCTTTCTGCTGCCGGTTCCAGCTCGCAGTGCGAAACCCGCTGTTGATGTGCACAGCGTCGCCGCACACCTTGCGGATGTTTTCCAGCAGTTCAACAAGTCGGGGGTCAACTGCAACAAAGTCTTGCCCATCCTTACACTGAAACTCAGAAAGTTTAAAATGCTCAGACAAACGGGCATTGCCGTCCACGCTCATAAAATACACGCTTACCATGAATTCACCCCCTTTCATGTTTCTGAAAGCAGAACAGGAGCAGAAAGCCCCAGTTGCATAAAGGAGGCGGTGTTCTGCTCTCAGAAACGCGGGGGCATGGAAAAGGAAAAGCCAGCCGCGCACCCTTCCGGGGTGTTCCTTTTGTGCGGCTCCCCCGCATATATTATCTTACCATCACTTGTCTTTGATGTCAAGATATGTTTGTGTCTTGAGCAGACAAGGGACACTTGCAAAGTCTACCTGCCCCAGCATGACCATGGGACGAAACTCAGGACGGGCCAACTGCAGATTTACAGCGGCCTGCCGACTTGCGCCGTACCGCTCATGTGCTGGATGCGGGCTTTCACACACATAATAATGCGTGGCATCCATCTGGTAACAATACATGCCGTCATAGGCAAATAGCGGAATCATGCCCTTCAGCGGACGGGGCACGACGTTTTCCAGATTGTTGTATACAAACTGGTTTTCCATTGCCATTTTGTAAAAATTGCCTTTTCCAGCCAGATGTTTCATAAGCGCGGTCTGCTTACGCTTATCGGACACCTTATCACTATGCGGCATTGCGATAAACACACCGCTTTCCGTCATGCACCACTCGCGACCGCTGCGGGACATGCGGGCCACGATATCAGTACACCCCAGCTGTTCCAAAATGGGACTTGAGATGTCAAAGGCATTTGCCAGCAGCCACATGCGCAAAGGGGGCTGCCCTTCAAGTTCACGGTTTCCGCATACGGTCACATAAGCGTTCAACAGCGCTTCGCCCTCTGCCTTGCGTTTTGCAATGATACGCTCCGGGATAAACTCGTCAAACACTAAATCAGTAAACGCGCCGCCGTTAAAGCCGCGGATACCTGCGATGGACGGCAGTGCCATACCGATTGCACATTTCTTCGGGATGGCAAAGTCGCCGTTTTCCAAATACTCACACGGTCCGATAGCATAGCTGATTTTACCAGCTTTTTGAATGCCGATATCATAGCCTACTTTTTTCAACGCGTTAAAAGGGTTTAAATCAGGGTCAGCAGCCACGGCCTGCAGCTCATTGACCGTCCGGCGCATGTACAAAAAATACCGGTCGGTGTCCAGCATATATTTCAGCGTGCCGAAGGTCTTTCCGACTTGTCGCTTGCCAATAATGATATTGCACCAACAACCTAAAGCGGCGATGGCCGGAATGTTTATCCAGCCATCGCCTTCGTATAGGTCAAGCGCAATGTCTTTGTTGCGCCTGCTCATCTTTACACCTCGACTTCCGACATGGTGTCCTCAAACGCGGTGCGGACGGCCTGCTCAACGGCGGCCTGCGCGGCGTCGTCAAAGTAGACGCGGAAATTGTCATAATACTTGCCGTCCTTACCCTTCGTCGCGCTGGCGCTGATAAACGTGCCCTTCGCACTCTCGACCAGCCGCATATTGTACAGGTCGATACCGTACAGCCGAAGGGTAAAGGTCAGACAATTGTCGGCGACCTGCCGGACGCTGCGCACGATAGCGTGCAGGTTATGCAGCATATCCATGGTAACACGAGGGGCGTTCTTATTGGATGCAGTAGTGTTTTTAGTAAAAGCCATGATGTTTACTCCTTTTTTCTGTCAGTTATTTGTGAGGGCGTTCACCCTTTAGAAACACCAGCGAATAAGGAACTGCAGCCCCGCAGGAGTTGCGCGTTCCGGGAAAAGCGCGGTCGGAGTTTCCGGAAAGATATCTGCAATGTGGTGATTGTACGCTTTCAGGTAGGTATACAGGTCATTAAGTGACCGCTCCCCGAACTCGTGCGGGTCGTATGCAGGAGCGAACGGGAAAGCCTGCCGTGCTGCTTCCACCAGCGCAGGACGGGGCAACGGCTGCTGTGCGCCCAAATTCTGCACCGCGTTCGTCAGCTGCCCCGCAGGGTCGAACACAAGCCCGATGACGTTCCCCGCAACATCTTCCCAAATCTCAATCTTCGTGATACTTGCCATATTACAACACCTCATCAACCTTCGGAATGTCCAGACGGTCGGCCAGATAGCCGGGGTCGGTGGACTCATTGACCGCCATTTCAAGCGAAAACTTTTCGCGGCTGAAATCGTACAGCTTGTATTTTTCGTCGGGGTGCGCGGCGTTCAGTGCTTTTACCAGTTCTTCACGGGTGCGGACACCAAAAACGATGATTGTCTTAATACCGTCCGCGAATTTGGTAACAGCGGTCATGTAATAGCCTGTCAGTTTCATAATGTTTTCCTTTCTGTCTTGAGTGAATGTTCTAACTGGATTGAGACCGGATGTCCATTTCTCTCTTTTAAGTTCCCTGCTGTACTCCCTTAACGTTTGCCCAGAACGTCTCAGCGCTTCCTGCTGTCCGTAGACCTTCACGCTGCCCGGCTATTTTTTCAAGCCTATGTTTCTTTGGGGTTCGCCCCGGCGGGAACTCCGGTTCTCTTTCCACTATTATTTTACCACAACGTGAGGTGCCGATGTGTTAACAAACTATGAATAAATTGTTAACAGTTTGTGAATTATCCCATTATTTCGGCATCGTAAAGCAGGCTGCGCGGGTCATTTACACGGTATTCCCGGGGCGTCATGACGACCCACGACGCGGAAACCGTGGGCTTTGCAAAGTCGGTTCGTTGTCGTATCGGTTCATCGTGGTATGCCAGGCATTGACCGCCTGCGGGAGATATTAACAGGCCATCGCGCAGATTATCGATATCACCGGCCATTGCCTTAACGCCAGCCGCTTTACTCACCCCCGCGATAGTGCTTTCAACCGTGCCGTCGGCATCGACACAAGCATAGCACTTTGCATGCAAAAATTTAAACTGTAACATGCCGTAACGGTCGGCGGGGTGTTCGTCTTCGGCGACTCCGATATACACATTCGTTCCGTCCTTTTTCTCGACGACACAATCTCGGGCCACGCACTGCGCCCGAATACGGGCGTTATAATCATCCATTGCAGACTGCTTTTCGCCCTCATATTTGCAGGAGTCGGTATCCCAGTATATGACCTTCTCCCATCCCACGCGCTTGAGCATCTCCCATAGCTTGAGACGGGACATGCTGGACGTCCAAAGCCCCCATAAAAAGGGAAATTTCTTGTCCTGCGATTTGCTTACATCTTCGTCCGATTTATCGGACAATGTTTTCTGCCATGCCATGTGGCTGCACTCCATGGTGTCCGGGTCACAAGCAAACTCGTCTCGAATTGTCTTTTGTGCGCAAGCTCCAAAAATCGTGTTAACGCAAATTTTGGCAAACATGTAATCTGGACTTCCCTTCTCGCTTTCTTTGATGCGAAACTTCTCGTAGATAGCGCGACGAAAGGACTCCGGCAAGTAATCGAGCCGAAATGCTACAGACTCCACCGCAACGATACTATCATATGTGTATCCATCGGTGATACGCTGATAATCGTTGCTGTCAGCGTAGACAAAAAGTGCATCCGCGCACAGCACACGACCATTATCTAGCTCTGTCAAACCCCGGACATCGGGGCACTTACTAAAACTGATACAGGGGTCCGGACACTCCGGCTTTATCTGCGGATTGACGAGAAGCAGCTTGCCTATCCACCCATACCCTAATTTGATAAGCCCACGCAGGCGCTTTTCCGGTAAGTCAGCGGGCATTGTGATGGGTTCCCCCGCCGGGAACTTCCATAACAATTGTTGCGATGGATGCGCCGATTTAAAATCATAGCTATTGCAATTGTGATACACGCGACCGGCCCGCCAGCGCGTACCGTGGGTATCACCACCCGCCATGCAGTTATATGCAAGCCGCATTTGGTCGCGGTCAAGCTTGAGCGCTGCAATAACATTCATGCACTTTCGGTCCGGCAGTATCTCCTTCCGCACGGCTTCAATAACCATACCTGTGTTAGTATATGGTATGGTGGCCTGATTATAGCCGTGCTCCTTTTTAAGCCGCTCAATTGCTTCGTACAGACCTAGCACATCATTCACGCAGTAGGCAAACTCTGTATCATTGAGTGGAGTGTCCGGGGTGCGATACACACTATAGTCTAAATCACCGGCTAACTTTTCATGCGTGCAGCCTTCCGTTGTACGGGCCAACGACTTCTGAAAAAGTTTAAAGCTGTCCCGAAACTCAATACCATTATCAAAGCGCAGATACAACGGCTTGCGGCTTTTGGTATACAGACTATCGGCCAGCCCCCAGCGCACGGACAAAAGCTGCACGATATACTGGTGTTCATATCCCAAATTGTGCACATACAGCACCATTCTCTGCTTGCTGCTGATATGCCACTTATCGACCAGTATTTCCAGCATTTCGGCCCAGTCCTCAAAATAGCGGGGAACAATGACTTCGCCGCCAATACAGGTCTGCCAACTATATGCAAATCCATCGGTGTCGCTGTTCGTGGTCTCAATATCAAAGGTGACCGTAACATCCATATACTTCGTCGCAAACTGCTTGCTGGACTTTTTGACAGTCTTCGGACGCACAAGACGGGGCAGATATTCTTTTGTGTTTTCGCTTACTGCCACACCCTGCGACATCCTCATTATAACTTGCCCTCTCTCTCCAACCTGTCCATGTAATCCAACAAGGACTCACCCCGCGTAGGTTTTTCGGCTTGTTCTCGCCAAAATTCAAGCTGTTCATTAAGCACGTCTGTATTCCCTTCAACGATAGCGCTATACGCGACATCCGACGATAGCAAGCCCTCTTGTACCGCCGCGAAAAATCTTTTTACGTTGTTTGACCAGTCATCCGGCGAACCGGTAAAACCCTTTGCTTTTGCCGTTTCATAGCCTTTTGTCTGCTGCGCCCTAACACCAGTCGGCGTGGACGTTTTCATGGTCATAAAATTTCGCAGCTGCATATACATGTGCCGCAACGTCATCTGGTCGTCGGTCGGCTTTACTCGCTCTTTAAAACGTGGAAATTTCTGCGGGCGCTGCGACTTTGCATATTTATATGCGCCAGACGCCGTGGCTTGACCGGCCTTTTCCAGACTGCGCAAACGCTGATTTGCAGCCTTCGCGGCCTTGTTAATGACCTTTACAAGCTCCTCTTTTGTAAGCTTCGTCGGGTCTGTCGTACCGGGACTATAGTAACTCCACTCCTGCGGCTGATATTTCGACAAATGCTCAGTACTTCGCGCCATTACTCACCATCTCCTCTCACAATAGCAATAATCGTCTCAACGACCATAATCAAAAAACCGGCGGCCGCCACCGCTGCAATTGCGACGACAAGACTTACAAACAACCACGCCAAAATATAAAATGCAGCCTGCATTACAAGTACACCTCAATTCTAAAACCATTCTTGACCTCAGTCAATACACATTCAGCACTTTTCGGTGCAACCGCGCGGATGCATTCATAAAACGCACGCACACGGCGCGGGTCCGTATACATACAACTGCTGGCTTGCCTACGGCCACCGTCGATAACATAAATATAAACGATATTCATATCAGATACCCTTGTTCTTCGTACCATACTTAGTATACCTACCTTCCCTATATTGTACACGCTTTTCTTCGTGAAAATAATCATTATAGCCATTCCACGTCGTGTAAGCAGTCAATATATCATGCTTTTCGTCGTAACAGGCGGCGCGAATAACGATATCCTGCGCATGCTTCGGCAAACGACTGAAATAGTCGTTAAACAGTTCAGCGCCGCCCCACAACACCCGGCATTTCGTCAAGTGGTCGGATGTGCCTAATGTGTGCTTGTGGTACTCGAGTAATGTCATACTAACTTTACCCCCTCAACCTCGCTATCGAGACCCGCATTGTGCAAATTCGTGTCCTGGCGATAAAAGCGGATTGCACCGGTAACGGCATCGACACGGGACCAATAAGTGTACTTGCCGGTGACGACCTTATAACCATCGTACAACTGGCGCATGTTTTCGGCAGACATCTTGACAGTTTTCATAGTGTGGTATCCTTTCTATAGTAGATTTATTATCTCCCGCCACTATTATATCACAACGTCAGTGCCGATATGTTAACAAACTATGAACACTGCAATAG
>ERZ1034855.504-NODE-504-length-14827-cov-8.830422_pt1 | contig 14827 bp, 11 predicted proteins | sample MGYA00520699_ERZ1034855 | MGnify/ENA primary metagenome ERZ1034855 (study PRJEB33766, sample SAMN09781730) | gut metagenome | biome: gut microbiome | host: Homo sapiens | place: Madagascar | study: EMG produced TPA metagenomics assembly of the PRJNA485056 data set...
TTGTTTTTTCAAAGTAAAGAATGAAACCTCGTCATTTTCTCGCTCAAAATATTAAAATTTCAATACCTTGCACAGTATCACGCACCATTTATGATAAGTGCCTTTTAAGGCGCTTTTTTTTGTTGGTATAACTGACTCTCGTAAAGTCCGGTAATTCCGTTCCCTAAAATACCATTTTTTCATTTTCTATCGGACTTTTTAAGCAAAAGCCAATAAAATCAAGTGGGCTTTTACATCGTGCCGCCGGATTGGATAATATCATAATCGACGACTTTGCCAGATTTATCAAATCCGATAAACAGATTTGTTTCCTCAAAATTATAATTATCTTGGAACCATGACATAACCCAGCCAATGAGCGGTATCAACCAATGGTATCTTCCGGCACCATATATTTTTCGATATTCATAATATTCCAAATTGTTTTTCTGAAACACAAGATTCGGCGTTCCGAATTTTTCTCTTGCGTCTGTTTTAGAAGAAACGCCGTCCATTTGGTTTTCTATACTGATGCGGCTGTCTGCCAATTTTTCATTTCCGATAGTGGTGCTGCAAGATGTCAGAACAATCATCGCAATTACTAATAAGACTTTTTTCATCTGCGCTCTCCTATTGAACTTTTGCCAATCTGACAACAAAATTTTGGCCGAATTCTTTTTGCCAATCCATTTTCTGCTTATCTGAAATTTCATCAGATTTGTCCGTTATGCTGAAAGAATTCGCCTTAACATGTCCGTCTGCTGAAACCTCATTATCCGTTTTTGTCAATGCAAAATGTCCGATATAGGTCACTTCCTGCGGACGCACCGTAAATCTGATTTTGCTGTTGCCCTCATAATGTTCATCTGTTTCTACCACCGTGCGGACGACTTGGGTATTGCCATACTGTTCGGTCGTTGTATAGATATATTGCAAATAAAGGTTGGTTACCTCGTATACCCCTATCGGCAGCATCGCCGTATCATATTTGTTGCCGTCCAAGATGGTACTCATATAAAAAACTTCATTTGTTTTTATATTTTTGAAAGCGACAATATCGTTATAATTGGCGCCAAAGAACCCATCATCGGACACATTGTCCGATAAAGAGGTAATAACCACTCCGCGGGCGCCGCTGTTAAACAATGCGGGACGAAACTGACGGCTGGCGCGCAACAGGTCGCTCTCATTCGGCGTTTGCGGAAACGCGCATCCCACCAAAGTCAAGCAAACACTTAGAATTAAAAACAATTTCCGCATTGCATACTCCTTATTAAATCAGCCGCTTAATTTTAAGTTCAGACTAAATGAAATTGAGGAAAAAGTAAATAAATAACTTCACAATAACCACAATGGAAATAAGATATTTTATAATATTGTTTCGGCGAAACATTGATATTCTCTGCCTTAAAGCCTTTATCCGCAAGAATGTTAAAGATAAGCCCGTAACTTTGAAAGACTTTCCATAAGAAGTTCAATTTTATTTGCTAATCGCTTAAAATCCCCATACTCTTTAGTCCGATACGCGCATAGTATCGCGCACCATTTATGATATGCGCCTTTTAAGGCGCTTTTTTTGTTTTAAATAGATAAATGTTATTCCAAAATAGAAATATTATATAAAACTGCAAAATAGATAAATTGACAATATCCTGATGTTTTATTATACTTATAGCAATTATTTATTTTTAATTTTCAATAATTATGGCAGCTGCTTATTTTATAGCGATTTTGGTTTGCACATTCATTTATCTTGGATTACTTGAAATGACAAACAAGGTAGAATATGAAAACCGTTATGAAGAAGATAAAAAAACTTCTTGGAAAATAACGAAATGGTACGCTATTGCAATGATTGTAATAACAATTTATTGCATGTGCGTAAGATAAATTTAAGGTGCCTCAAAGCTAGTGTAATACTAATTTTGAGGCTTTTCTCAAAATGCTAAAATAAGGCCGCAAACTTTACCTGCTTCTTTTGTGCATGATTTACATGCGCTGTTAATTTCTTGTAAGGTTAGCTCTCGTATGCATTTTTGATTTGCAAAACAGTAAGATTCGCCCCAATAATAATATTTTCCGCTATCATTTGTAAACCATGCAACATATAAAACAGAAGCTAAGGGTTGCACAATATCCTGCATAATCCGCGAACATAATTTTGGAGAAAATGCTGTTGAAGCTGATTTATTTTCAACAACTTGAAAACTACCTAAATACATATCTATAACCACACGCCCGTCGGCAGAAAAAACTCGGATATAATTTCCATTTGGGTCATGAAAATCGGCGTTGTTGTCTCTTATCCAGGTTTTCGGCACTAAATTTGCCGCCTCAACAATATCTGTCAACCCATACTGCCTACCAGCTGTTCCATTTTTAGAAACATTTTTCAAATCTGTAAGATGCTCCAACAATCCATAAATTAAATAGCTGTATTCGCTAATAGCTTTATTAAGTTTGAAATGTTCCATAGCTTTGGAATATCCGGCGATTCCACCGACACTCAACACAGCAATAATCGCCAGAATGCCAAGCATTTCTATCATTGAACGGCCTGATTGATTTTTCATATTTCTAAACTCCTTAAACACATAAAACAAAACCCACCAAAATGGCGGGCGGATGTTCAGAAACCGTAAATCGTAATCGTAAAACGGCTCGGCCTATTCGGCTTATGCCTTATTTAACCGACATCCGTCCAAAAACAGAAATCGGCATAAACAGTTTAAAGTCACTTATGCAAGTGACTGATTACGATTAAAAGGGTTTCTGACGCCCTAAGCATATCTCTATGCCTGTAAATTTTATAGCTTATGCCATAAAGAAAGTAAAGAACTTTATTCGGTCAAAAAATTGCCTCTGCTATTGCCTTGCGATAAATAAATTTTACCGTCTAAATAAACTACAGACAACTTTTTTCCCGAATATTAGGAGTTTGAGCATCTGAATGTTCTTTTTCATAATTTTTCAAAAATTCTGCAAATTCCTCAACTTGTTCTGAGGTTAAGTTTTCATTTTTCGGCTCAGAAGATGTTCCATAAGGCACAGAACCTCGCAAATAATCATAAACATCATTCCCTTGCGAATCAGTCAATTTTAAATCGGCACCATTTTCAACTAAATACTTCGCAATCTCTAAATTTCCTTCCTGCACCGCATACATTAAGGCTGTTCTTTCTCCATACTGTATGCAAATATCCTCATTGCAATAATAACCGTTGTCTTTATTGCCGGCATTAGTCTGAGCATCTATATACGCACCAGCTTTTAACAATATTTTTACGCTGTCTAAAAAGCCGTATTGAGCCGCATACATCAAAGCGGTTTTGCCTATAGAATTTACAGCATTTACATCTGTATTTATTCCTTTACACTTATTTTCAGAACACTCCTGCAGCAATAAAGCCAAAACATCAGGACGATGAATGCTTATCATTAAAATTTCATCAGCCTCAACAGGTATCTGCGGTTCTTTAAGAATTTCTCCGCCCTGAATTTGCTTTATAAGCAAATCCTTAATTTCTTTTATCGGCGCACCGGAAAGAATTTTATAGCGCAGAGTGCTTTTATCTACCGGTTCTCCGCGGGTTGCCGGCGGCATCATTGCCAGATGAGCATATTGCTCTGCCATTTTTTCCGAAACCTTAAACGTTTTAACATAATGCTGAGCCAGCTGCTTTACCGCTTCTTTAAAACCTATGCCGTAATTTAGAGTTTCCGTAACTTTTTTATAATTCGGATATGAGGCCATCGCCCATTCTTCCAGCGGCATAACTTTCAGATATTTTTCATTGCCTTTGATATTCCAATCCGGATTATAGCGGTAAATATTGTCATAGTACTTTTCCTTTGCCTGATGAACAAAACGGCTGGAGCCTCCGCTCTCAAAATAAAAATTACTATATAAATTATAATAAAATTTGTTTACTTCTTTAGGGAAATAATATTCATCATATTGCGAACAGTTAGAAATATCTATTGCTTCAGCTCCGTGACCGCCGCCTACATAGTCCAAAACAGCTGTCATTTTAAGCTTTCGCGCTGTAGGGCAGGGAACAACAATCTGCCATGGCGTATAATACTTTCATTATCCCAAATATTAAAAAATTTAGAAAAATGCAAAGCCCCGATTTCTATCAAGCATTTTAACTGCTTGTAACATTTCAGCGGATTTTCGCCCACTAATTCTAAATAGTCCTCTTGGTACATTCTATAAAAAGGCTCATTCGGCACAATTTTTTCGTATTGAGCAACCAATTTTTCATGCAATCTTTAAGCAATTTGAGAAAACTCTTTAGTTTTTACCTGTTTAGGATGATAGATACTCTGCAATATCAAATATTCAATAGCTGCAGAATCATTTGTATCAATCATTTTTTTGAGCTGTTTAATAGCTTGATTCGGATTATTTTTAATGGCCTCAGTTATCTTTTCGTATTCATTATAATCTTTATTTGTTTCTACAGCAAACGCTGAAAAACTAAATAAGCTCATTAACAGCAAAATTAAAAACTTTTTCATTTTTACACCTAAATAACAGATTAACTTCTCTTATATTAACTAGAAAAAGTTAAAAAATGCACAAAAAACATAAATTAAACAGCTGTTTTTTTACACGCTTCCAGATTAAAAAAATATAGAAAAGCTTTCCCTATTATTATTTTGTTTATGACGGCAATTAGTGCAATATCATTAAAAAAGCGATAACCGCAGGGTTCAGTCAAGAACGCTGCGGTTATTTTTCGTTTATAAATTTAAAATTGTTAAAAACTTTGCTGATTAACTTATGGGGAGCCTAAGTCCTTGCGTCAGTTAATAAAATCCAGTAAACAGAAATCAATCTGTCATTCTGCATTGATATTCTTTGTAATTGTACAAGCTATCAAACTGTTCCTGACCGCTTTGCACATTCGTTTGCGCAGCCTAACTCAAAATTAACTTTTTGAATTAGGCTCAAAATCCGAATTATTTAATGTAATTATAAGCTCTAAAGCGCATTATTACTAAATACTAATCAACGACCGGATTCGCATAACCGACAGACTTATCATCAGCAACGTCCCTCAACACATAGGCGCACGGATAAGGTTCGTATTAGGACGGTTCAACATACCTAAAATTCTACCGAAACTCAAAGACTTCTTTACAATTCTCCTAGCTGAACTGTCTTTCATCTTCTGAGTTTCTACCTTATCAACAACTGTGTCACCTTTTGATTCTAATCCTTTTACTAAAAGGATTGCGAGAATCGCATAAAATAGAAATACAAAAAGATTAACCATAATTATTGAATTTAACGCTAAAAGATATAATACCGGCTGCATATATTGTCAATAAAAAAATAACCGCAAAGTTCCCTAAAAAAGAACAATGCGGTTATAGTTTTGGCAAAGATTATTTCCAGAATAACCTTAAGTTGGCGAACGAATATGAGGGAGATTAGTACTCTCTAAGTCATTAAAACTTACAGCGGCTCCCCTTATTAAGCGGCTGAAAATTTCAATAACCCGATTACTTATATTCGCGGCAACTATAAACTTTTCAAAATAAATCAAGGACAAGCAAATTGCTATAAGTCCGAGAATAAATGTAAAAAATAGAATTATACCAGCCATAATTATTAAAATTTAGCCTTGTATAACACTCAGATTTGCCGTTGTCAAGCCTTTTTGTCAAAATTTATTTACCAACAGAACATCAGTCTTCTACATCGCTGATATCGGTCATTTCGTTAAAATTACGGATATATTCTTCTTTGGTCAAGCAATTTTCCTTAGCTTTTTTCTCATCTTTATAAACTTCGCGCCAATCAGCTTCCGGCATATCCGACATCGTGTCTTTATTGCTTTCGGCCACGTTTTTAGAAAAAACAGCCATATATTCGGCGTATTCATCTGCCGTTACGCAGCCGTCTTTGTCTTTATCCATTTGAAAATAGTTTTCTTCGGCCAGACCCTGAGATATATTGCCGATTATATTATCCGACATTTCTTCGGCTGATGTGTCTTGAAATTTTTCTAAGGCAGCTTTAGCCTTTTCCATTTTTTCATTAAAATCTCTCATCATTTCTTCGGGAGATTTATTTGCCAGTTCCTGCATTTGCTTTACACGTTCTTTGGCCTCGTATTCGGTTTCTTTTTGCAAAACCTCAAAATATTCCTCTTTGCTAAGGCGGGAATCGCCGTTTTTATCGGCCTGCTTAAAATATTCCTGCATACGGGATTTTTTAGCCGCTTTCTGCTCGTCGTTCATATTAAAATCAATATCAATGCTTTTAAGCAAATAACCATATTCGTTTTCAGAAATAAAACCGTCGCTGTTTACATCATTAATTTCAAAACCGCTGCTCAGCATATCTTGAATCTCCGGATTAGACATTTTTTCCTGCACGGTTTTCTGCCAGTCAAAGTCCTGCGTTTCCTCGGCTTGAGCTGAAAAAATAATCAAAAAGCTTAAAAGAACCAATTTATACATAATAAAATCTCCTAAAATTATTCAGCTTGTTTATAACATAATTTCAGCATACATACAACTAAAATTAAAAATTTAAAAAAATCAACAGGTTTTTATTGACTTATTGACAAAAAACATATACAATTACGTTACATTTAAAATTATTTTGAACCCGTTAATTTTTATTCTTATGAAGAATTTTTATTTTTTAATCGTGTTCATTTTAGGAACTGTTTTTGGTATCGGCTGTGTGGTTTTGATACAAAAATACTTTCTGCAGAATGAAGCTGAAATGGTGGCTAAAGAAGTTGTTTTAGAAGCGCAGCCTCAAACATCATCAGCAAATACCGTAAAAAGCATTCAGCTTGTTAAGGATGATGAAGTCGGCAAAACTCCGGTTATTGACAAACCAGACGAGCCGAAAAAAGAAGAAAAAGGCCATACTTTTTTTGCTATGTTTTCATCGCTTACGGTTTTATGCCTTATAATTGCGATTGCCTTTGCTGTTAATGCCAACCATTCAGACCAAACAAAATTAGCGAGCCGATTTTTTGGAATTGCTTCGCTGGCTTGTGCAATAGTAGCATTTTTGTGTTACTGACATAATAAAGACATAATAAAAAAGACCGGTTTTATAAAATCGGTCTTTTTTATTATTCAACTCATCAAAACTTTTGCTTTATGCCGCTGTAAATCATGCAGCCCAGCCCCAAAACCAGCACAAAAGCCAAAACCGCCAGCAAGAAATAAACCGAAACATATAAAATTCCGGCCGCCAGCAAAATTGAAAAAGCAAACAAGCCGGTTTCCTGCAGCCATTTAAGCCAGAAATTTCTTTCCGGAAGCAAAGCAACCGCCTCATTATCGGCGTGTCCGTTTACTCCGTGTCCGCATTTCAGGCAATAAAACGAATCCACCGGAATATTAGCTCCGCACTTGTCGCAAACCAAATACAAGCCCTCGCCGGTATCTTTGGTGCGGTGCAGGCAATGCGGGCAAAACTGCCATTTCAAAAACTTAAGCGGAGTTACATCTTTTTGGCAATTAAAGCAAAATACTTTTTTCATTTTATATCCTTGTTTATGGTTCGTCCTAATATTTTATTTAGTTTTTTTGCTGATAAAAGGCAAGAGATTTTATAAACAATTTAAATTATTAACGAATCTGTAAATTTTGGCAGGCTATAGTGATGTATAAATATGAAAGGAGCCGCCATGAAAAAAGTTGTAATTATAGGAGTCGGTCCTGCCGGTTTGACCGCCGGTTTTGAACTTTTGAAAAAATCTAAAGACTATCAGGTAACTATTTTAGAAGAAAGCGACGCCATAGGCGGAATTTCACGCACCGTACGCTATAACGGAAATAGAATGGATATCGGCGGCCACAGGTTTTTTTCTAAAGACCAAGAGGTTACCGACTGGTGGAACAATCTTATGCCCTTGCAGGGCGCTCCCTCGCTGGACGATATTAAAACCGGACGTGTTTTTGAGCTGAATCCGCAGGGACCGAATCCGGAAAAAGAAGACATTGTAATGCTGAAACGGCGCCGCATTTCCCGCATATATTACAAACGCAAATTTTTTGACTATCCGGTAAAGATGAACCTTAACACTATTTTTAATATGGGTCTGTTTACCACCGCACAAGCCGGATTCAGCTATATATTTGCGATATTGCGCAAACTGCCGGAAACTTCATTGGAAAACTTTTATATCAACCGTTTCGGGCGCAAGCTGTATTCCATGTTTTTTGAGGGCTACACCGAAAAGCTTTGGGGGCGTCATCCCCGCGATATTTCTGCCGACTGGGGTGCACAGAGGGTCAAAGGGCTGTCAATCGTGGCAATTTTGAAAGATATTTTCAGCAAAATTCTGTTTATAAAGCCCAAACAGGTTGAAACTTCGCTGATAGAAGAGTTCAGCTATCCAAAATACGGACCGGGGCAGCTTTGGGAAACTGCAGCCACTAAAATTGAAGAGATGGGCGGTAAAATTATTAAAAATGCCAGAGTTGCAAAATTTAAAACCAAGAAAAACGAATTTAAAGAAGTTGTTTATATTAAAGACGGCAAAGAATACACCATGCCGGCGGATATTGTTATTTCATCTATGCCGCTTAAAGACCTTGCCGCCGGAATAGACAGCATTCCCAGCAAAATAGAGCGCATTGCCGGCGGTCTGCCTTACCGCGATTTTGTGACGGTCGGCTTGCTTTTGAAAAAGCTCAACCTAAAAAATCAAACCAAAATCAAAACTCTTAACAATATTGTGCCGGACTGCTGGATTTATGTGCAGGATACCGGCGTAAAACTGGGGCGCATCCAGATATTTAACAACTGGTCGCCGTATTTAGTGGCAAAACCGGAGGAAACGGTTTGGATTGGACTGGAATATTTTTGCCGCGAAAATGATGAATATTGGAACATGAGTCCGGCAGAATGGCGGGCTTTGGGCGTAAGCGAACTTTTGAAAATGGGGGTTATTTCAGATGAAAAAGACGTGATGGACTCTCATTTAGAGCGCGTTAAAAAGGCCTATCCGGCTTATTTTGACACCTATAAGGATATTGACAAGCTGACAGAATATCTGAATTCGTTTGAGAACCTTTACTGCGTGGGGCGCAACGGACAGCACCGCTATAACAATATGGATCACTCTATGGCGACTTCTTTTGCGGCGGTACGGCATATTTTGGGAGAAATCAGCGATAAAAAGGCTATTTGGCAGGTCAATACCGAAAAAAGCTATCATGAAACAAAAAAATAAACTAGCCTAACGGTTATCTTTGATTTGCCGAAATCAGTTTTATCTCTTTTGGCGTAACAGCGAAATGTTATGTTTTTTATAAACAAATTCAAAGGAGATTAAAATGAAAAAAGAATCTAAATCTTATGACAGCAAAAAACCGTCTCAAAAAGCTCAGCCTACTGTTTCTAAAGGCGGCTGTGGCTGCGGCTGCAGCAATTCCGCTTCAGAAATGGAAGAAATTGATGAAATTTCAATTAGCAAATAGGTTGTTTATATGAAAAATTTTAACGACTGAAAAAACTGATAACAACTAAAATACAAGACTTTGTTTCACATGAAACAGGGTCTTTTTTTTATTTTATATCCTTTTAAACTTAATCAAAATTTAAATTCTTTTCTTTATGCTAAAGTCAGATTTTTATCTTTAATGAGGGTTGACATGTTTAAAAATAGGATTTTGCTAAAAACTGCAGGTTTATTTACCATAGCCTCTTTCAGTTTATCAGCGGTGCCTTTTCAAGCTAAAGCTAATAATTTGGCGCCTTTGTCTTTCAGCAGAATGTATAATTTAGCCCAAAACGGCGAAGTAGAGGCTTTGCGCGCTTCTGTCCGCCGCGGCATGAATATTGACGTGGTCAACCAAAACGGCGATACCGGCTTGTGCCTTGCCGCACAAAACCGCGATGCTTATACATACAACGCTTTCCGCGCCGCCGGTGCTAACCCGCGCCACCCTTGCGTGCAGAAAATTTCTTATTACGAAGACTTTGTCAACTCTTCTAAAGCAGTCTCCGTAACGGCAACTCCGCGTGAAGCCTATGGCAAAATGGGAAAGGAAAGCTATAAAATTTCATCAACAACCTGGTGGATTTTAGGCGGTTTGGCCGTAGGCGGCGGCATTGCGGCGCTGGCTATGAGCGGCAGCGGTGGAGGCGGAGGAAGCAGCAGCGGTGACAGCAGCTCCGAATCCAACAGCTATATCGGCGACACTTTGGGGGCTTTAGGCTTAATCTATAATACCACCAGCGGCAAAGCCTCTAACAGCAGCCTGCTGGAAGTAAGCAATCCGGATATAAAAAAGATTGCCGAGCTTAACTTTAACGAAAACCCGATAGAAGCTGGAAAATATATGTATATCGGTCTAAAAGCCATTAACGGCGGCTCTTATACCAATACAGAAAACACTAAAATTTCTATCAATGAGGGTTCATCGGCGATGGCGGCAGTCAATAACAGCCAAGTTATTAACAACGGCTATATAAACGCCGACGCTTTCAACGGTTCTGTCGCCATGATTGCCAGCAACAACTCAGTTGCCTATAACAACGGCAAAGGCGTGATTCAAGACCCGGATGCCAACGGCATTAACCTTAACTTTTCCGGCTATACCGAAAATAATACCATAATCGGAATGTATGCCGACGGCAACTCGCAAATTATCAACACCGGAGAAATCAACGGCTCGGCCACCAAAGCAATTTCCGACCCAACCAAAGACAATACCGAAAGCAGCGCTTCCGGCTCTGATGATTCTTCTGAAAACACTAAAAAAACCGCCGTATCCGGTACGATTATCGGTATGGAAACCATGATTATAAATTCCGGCAGTCAGGCTCTGAACGACACAAACACCGCCGTCAACAGCGGCACAATCAAGCTGAGCGCCGGCGATGCCGGAGCCGCCTCCTCTGAAATTAAAGTTAACATTATCGGTATGGGCAGCTATTTAGACGACGGATTTTTAAATGGCTCAAAAAATATTCAGCGCGCAGAAAAATCAGTATTAACCAATAACGGAACTATTGATTTGGGCTATACCGGACAATATACTTTTGATTCTACAAAAACTCTGCGCAAAGGCTTAGGCGGCATTGTCGGAATGCGCGCCGAAACCAATACCGCTGCGACAAACAACGGCAATATTAAAATTACCATGGATGATAACTCTTCCAGCTCCGGCGACAGCGTTGCCGTTGCAGCCGGCATGCAGTCTGTTCACAGCGGAACTATAACCAACAGCCAAAACGGAACCATTACCATTCAGACAAATGGCGACAATCAGCGGATTGCTTACGGCATGCTGGCGGTGGAAGGCACAGGATCGGTTTCCGGACTTTATACCACAACCAAGCCGACCGTTACCAACAACGGCACCATAAAGCTGAACGCCAGCAACGGCTACGGCATGGCTTCATATAACGGCGGCACGCTGATAAACGGCGAAAGCGGAGTTATAAACTTGGGCGATGACACCTACGCCACTTTATATACCAATAATGTCGGCATGTACGGCTCGGGCGACAGCACTTTAACATCGCTGATTAACAACGGGCAGATAAACGTATATTCAAATAATTCCACCGCTATGAAAAATGACTACAGCGGCAGTACAACTATTACCAACAACGGTACAATTCATATTTATAATAATGCAGTCGGCTCCAACGTATTCGGCGGCAACTACAGCAACGCCGTCAATACCGGAACCATAATTTATGACGCAACCAGCAGCAACAGCAGCTCGTCTGACGGTTCAGACGCAAAAAATCTGCTGAATATTCAGCAACATGTTATGAATACAAAATCGCCGAGCCGGACTTCTTCGGTAACATCTTCAGAAACCGAGACTATCTCCAATTCCGGCGCCATAACTCTGACTTCGGCCGACACCTCGGCTATGACCGTGGAATCAAAACAAGGCACCGCCACCAACACCGGAACCATAAACCTGATGTCCAGCGGCACAAACTACGGCAATACGGGCATGCATTTAACCAGCGATGTTATTTCTGTGGCAAAAATCGTTAATCAGGGAACTATCAATGTAAACACCGGCTATTCTGCCGGTATGAGCAGCGCTGCCACCAGCATTGCGAATATGATAAATGACACGACAGGCGTTATCAATGTAAGCGGGAAAAAATCTTTCGGCATGTATGCCACCGGCAACAGCCATATTACAAACGACGGCGTTATCAATGTATACGGCGACGGCAACACGGCTATATATTCTGCCGGAACCGGCGAGGGCAAAGAGGGCGCAGTTGTTAAAAATAACCTTATTAAAATTTTCGGCATAAATGCAACCGTCTTTCAAATTGACGGCAAAGCCGAAATAGAAGAAGTCGACAATGTCATTGTCTGCGACCCGAGCGTTGACGGTGCAGACTGCAAGTCTAACGCCGCCGACACCATGACTTATTACAGCGTTTCCGGCTCTTCCGGAGATTTAACCTTAACTAACAGCCAAAGTATTTCTAAAGGAACGCTGGTAAGGCTTAAAGACAGCGCAGCCTTGACCGTTAAAAGCGGCGTTCAGCTTTCGGTTACGGAAAAAGGCACGCTTATAGATAATGCCGACGACAGCTCGGGAACCATTACCAATAACGGCACTCTGCGCCTGACGAATACCAGCAACAGCACGGCGGTAAAAACCGGAGGCGCCACCTTTGACAATAACGAACTCATTGAAATAGCTCAAACCACCGGCGGCAGCAGCACTAATAACACCGCGGTTTCTGTCGGCAGCAGCGGCACATTCAACAATAATGACAGAATTACCATAGCTTCTTCATTCAGCACCGGCGTAGATTCTGCCGGAGAAACCACCAATTCCGGCTATATATACATTTCCGGCAGCAGCGGCACCGGTATAAATGTCAGCGGCGGAACCACAACTAACAGCGGCAGCGGCAGCATTACCGTTATCGGCAACGGCGGTATCGGCGCAGCTGTTAACGGCGGCGAATTTACAAACAGCGGAACCATAACTATCGGTTCTGCCTCCAACTATGTCAGCAACGGCACCGGTATTGAAGTAAACGGAGGCACGGCTAAAAATGATGGAGGAAAAATCATTGTTTACGGTTCCGGCTCTTACGGTGTAAAAATTAACGGCGGAGAATTCAGCAATGACGGAACTATTACCATAAATCAGTCCGGCAGCAATACATCTTACGGAATTTATTTAGTCGCCGGCTCCGGAAAAAACAACGGCACTATCATTGTAAATAACGGCGCCGTAAAATGCACGGGTTTGGATTGCGAAGATGAAACCGAAAGTGAAAACAGCGAAGAATCATCAGCTAAATCAACTGCAATCATGGTGAAAAACAACGCGTCTTTCATAAATAATGGAACTATAAACTATGAAGCAAATGTAGATTTTGACGCTTCAACACAAAATAACGGTTCTATTGAAATCGGTAAAAACGGTAGCTATACAGCTCCGGTTTTAAAAGGAACAGTAACAGCAAACGCTGATATAACTCAAAGCGGATTTGAAACAACCTACCGCAATGATAACTCATTTATCGGCAAAGACGCAGGTTTAAATGTGGTTTCCGGCTCTTATATGTTTAACGCTGAAAAAGCCGCTAACGAATCCGGAAACACAGATGTTATTATGACTATGAAATCATTTGCTGAAACCGTTGCAGATAAAGAATTGGCTTCTTATTTAAGCACTAACTATGCGGCACAAAAAGGCGAGGGCGTTTTCAACACCTTAAAAGGCGCGTCCAGCGCTTCGGCTTTTGATATGGCAATAAACCGCGAATTTGGCTTTAGCATGATTCCGAATTTGGCGAAACAAGATTTAGATTTGCTGGCCAATATCAACCGCGCGGCCAATGACGATATTTTGGCGCAAACAAATGAAATAAACAGCGCTAAAGTCAATGTTTTGGCTTATCAGCAAGAGTTTGACGGCAAACACAATGTTTCGGGCTATAAAGACAAGGTTACAGCCGTTTACGGTTTCAGCGACTATCAAATTGCCAACAACTGGCGCGCCGGTTTCGGTGCGGCGGCGGCTCGCAGCGACAGCGATTTTGATGACGATTCATCTCGTTATAACAATGTGCTGGAAGTGTTTGCTCCGCTGACTTATAGCAATGATAATTTCCGCGCTATGGCTAAGCCTAAAGTCGGTTTCGGCAAGGGTCATTACAGCCGCAGCGGCGTGGATAAAGCCTATAAGGCTGATTTAACCAACTACTACTATGGTATTGACGCTGAAGCCCGTCAAACTATAGATATTGATGTTGCGCAAATTGAGCCTATTGTCGGCGCTAATATTACCGAAGTAAAGGTTGACGACCTAAAAGAAAATAACGGCGGACTTAAAGCGGACAGCGATAAAGTTACGTCTATTCAATCTGTTATTGGTATGGATATTAAAAAAGAGTTTGAACTTGGCAAAGAACAATCTGTTTTATTAACTGCCGGCGGACGATATTTCCATGAATTTGGCGATAAATATTCAACAATGGCGACCATGGATAATATGCTTGGTTCTTATCAAATTAACAGTAATCGTTTACAGCGTAACAGCGGTTTGCTGACAATGAAAGCGCAATACGACTATAAAAAACTTTCGCTCAGCGCTGCGGTAAACGCTCCGATTGAACAAAAGAGCAATGTTTATTATCTGTTCAATTTAGGTTATAAGTTCTAACCTTTATATAAACCGGCGACAAATTGTCACCGGTTTATAATTTGTGACATTTTTTACTTGATATTTTACCGCTTTTTTTATAACTTTACATCAGACAGGCGATAGTCTGTTTTTTTGGAAAACCCCATTAAATATATGGCAGTAAATAACTAATTATAGAGGAAAGAAAGATGAAAAATAAGCTATT
>ERZ1034855.505-NODE-505-length-14820-cov-6.121571_pt1 | contig 14820 bp, 10 predicted proteins | sample MGYA00520699_ERZ1034855 | MGnify/ENA primary metagenome ERZ1034855 (study PRJEB33766, sample SAMN09781730) | gut metagenome | biome: gut microbiome | host: Homo sapiens | place: Madagascar | study: EMG produced TPA metagenomics assembly of the PRJNA485056 data set...
GTCTTGATGGCGCGGATGCCCGCCGCCTTGATCCAGTTCTTCCAGTTTCTCATGATGTAGTCCTTTCCGGGCTTGCGCCCTGTCATGTATTTTGATAACGGGGGTATTCCCGCTATTTACCACGGTGCCCGCTTGTCCAGCGTCTTTTCGCTGATGCCGCAGGCAAGTGCCAGCGCCCGCCAGCGTGCCCACAATCCCCAATGCCGCCACAACGATTGCCTCTGTCATACTTTACTTCCCCTTTGCCTTTGTAATTGCCGCATTTACGACACCGCCGCTCTTCAAAGCTTCCCGCACCCACTTGGTCGGCTCGTAGCTACTGACCACCTCGGCCTTTGCCACCTCATTGGCGGCGCTATAGATGTAGCCGATGCAGTCTGCTTTCTGCTCGTCGGTCATGCTCTGGTATACGGCGTTCCGGGTCAGGTCCGTCAGCCACTTGTACGCCTCGCCGCCCTTTTTCTGGGCATAAGTCACATACTGCTCACCTGTCAGGTCGACCCGCTTCTTGTCTGCGTTAAAGTATTTACTGGCCCGACGGGGCAGCACGCTCTCACCCGTAGTCTCATAAAGCCGCAGCAGCTCCTGCTCCATCTCGCTCATGTCCACCGTGGAGGTATATGCCGGATTCAGGAAATTGTTGAAGGCCCGCGTTCCCACGTCGCCCGTGGCTTCCGTCCGGCCCCATGCGTCGATGTAGGGGATCTGGCTGTAATCCCAGATGGGGATTTTGGCGCTGGCCCGTCCCAACGCGTACTGCATGTCGTTGGTCAGCTTGGAGTTCTTGCTGGTGAACGTGGTGTACCGCAGCCCCTCACCCGTGCGCTCCGCCTGTCCCAGAATGGTGGGAATGCCCTGTGATACATAGCTGGTGGCTGCGTTAACCAGTGCCGTGGGCAGCGCCGCCAGCCCGTTGCTGCTGGCATACCCCACCGCATCAAATACATCATTCAGGCTTTGCAGACAACTCATCTCCAGCATCGGCTCTGACACCTGTGATACAGCGGTCAGCCAGTCCGCCATCGTGGCAGGCTTATCCCCGCCGTCCGTCAGTTCCCACAGGTTCACGCCCACAAAGAACGGCAGACACTCCGGCGCCAGCCAGTCCAGCGTGATGCTGGTGCCGTCGGGCAGCTCCAGCGCATACGCCTGATGTCCCGTCAGCTCCGCGTATTCATTCTTGTCATCATCGTCGCTGCCGTGGCCGCGCACGAGTCCCTGTGCCGCTAAAAATACCCCCAGCACCAGCAATCCCGTACCCGTCAGGCCAGCCGAAATGGAGTCAATGGCTTCCGCAGCCGTTTTTGTGCCATTCCGTACGTCAAACGCAGCCTCCTTAATGCCGTTCAGCAGACCGATGGGGCTGTACTCCACACCTCGCACCAGAATATTGGCCGGTGTTTTGCGGAATGGAAGAATACCCTCCATCAGCGTGGAGACCACCTTTTTCGTACCGTTCCCGCTTGTTTTCCCCATGCGCCCCAGTGCGCTGATAGTCTGTGAAAACGTGTTGGTGTCCCGGTAGGTGGCCTTCTGCGCTTCCAGAATGGCGTATTCCCGCGCCTTCACAATGTCCTCGCCGCCCTTGGCGATCTGTTCGACCGTAATACCGTTGGCCTTGCAGTACTGCGCCATTGCATAGGCGTAATGCGGCTTGGAAAACCATGCATCCTCCAGATCCAGCAGTTCACTGTTTTTCTTTCTGGCAGCTTCCAGCCCTGCGAATATCTGCTTGAGGACAGGCCGCTTACTCTGGAAGATCACGCGCCCTTCTTCAATGTACTTGTTGGCATTAGCGAGATCACTGTATTTCCCGCCGCCCATAGCCACATCCGCCACTTTGGCGTAGTCCTGTGCGGCTGCCTGCAGCAGCGCTTTCCCGTCCTTGCCCAGCACAAATTCCTTGCTTCGCGCCATCTTCCCGCCTGACAGCCGGTATACGGCTTTTTCAATACCGGTAGCCACGGTATTTTTCACCGCTACCACCGGGGCAAATCCGGCATTGCCCAGCACATTGCGCACATGTGTGCGGGCATTGCCCAGCATGGCCAGATACCGCCATGCGTTCCACTTGTCCTTGAAGCGAGAGGGCATCTGTTTGCCAACGTCCCGGTAGATGTTCCGCAGGATCGCGTCCCGTTCCGCTTGATCGGCGGCTTTTATAAACTGCTCTGCCAGCTCCTGATCGATTTTCAGCTTTGGCGCCTTGTTGTCGCCGAACTCCTTGTTCAGCTCCGATTGCAGGTTTTCAATGCTGCGCTGCGCCTGATAAAGCTGCGTCTCCGGGGACAGCTGCTTCAGAATCCGGGTGGCCTGCAAAGCCTGCGCCGCGCTCCGCTGGTGCTGCACCATGTCGGAAAGCACGTCCAGCGCCGTCTCCGTGTCGCCGCTGTTGGCCGCATTGTTATACAGCGCCCAGCCCATGGCCGTGTTCTTCTTGGACACGTTGCCGGCTTTCATGGCCGCCTTCCAGTCCGTCAGCGCCTGCGCCCAGCCCACGCGCTTGATCTCCCTGTCAGCGTCTGCAATGGCTGCCTTGTCGGAATATGCCTCATAGGAATACTTGCCATCCAACGCCAGCGTCTCGATGTCCGGGACCATCTCCTCCGGCGTAGCCTTGGCCTCCAGTATCGTCCGCACAGTCTGTGAAATTTTTTCGTTCTCGCTGCTCTTCTTGGGCAGCAGCACTTCCCGCGCCGCCTTTTCGCCGCCGGGGAACACGCCGTATTTTTCCCGGTACTCCTTCAGTCTCTCCTCCAATTCTTGCATCCGTGCTGCCTGTTGCACACGGATAGCATCTTTCTCCCGGCTCAGCAGATCTTGCAGGCTGTTCCTGCTCTCAAGTTTCTTCAGTTGATTTTCCATAAGAGCCACCCGGTTGGTGTCTTGTGTAATCTCGGTTTTCAACTTCGCAATGCGCTTGGCGTTTTTCTTCCCGTCGGCGAGAGAAAGGCCCGTCAGTTCTGCCCGGTTGGCCGACAGACGGGCTTCATATCCCTCCAACCGCTCCACCTTGCTTTTGTACTCCGCAAGAAGCTCCCGCTCCCGTGAAGTCTTTGCAGAACTTTCCGCCGTTGTGGTCAGGATTTCCCGGTCTGATGTTCCTCGCTTCTGAAACAGTGCGCTTTTGCCCAGTTCGCCATCGGGACGCGCCGTATATCCATAATGCTTCAAAACGCTTTCTGGCAGAATATCCGGAAAGTACTTGTTGACATAGTCCAGCAAACTGGATATACTAATAGTAGAACCGGTTAGAGTAGCGGGTACGCCCGTGACCTCTGGGGATAGGCTCCCAGCCGGTTCTGTTTTTGTGCCTATCGAATACAAAACATCCACGGAAGTCACTTCATTGGACACCCTGTTGACAACGAACTGTACGATGTACGGTTCGTTTTTTGCATTTTTGGCAGCGCCGACCAGCACATAGGAAGCATCGATGGTGTCTTTCTTCGGTGTCAGTTCGTTAATGCGGACGGCGTTTTTCAGAATTTCTCCTGCTTTCAGGGTCACGGGGGCGTTGGTGGAAAACCGGCGGTCAAGGCCGTGCCGCAAGCCCTTTGCACTCAGGATCACATCCGTATCCGTATCATCCACGTGGATAACGGCATTCCCGTTTTCGTTGGTGCTGCCTACCTTCATTGCCGCTGCAATGGCTCTGGCAATAACATTTTTTCTCGCCTCGCTGCTGGCAGCATAATTTGTGGTGTTGTCCACCGTTGTCACCTGCATATCCGGCTTGGCCGTCAACGCCGCATAGGAGTAATCCCGCGTCTGCTGGCTCACGCCCCCGCCCGTCCCTGCGCCTTTGTGTCTCGTATCAAAGACAGTAAACTCTGCATCAGTCTGGTGGTAAAGCGGCATAAGCCGCCCCTCCGCGTCCCGCACCTTGCTGTCCTTGAAGTATTCCTGCTGCTGTTCCGTCAGCTGCTGTCCGGCGCTGTCTCTTTCCTGCTTGGAAATTTTGGTGTTGCTTTTTTCGTCCGAAGTGGGTATAATAGTTTTAGAAGGTTGAGCATTGGCCTCACTGCCTTTGGCAGTTTGGTTTACGTCGGCATGTAAAGTCCGCCGGGTGCTCGGCCTTTCACTAGACGCAGTGTTGATGGTTGGAGTGACCACTCCCGAGGATTTGGCACCTTCGGTGACGCCCCCAACGGCGGTAGACACTGCGTTTGCCTTTTGCACAAACTCAAATGCCGAACCGTCAGGCAGCACAATGCGGTGCATATCATATCGGTTTTTCCCGGTTTCCCTGACCACGACAGCCATATTGCCGCGCACACCATTGATAACAACAGGCGCTGCAAATGTGACCGTGTCATAACTGCGACCTTTGTGATTTTTGTCTCTGAATATCTCTATACCGCGGCGCAAAACCGCAGGTACTGCGGGAAAAGCTGAAATACTTCCATTGTCCTTGATGTAATTCAAGGCGCTGTTGATGTCATCAGGCTCTATCAAAATGCGTCCATATCCTTGCCGGTCTATTGAAAAGCCGGCTTTTTTTATTTCCGCTTCTGCCCACGCCCGCTTTTGTTTGATATTCATCTGCTGCAAATTTTGCAAAATATTTTTATTTGCTACAGGCTCCATGCTGTCCAGATGTGTTTTTGCTGCGGCGATCTGCTGCTTTATGCTGACTACCTCACTGTCTTTGCTGGAATGCGCCTGATACAGCACACGCCCCCCGCCCGTCTCTGCCACGGTCTGGACATTGCCCAGTCCCTCCACAAACAGGTCGCTCAGCTTGTCCAGCGCGTCCGTCATTTGCTGCACCTTCCGGCCCTCCTCGCTGTTGGGCGTCATGTTCTGATAAAGGCCCCGCACACTTTCCAGCAGCTTGCTCACAAGGTCCTTCAGCTTCTCCCACAGCGTCTTGTCCGTCTTTTTCAGCGCGGCGATCTTCTCGGCGGCGTTGGTGTCGGTCAGCATGGCCTCCATGCTGTCGGCCACCACCTCTTCATAGGCCGTCTCATAGTCCACGCCCAGCGCTTCCCGCTTCGCCAGCACCAGTGCATCCACATCCACGCCCTGTTCGCCGTACTGAGAGAACAGGTATTTTGCCAGCTTGTCAAAGCTTTCCTGCGCATTCTGGTGAATCAGGTGGGTGTACTCATGCCCCAGCGTATACAGGATGGTTCCCTCACCGTTGCTGCCCGCGTTAATGTCCACATAGATGTTGCCGGTCTTATGGTCATAAAAGCCGTTTGGTGCGTTCTCCGCGCTGCCCAGCAGCGCCGCCACGTCCTTCTGATCAATGGTGCGCTTGCCCTCCGCGTCCTGCGTAGTGGAATAAAGATGTACCTCGCCGTTCACCGCTTTGGTGATGGCCTCGGCCAGCTTCACGCTGGTACGCTGGATGGGTGTAAAGGCCTTTCGGTCAATGCCCTTTTCATACACCACCTTGCCGCCCTTCACCGTGACCGTGGCGGCTTTTTCGCGTGCCGCCGCGTCACGGCCCGCCAAATAGGCGCTCTTCCGCTGTGCCTCGCTGAGATAGTCAAGGCTCTCCGCCTGCAAGGCGGCCTCCTGCTTCGCGCCCGCCTTGCCGTACTCATAGGCGATCTTGTACGCCGAATCATACAGTGCCACGTTCTGTCCCTCGGCATAGGTGCGGCGGAACGCCTCCCCCTGTGCCCCATATTTCTCCGCAGCCTCTGCCAGTGCCGTGTTCTCTGCGCCCTCCGGGATATTCCGCGGCACGCCGTCCTCCTGTAAGAGCTGGCGGTACTGTTCCGCCATCATCTCATTCCCGCGCTGCGCGGCTTTTTCGTACTGGGTCTGATATACCCGGTTCATAGCGCTGCGTGCGGCTGCCTGCCCGCCGCTCATAAGCCCGCCAACGGCAAAGCCGCCCGCAAATTCCTGTGCCGCCGTTTTCGGGTTCAGCACGGCGTTCTCGTCGGTCACGGAAAAAACAGGGGCGCTCTTACCATAGACTACGTCCTTCATCAGCCGCCCCACTGGTCCCTGCTCCACTTCTTCCATACCCTCCTCCGCCGCACTGCGAAGGAGATTTTTTACACTAAAGTTTTCCGGCACATTCTGGATACCGCCGCCGATCTCGATGACGCTGTTCAACAGTGCCGTAGACACCGCGTAATTGCTTGCCTCTGTCTCTGTTGCGCCGTCTGCCAGAGCTTCCTGATAATCCTGTCCCACTTCTGTGGCAAAGGCCGTCCAGTACTCCCGCGAGGTCAGCGTTTTTCTCAATGTGGCATTGATGCTGTCCAATATACCGGTTTTCCCGATCACATTTGTACCGGCGCGGATCAGATCGTCCGCCATGCCAGCGCCGCCGGTCAAAAGAGCTTCTGCCGCCATAGGGAGTGCGCCGCCCAGTGCCGCCGCCGTGTCGCCGCCAAAGGAGGCCACATCTTGCAGCACGGTATCTGCGTCCGCGTTCCCTGTTTTGATTTTTGCGATCTCATCAGCCCGCTCCTGCGCCAGAGCTTCCTGCTCTTGCCGAATGCCGATCAATCCGTTTTCTCCGAACACCTTCCAATCAGGGCGCCCGTTATACAGTGCGTTGAATAGGCCGCTTCCATGCGTACCGGCACCCTGAAAGATCGTGTCAACAACATCCGTAACGCGATCTTCTGCCCACGCGCCGCTTGCCGCCAAACCAGCTACGCCGTTCAACAGCGTCTGTCCCAGATTCCGGAAATACTTCCATCCATTAAATTTGGACTGCGCCTCGCCGCCGTTCTTCTGGCGCTGGTACTCCTTGATATACGCCTCCTGCTGCGCTTCTGCCGCCTCCGGCATAGTAACTGTGCGGCCGGGGGAGACGGTGATCTTCCTTTCGCCGCTATTCGCCGGTGTCTCCACCGTCGTCTCCGGCGTTTTCACCGTGGGCGTTTTCAGCCGCTTGCTGTCCTGCATCCACGCATCCCGGCCAAAGTTGCCGGTGCTGGGCGTGTAGGTGTCCAGCTTCTGCTCGTACTTCTCCCACAGCTGTCGTCCTCTGCTCATTGCCGCCTCCCGTTATCAATACCCATATTTCTTGAAGATGTCCATCAGATCTTCGTACTGGCTCTTGGAAACCTCGTCCACGATCTGCCCCATGTACTTTTTTGCCGTAGGCAGGTCATTGTTCCGCAGCAGCATTTCCAGATTGTTCTTGCTGTAGTCCCACGCGCTGCCCTTCAGGCCGCCAACGCCGCGCTTTGTGTCAATGCCGTCTCCCCAGCTGCCGGAAGATCTTCTCCCGCCCGAGCCTCCTCCGCCGCTGCTGGCCTTTGCCGCCGCCTGCGCCTTCTGCCAGTCGAACTGCTCCCGCGCCAGCGCCTGCTGGGCGTCAAACTGCCGGATGGACTCCAGATACTGCTGCCGCCACTGGTCGTCCGCAATGGCCGCCCGGTAGTCCTGATAGGCCAGATCCCGGTCGCCGGTATAGCGCCCGTAGTCCATGCTCCGTTCGCTGTCATACCGCCCGCTCAGATAGTCCCTGTCCGCCTGCCAGCTGCTCAGCAGATCCCGGTACTGGCTGTACTCCTGCTGGTACTGGTCGGAGAGCAGCCCATACTGGGCTTTCAGGTCGTCGCCCTCCATCTGGTAGCGGTTCAGCGCCATCTGGTACAGCTCCGGCACCACGTCCCCCAGACTCTGGAGATAGGCGTTGTACTGCTGCTGTCCGGCGCTCTGGCTGTAGGTGGAGCCGTAGCCCCCCGTCAGTGCCGCCGCCTGCCCCATGGTGTCCTGCATGGCCTGCTTGCCCTGCTGCACGTACTTGTCCTTGTACTGCTGGTACAGCGCGTCGCTGTTCAGGTCATAGCTGAACTTCTCCCGGTTCTGGATCTTCTTGAGAAGGTCCTGCACCTGCCCGCCGTACTGGCCGCCCGTCCACTCCCCGGGCTTGGTGTCGTTGATTCTGGAGAGCTGATCCGCCAGCTTCCTGACCCGGTCGCTCTCCACATAGTCCTTATAAGAAAATGCCATATATCAGCCCTCCTTATGGTGTGTCTCCGTGTGGTGGAGTACCTCCGCCTCCAGATCGGCAATGCGGTGGTTGGCCACCTTCATGCTCTCGTCCACCACCGCCATGTGCTGCTCCAGCCGGTACGTCCGGTCGATGAGGCTGTTGTGCTTGTTCACTTTTTTCTCCAGCTGCTCCAGCCGGTAGGCAATGAGGGCGCTGCTTTTGCGGTTGGCCAGATATGCCCCCGCCAGCGTCCCCACAAGGCTCAGTCCCGCCACGATGATCGTCTCTGTCATTGGTCGTCTACCTCCGTGAAATAATGCCCCACCAGCTCATGGGGAAGGTATTGCAGCGTGGCCGTGTCGCCCTCCGCCGCCCCGGTGCGCTCACAGCGGTACAGCTTGCCGTCCTCGCCGTCGCGGTAGTACAACCCATAGGTGTACGTCATGCCCCGCACCGCCGGAATGGGGTCGTCCCGGGTGCCTGCGTGCTCCACGTCGATGGCCGTCCACAGGGCAGGCGTTTTGTCCGGCTCCCAGCCTTCCTGCGTGGTGTGCCTTTGCGCAGCCTTGTAGAGCCGTCCTGTGGCCGCGTAGTACATCCGGGCATCCGCTTCCACCGTTACCCCTGCCGCCCAATTCGGGTACAGCAGCGGCGCGCTGGCGGCCTGCCGGTCGGTGAGATAACCCGCCGCCTTGTCCATGCTGGCGCGTATGGCCTGTGCCTGCGCCATAATATCAGCTCTCATCGGCTTCCTCCGTGTTCACGCCCAGCACCTCCAGCGCCGCCTTGTAAACGGCGGCCTCCGCCTGCGCCTGCTCCAGCGGCGACGGCGGGGGCGGCGGCAGCGCCGCCACGTCCTCTTCGATCTCCGCCTCGCTGCGCAGCACTGCCGCACCGTCTGCATATTTATACCGGGGGATACCGTCATCTGTATAAAGGCTGTCAAAGTAATTACTCTGACACAGATTGTATTTGTCTCCCTCGCCCTCGTCCAGCAGCGTCCACGCTGCCTTGTCGCCCATGTTCTCCTCGCTGTAGCCGCCGTCACAGGCGAGGATGCGCCCCCCTGCATCCGTCTTGATATAGACCTTGCTCATTTGCGGCACCCCCCTTTTACAGATCCGCAGAAAAGATCACCTTGTTGAGCTCCATCCACATATCGCTCAGGCCGTGCCCCGCTTTCGATGCCAGGATGCGCAGCGAGTTCCGCAGCGCGGAGTAGGTATACGTGAAGCCATGCGCCAACCCGGTAGAGCCCCACGCCCCGACGTTGACGGTACCCGTCTCCAGCACGGGATTGGTGCGCAGCGTCACGGGGGTGGAGACAAAGAACTGCACAATACCGGTGCCCACGAATGTCGTCCGTGTGAAAATACTGCCGCCGATAAACGGCGCAAAGCAGTACCGCTGACAGATGCGCTCCTGCTCCTCCCGCCGTGGGATCTCGTTGAGCGTCCACACCGTGTTCTCCTGATGCGCCAGCGTCTGGGTGTCTCCCAGCTCCAGCTTGGCAGCCATGGGGCGCAGCGTGCCGCCTGCCGCCACACGCAGCAGGAAAAATCCCACACCTGATTCAGCGCCGCTGCCCACCTCGATAGTGCCGAAATCCGTCGAGATCGTTGTTTTGCTGCCGATCTCCGGGAAAGTGAAGGTGCCGGAATGCACGCCGCGATAGGGCAGCGCCGTGCACAGCACGCTGGCCGTCATCGTTTTCCCCACCAGCGCCTTTGCCAGCGCCGGTTCAAAGAGCTGCTGCAGATTGCCGAACGTCGTCACCGCGCTGTTGTCCAGATACAGGTAGCCGTCGGCGGTCGCAAAATAGACCTTCATCCCTGCGCTGCCCTTCCAGCGGTCTATGCCGTAGCCGCCGTTCCAGTCCGCGCCGCTGGCCACGCCCCGGGTGTTGATCATCACGTTGGGGTTCCAGTACCAGTTGTCCAGCAGGTTGTCCCCATTGCGCAGATTGCCCGATCCCACCGTCAGCTTGCCGGTGATGCGCACATCCCTCGAGAACTCCGCGTCCCAGCCGCACTCAAAGGTGTTGTCCTTCTCGGAGATCTTGCCGAATGCCGCGCCCTTGCCCCCGTCCTTCAGGTGGAAGGTGATGGTGGCGGTGGGCACCGTCGCTTCATAGATGGCCGTGCGGCCGATCCTGTCCTTCGCCGTGATCCGCACGGTGTAGCTCTTCTCCGGATCAATGACGGCGCTGCCGTTGATCCTCGTTTTCTGCCCGCTTGTCAGCTTTACGGCAGCGGAAAACGTCTGCGCCCCGGCTTCCTTGTACTGCGCTGTCAGCGAACAGTGATTCGCATCATCGTTCCATCCGTTCAGCGACGTCCACCTGACCGTCGCCCCGGTCGTGATGTGCGCGCCTGCGTCCGCCGCCGCCATGGCGTCGTCGCTGCGGTAGATGGCAATGCCGCTCAGCGCCGGCGGGGCATAATCATAGATCGTCTTTCCCGGGAAAGAGTCTTTATAGTCCCTGATGTTGATCGTCACGCCGCTGGAAAAGCCGTAGCTGTCCGTAACGGTCACCGTCAGTCTGCCCACCAGATCCTGCAATACAGCCGTCACGGCCTTGTAGTACTCCCTGCCATTGTACAGGTCGGTCGCCTTTGCGGCGGCCACCGTCTTGCCGCCAAAGGTCACCGTGATGCTTTTCAGCGTCGCGCTGTATTGCATCTCTATCACATCGGGAAAAATGCGCACCAGCAGCTTGGTGTACCCCTTTACGTAACCGGAAAACCCGGCCACCACACCATCGTTCTGCGGCCAGAAGCTGCGAACAGACGCCGGGACAACGGGCCCCGCGTCCGCAGGCGGGTAGAGCACCGCGTCCTGCTCCCGCTTGCCCAACTCCGTGCCCCGGTCACTGGTGGTGCAGGTGATGGTGCACAGCGTGCCATAGCTCTTGTTTACAAGGCTGATCAGCGATGTGGGCACCGTCCACTCATAGCTGGAGACATACCCCACATTGGTGGCGATGGTGCCGGTGGTGGTGCCGATGGTGTACGTCAGCTTATGGGTGTAGTACGTTCGCTGCGGGTTCAGCTTGATGGTCAGCTTGCCGCCCAGCCGGGCGCTGTTGCCCTTGGAGGCGTCCCAGCTGATGGGCGTGGCATCGTCCGTGTCCTCCCCGCTGCCCCCGCCTCCGCCGATATAGGCCGTGTAGCTCACGTCGGCGTCGGCGCGTCCGCTGTTGCTGCTCAGCGTTACCGAAATGCTGACAGACGTGCCGGCGGAGACACCCTCAACATAAAACGACGCGCTGTACTGTCCCGCGCTCCATGTTGAGGGGGAATTCCCTTTGAGCTGCTTTTCCGTTCCCTCTACGCTGGCACTGATGCTGTACCCGAAATAAGCGTTGCCGCCGACGCCGCCCAGCGTCACCGTCACATACCCGGCATACCCGTTGTTGGCGGTGCGCTGGATGTTATCTGTTACGGAAAAAGAGATCACCGGGGCGCTGCCCCAGCTGTAACTGCTCATGTCGTACCTCCTACCCAGCGGAACCGCAGCCCGTTAGCGTCGTCCACCCGCCAGTTGACGAAGGTGATGGACTGGGTCTCCACGTTGTTCACGTACAGGGCGTTGTTGGCGAAGTGCGCCACCTCCAGCCCGTTGACGTAAAAGCTCAGCTTGTTCGTCGTCCACACGCTCATGTTCTTGGAGGTGTCGATCGTCTCGTAGGTTTTCCCGTCCACATCCACCGTTGTGCCGGTCACGGAAATATCCTGCCCCAGCGCAATGCCCAGAATGGGCACGTCCCCGTCCTTGGCCACCACGCCCTGCCGGATATAGCCGTTTGATGTGGCAATGAAGCTGTTCAGGATCTCGCTGGTGGAGCTGATCTCCATCTCCAGTCCCTCGGCGCTGGCGGTGATGGCGTTGTTGATCCGCTCCTCAAAGGTGCCGAAGTCGGACTTCGCCACGTAGGTGCTCTCCAGCTCCTTCGTGATCTTCCCGATGGTCTGGGTCACCTCGTTGGCGTTCTTGATAATCAGCGTTTTCAGGTCTGCGCGGGTCTGTTCGGCGGCGCTTCTGGCCGCGCTGCCCAGCGCCTGCACCGCCTCCGGCGCCAGATTGTCCTCCGTCAGGCTGTTGAGGCTGTTGTTCAGCTGCTCCACCAGCCTGAAAAGATACCGCCGCACGTCCTGCAGCTGCTGGGTCTGGCTCCCCTGCAGCATAGGCGGCGATTGCAGGATCACCATCCGTTGTCACTCCCCAGCTCCAGAATTTTGGCAATGGAGAATACCCGCACGTCGCCGGTGCCCTCCAGCCTGATCTTCATGTGGTCGCACCGGCGTGGGATCACCGGCACCGTAAAGGTGCCCAGCCCTACCCGTTCCACCGTCCCGGCGTGGCGCCACACCCCGTCGCTGTCGTACATGCAGGACATTTTCAGCGTCCCGCCCGGTGCGATCTTCAGCCGGATGTTGTACCGGCTCAGGTACTTCTTGTCCGGGTAGTCGTAGCCGATCTCCCCGGTCTCCGCCATCCATGCCACGTCCGCCTCCGGCGTGCCCTGCGTCCCCAGCACGCACAGCATCTTTTTGCTGTCCGTGTCGATGTAATACAGGTCATCGTCCATGGCGGCGAACTGCATGGCGTGGGTGTTGTCCTCCCGGTGCCACAGCCCCCGCGCCGCGTCGTAGCAGAACAGGTGCCACGTGCCGCCCTCGTCCCGCATGGACAGGTAGTACTTGCCGTTGTAGCTGCCGCCCACGGCGCTGTCGTACCGTACGCCGCCGAACGCCGCCCCCATGGAGGTGGGAAAGCTGCCGTCGTAGCCGCATACGTCGGTGCGGGACTTGTAGAACAGCACCTCGTTCACCACGCACAGGCTCTTGTAGCTGCCCTTCTGCACGCCCCGGCCTGCCGTCTCCGTCACCTGGTGGGCGCCCACCGAAGAGATGGCGATCCGGTGGATCACGTTCTCCTTAAAGAACGTGGGATAGCCCAGATAGTTGGCGCAGCCCGTCCACGCGCCGTCGCTGCCCACCGAGGCCGCCCAGCTGTCGGTGGAGATGCCCGCGAACACGTTCCAGTTCCTGAAGTCGCCCAGCTTGCAGCAGTACAGCTCGTTCACGGCCTTGCCGTCCACCATGCCGTACTTGCAGCCCCAGATCCGGTTCTGCGCCTCGCACACATAGTCCATCTCCGGCACCACACGGGCAAGCGTCACCTGTCCCGTCTCCTGCGTGTGGGTGAGGTCGATCAGGCCGATCACCACCACGTAGTTGTCCCCCTTGGCGATGATGCGCTTGGTGCCGTTCAGCTCCTCCATCTGCTCCTTCACCACGTCGCTGTCGCCGACGTAGGCCGCGCCGCTGATCTTTACCCCGTCTCCCTCCTCAAAGGCCGTGCCGATGCCCTGCGACTCCATCCGGACGTACACCGTGGCCACGCCCGTCCACATGGCGCTGCTCTCGCTCCACACCATCAGGCTGTGGGGGGAGGTGGAGGTGTCCAGCCAGTAGTCGCCGCCGCTGGGCGCTTCCGGCTTGCTGGAGGATACCCCGGTCAATGCCGTGCCGTCCGCCGCACACAGCGAATAGGTCACGCTGCCCGCGCTCTGCCACGATGCCTCCATGCTGCCGAAGTCCGTTATGTCCTTCGTGTTCAGATACTTTTTATCCGGCCAGATCAGCAGGTAAGCGCCCATGCTCACCAGCTGCTTTTCGCCCTGGGTCAGCGTCAGCCCGGTAATGGCCGCCCCGTTGTAATAGAGCCTGCCGTTGTCCACCCACGCCATGGCGTCCTTGGCCAAAAGTCCCCCCGGCGCCGTCAGCTGCCGCACCGTGCCCCGCTTGCGGCGGGACTGCAGCAGGGGATAGCCGTCGGAGGACAGATTCTTCATGTCATAAAATGCGCTCCCGGAAATGCGCTGGTTGTGGTCGTATCCACCGAAAGCGGAGATCATCTCCCGGCTGGTGGCCGTCTCCTCTACCGTCGGAAAGTTCATGCCCCAGCCCCCTTACCAGAACCGCAGCGCCGTGCCCAGCGGGGCGTGGGTGCGGTTATACCAATTAAAATATTCCCCATACGCCGCCGTAAACAGCGTGATGGAGCTGTTGTACTTGCCCAGCTCCCCGTTCATCCGGTCGATCTGCGCCGCCAGATACAGCGGGTACATCCGGTCATAGGGGGCTGGCGCCGTCAACACGGTGTCGTCCGGCGTGCTGCTGTCAAAGGCAGGCACCTCCGCCGTCTCGCCGCCTGCGTGGGTCTTTATGATCTCCCGCACCACCATGGCCTCCAGCTCCCCCAGCCATGCCCTCTTGTTCGCATCGCTGAACACGCTGGGCTTTTCCAGATCCACCGCCGTGATCGCTTCCCTGATCGTCATTGCGCTTGCCCTCCTTCAAAATGAGGGGGCATATGGCTGCCCCCTCGTTTTCCTTACATCTCGCCGCCCATCATGCCCTGACGGATGGCCGCCTGCTGATAGCGGAATGCCTCCCGCTTCTGCATCTCGCTCAGGCGCAGCACCTCCGCCACGGCGGCAGGCACCTCCACCTCTTCGCCGCGGCGGATCAGGTAGCTCTCGCCGTTCACGGCCACGAACTGCTCCATATCGTGCTCGTCGATGATGGGCAGCATCACCTTCACCCGCTTGGGCTTCTTCGGCTGGGTGGCCTTGGGCGCCTCCGGCTGGGCGGCCTTGGGCGCCTCCGGCTGGGCGGTGTCCGCCGTCTGTGTGACGTTCAGGTTGTCATTGTCCATGTCGTTGTCCTTTCTTCCTGCGGTGGGGGAGATCATCCCCCACCGCGCCGCTTATCAGTTGGCCTTGGCGGTAGCGCTCCACTCCTTGGACACGCTCTCGATACGCACCATGTTCTGCTCCAGCAGGATCTTGGCGGTGCGGATGCCCTTCCAGCCCACGGTGGAGCGCTGAT
>ERZ1034855.507-NODE-507-length-14780-cov-10.926248_pt1 | contig 14780 bp, 16 predicted proteins | sample MGYA00520699_ERZ1034855 | MGnify/ENA primary metagenome ERZ1034855 (study PRJEB33766, sample SAMN09781730) | gut metagenome | biome: gut microbiome | host: Homo sapiens | place: Madagascar | study: EMG produced TPA metagenomics assembly of the PRJNA485056 data...
GTGTGTAAAAAAAACGACCGTTATTTTTACACACTTTTTCTTTGCATAACTATTTGTTTTTATACAAAAATACCTCTGAAATATGGACTTATCAGAGGTAAAATTTTAAGATTTTTTATATATCTTATTTATAGGATTCAATCCATGAAGAAATTGTTGACTGAGTGTTCAGCCCGACTTTAGTATCTACCTGTTTGCCGTCCTTGAACAAGAACATAGTCGGAATGCTGCGGATGCCGAACTGACTGGCTGTTTCCGGCGAATCATCAACATTCATTTTATAAATGGTAACATCGCTGCCCATTTCTTCGTCAATGGCTTCCAAAATAGGTCCCAGCTGACGGCACGGGCCGCACCATTCTGCCCAAAAATCCACCAAAACAAGTCCTTTAGAATTTAAAACATTCTCTGAAAACTGGTTGTCGGTTAATGGTTGTGTCATAATTTTTCTCCTTACTTTTATAAAAACGATAACTTCTATATAGTCTTATTTTTGCCAATATTAAAGACTATTAGCAAATAAGACAACAAATTTTTCAGCCAACCCGCATCAATCTGGTTTCATTAGTCCATAAAATGTAGGTTTCAACCGGCTTATCGGGATATATTTTCCGCAGCAATTCGGCGTATATGCCCAGCTGTTTGACATAGGCCGGCGAAGTTGAAGCTAAATCTTTGGCGGCAGGACGGTTGGTTTTGAAATCTAAAATCATGATTTTCTGCGGCAAAATAATCAGCCTATCCAGCTGAGCAGAAATAATTTTTCCGCCGGACTCGCCGATTACCGGCACTTCGGCGCGGGAGTTTTCGCCGAATATCTCAGCAAATTCCGGATTATCCAGCAAAGCCAAAACTTCTTGCTTTATCTGCTGCTTCTGTTGTCCGCTAAAATCTTCGGCATTCTTATTCAGATATTCGCTCAGCAGATTTCCGCGGTTTTCACGGCTTTGCGGCAAAAACTGCAGCAGCTTGTGAATCAAAATACCGCGGCGGTAGAAATTTCCGTTTTCCAGCAGCGGAGAAACTGAATCTTCATCCTGCTCCTCATCCAAATGCGACGGAGTATACGGCTTAGCCAGCAAAGATTCAGTTTCAGCCGGTCTGCTCATCCATTCTTCTTTAGCCGGAACCGCATTTTGCGCCAGACTACTTTCATCTGGCTTTTTTGCAATAACTTCCGGTTCCAGAATCTCAAAATTATCGCCGGACGGCTGACCGTGTTCCTGCAAAGTCTGCTTGCAAAGCTCATACCACGAACGCTTATCCGCTCCGTCTTTTCCGGCGAAACCGCAAATATAAAGCCGGTCTTCGGCGCGGGTCAGAGCCACATAAAGCAAACGGCGGTACTCTTCAAAAGCTTTGCTGCTGTTTTCATTTTTTATTTCCGTACAATTTTGGTCGTAACAGCCGCTGTTCAGCGGATAATAAGCCATATCCCGCCCCCAAAGCAGGGCTTGCTCGTTTTTGATATTCTTAATGCGCACGGTATCAGGCAAAAACACCACCGGCGCCTGCAATCCTTTAGAGCCGTGAACCGTCATCAGCCGCACCGCGTCCGTATCTTTCTGCTCGGTTTCACGCTTAACTTCAACTTCGCTGCGGCCAATCCAATCTATAAATCCCTGCAGGCTCGGCACATGCTCCTGCTCATATGAAATCGTCAGGTTTATAAACTCGTCCAAAGCGTCTTCTACTTCCATTCCCATGCGCTCGGTAAATTTATAGCGCCCGTTCATGGTTGTCAGCACATAGTTAAACAATTCATAAGGACGCACAAAATCCAGCATGTTTGACAAAGTTTTCAAATCATTATAGACCGCCGCATATTCAGGAAAATCGCCGAGTTTAGACCATAAAGGCGCATTGCCGCGGTTATAGCAGAGCTTAAATAAATCGTCATCCGTCAGGCCGAAAAGCGGAGATTTAAGCACTTCCGCCAAAGACAAATCATCATTATTTAAAAGCAGAAAGCGCCCCAGCGAAATTAAATCCTGCACGGCAATCTGTTCGCCCAGCCGCAATTTATCGGCGCCGCTGATATTGACACCGGCTTCCTTGCAGGCTCGTATAAATTCATCCACAAAGCTGCTGCGGGTTTGCACCAGCACCATAATATCGCGGTAATGCAGATTTTCTTTTTCCACCAGCTCCTTAATTTTGGCGGCAATCCTGACGGCTAAGCGGGTTTTTACAGATATTTTCTTGCTCATCTCCACCGCCGGCTGAAAATTATATTCATCCGATTTTTCTTTTTTCTCGGCAACCAGCAGCGGCCAGATTTCCACCTTGCCGAACTCTCCTGCTCGGAACGGAATATGCTTGACCGTTTCATCTTTTGCCGTGACTCCGGCAGAATTTTCCGGCTTGGCAAAAAGCTCGTTTACCGTATTCAGTACCGCCGCCGAGGAGCGGAATGAAACTTCCAGATTTACCTTGCGGAAATCATCTCCGGCACGCTCGGCAAAAAGCTCTGACATAGTATCAAATTTATCCGGATCAGCGCCCTGAAAGCTGTAAATAGACTGTTTGCGGTCGCCCACGGCAAAAACCGTGCGTTTTTTTTCAGAGCTTCCGGCACCGGCAAAAAACTCGGCGCTCAGCGACTTTACAATTTCCCATTGGTTCGGCGAAGTATCCTGCGCTTCATCAATCAAAATATGGTCTATGCCGCCGTCCAGCTTAAACAGCACCCACGAAGCCGCCGCTTCATCAGCCAAAAGGTTGCGGGTAATCAAAATCAAATCTTCATAGTCCAGCCGCGAATGCTGCTTTTTAAAAGCATTATAGCGTTCAGTCAGCTCGCGGGCAATGGCAAACACCGCCTTAGTGGCGCAGAACAGGCGAACTTTGCGGATTTTATCTTCATTTTGCAAAACCCGTTCGCCCTCTTGCTGCATCCGCTCCGTAACAAGCGAATCCGCCGCTTCCGATTTTTTATCGGCCTGCTTGCGCAGCGTTCCTTTTTGCGTCAGAAAAACCTCCGTATATAAAGAATAGTCTTCCGAACGGAGATTGCTGAGCAAAATCTGTTCCAATTTTTCGGCGCGTTCACAGTCCGTTTTGCCGCCATGCAGCAGCGCCGCAATATTTGCCCGCAATCCGGCTATGTTTATATTTGCCATAAAATCGGCAATCACGCTTTCTTCCGTATCATTAACCGAAACCTGCAGATTTTGCGCCAAAGCCCGGCTATAGTCTCCGGCTTGGGCGTAATTTTTTAATAAGTCCGTGATTTTAGAGCGGTTAAGCGTGATGTTTTTCATCACTTTCGGAAAAGAATATTCGCTTAAGTTTTCGGTCAAATACTGCAAAGCTTCTTTAAGCGGACTGTCAGCGCCGTATTCGGCCTGCTCCAGCAGCTCTTTCTGTATCTGCGACAAAGCTTCGCCCGCGCTTTCATCATCCAAAATATCAAAGTACGGGGAAATTCCGGCTTCCAGCGGAAAACGCTTCAGCACTTCTTGGCAAAAGCTGTGAATAGTCTGAATTTTTATGCCGCCAGGAGTGTCCAGCAAAACAGCAAACAACGTGCGGGCGCGCCGCTTATATTTTTTTTGCTGCTCCGCATTGCCGATTTCTGTACCCAGCAAATCGTATAAGCTTTTTTCCAAATCGGCTTCCGCCATTACCGACCATTTGCTCAGGCGTTCGGAAATACGGGTATTCATTTGCACCGCCGCCGCTTTGGTATAGGTTAAGCACAGTATGCGCTGCGGATTTACCCCGCTCAGCAGCAAGCGCAGCACGCGGTCGGAAAGCACTTTGGTTTTTCCGGTTCCGGCAGAGGCTTCCACCCAAACGGATTTTTGCGGATTAGCCGCCGAACGCTGCTGAGCTGTCGCCAAACTGCTGCGTTCGGACCGTTCTTTTTCAAAATCTGCTTTAGTCGTCATTAGAACTGCTCTCCTGTGTTTGGTCGTCTCTTACCGACCATTCCAAAAAACGCGATAAGTGGTCATAGTCTGAATAGCTCGGCGCATAACTCGGGTTAGGCTTGGCAAAATACGGCGTGGCTTCATTGTCAAAATGCCTGATAAGCGTCTGCAGATAAGACAGAGTTTTTTCCAGCCCTTTGCTGCTTTGCTCCTCATTAGCGATAATTTCTTCTTTGCCCAGACGCCAATAGTGCAGACCGGCAATTTCTTTGGCCGGAACTTCGGAAAAACCGCCGTTTTCGGCAATAAGCCCCTCAATCGGCAGCTGCGGCGCCATACCGGAGGTAATTTCTTTAACTGAGCGGGCTTTGCCGGTTTTATAGTCCAAAATATTCAAGCACCCGTCTTTGGTTTCGTCTATACGGTCGGCTTTGGCGGTAATCGTAAACGACCCGCCGGTAGAATTAAAGTTCATGCTGCCGCTGACTTCGCTGTGAACTCTCAGAATTTCGCGGCGGTAAGCCTTTTCAGCAGACACCAGCCATTCTACAGTTTTAACAAATTTAGGCCACCAAAAAGCCCGGACATCCGCGCTGATATTATTTGCCGCAAATTCAGCCTCTCCCATTTTCAGCAGCTGCTCTTCGGCGTCTTCCGGATATTTATCGGTATTGTAAATATTATTAAAATCCTGAATTACTTTATGCACGATATTGCCGTAGTCGCTGTAGCCGACATCGCCGTCCAGCTCTTCCAGCGGATAAAGATTAAGAATATATTTAGCAAAAATAGTATATGGGTCGCGCATCAGCATTTCAAAATTTACAGCCGAAAGCCGGCGCGGGCGCGCTTTTAGAGGAGGACGAGGCTCCGGAGCGCTGATACGGCGCATAATTTCCGCACGTTCCAGATATTTTGCCCATAAAGAATATTTATTGTCATATAAAAACGCATATTTAGCCTTATCTTCTTTTTGATTGCCGAAATTCGCCGCTAAAACCGTCTCCAGCCGCAGCCACCAGCGAGACTTGTTGGTCGGAGTGCCTTCCACCCTTTCAGCGCGGGTCAAATAAACATCTCCGGCATTCAGCAAATGAGCAAAATCGGCAGCCGCAACCCCGATGGAACGCTCCGGCAGAGGAAAGCCGAAATCTTTTTTCATCGGGCGCGACATCCACAAATCAGCAGACGGCAGTTTTGGCCAAACACCCTCGTTTACTTCGCCGATGATTGTCACGTCAAACTGAGTCAGCCGCGCTTCAATCGGTCCCAAAATCTTAACCCGCGGGTGCATGCCGTAACGCACGCGCACATTTTGCTCTGACAAAATACATTCCAGCAGCGGCAGATAATCGCGTGGCTTTATCTTGCCCAGCAATTCGCTTTTTTGCACAAAATCGCTGACAAACTTGGCTGCAGCCGCGCCGGCGTCATTTTTCCAGATAATTTTACCTCCGCTTTTAACATCGGTATCAGCTAAGTTTTCGGCTGTCTTTATATGGCAGGTAAAAAATTCCTGCAGAGAAACTTCCGGCTGCCGGTAAAGCTCCGCCAGCGGCTCCATGATTTTTTTAATTTCCGCCAAAGCCTCTTCCAATGGCTGAATATATTCCAAGTAACGTCTTTTAGCCTTTTCATCGGCAAAATTTTTATTTTTCCGCCAGCCCAGCTCCAAATTGCGGACAAATTGGTTAAACTCGGCAGAATTTTTGCCGCCGGAAGCAAACGGATGTTTAAACAGCGAAAGCAGGCTTACCTGCGAAAAATCATCTTCCAATACCTTGATAATCAGCCGCAGATAAGCTCCAACCGGCGACAAACCCAGCGGCTGGCCGGCGGAATCATCGGCGGTGATGTTCCATTTTTTCAGCTCAGAAACAACCCGCCGCGCTAAATTGCGGTCCATAGTAACCAGAGCCGCTGTTTTTTCCGGTGTTTCCAAAGTACGGCGGATAAGCAGAGCAATCGCCTGAGCTTCTTGGCGGATATCGTCGCAGTTTAACAGATGTATGCCGCTAAAAGCCTCCTCTGGCAGCGGCTGAGCCGATAAAGCCCGCCATTCGCCGGAGCTGGAAGCCGGACGCATAATCTCAGAAACCAAGCGTTCCCGCGGCGTAAAAATTTTGTTCGGCACGTTTATAATTTCGGCACGGTTTATCTGTAAATAGTCCAGCAATTCCTTAAGCTCAAACTGCGGATGATTTTCATCTATTTCCTGCCAGCCCGAATCTTCTAGGCAATTATCCAAACCGTACAGCCAAACTTCGCCGTTCGGCAAATCAGCCACGGTTTTAACCAGCTGTTTTAACAGCGGAAATGCTGCAGTCGTTCCGGCCGCTACAATTTTTTGTTTGGTTTGAGAATGCTGCCATACAGCCAGCTCGGCTTGCAGCAGCTGATTGCGGCGGAATGAGGCGTCTACAACTCCGCGTTCTTTTAGAATCTGCGGCCAAAATTCGGTAATAATGCTTAAAAGCTTCAGACTTTCCTGCCAATGCGCCGCATATTCCGCCGGCACAATCTCACTGAGGCGGGAAAAATCTAAATTTTCATTATATGACAAATCAATCAAATCCGCCAAGTTTTCTGCCAAAGCATAGGACTGCGCCAAAGATAAATGCCCCAAGCCTAAATCTGCCGGCTTTTGCATAATCAGACGGGTAAAAATCAGCACCCGCTCAGTCTTAGAGATTTCCGGCGCTATATTTTGCAAAACTTCCGAACTGCCGGTTAAAAAAACTTCATCCTCTTCCACATCGGCAATCGGCAGAATTTGCGGCAAAATTGTCGGCTCCAGCCCTTTCAGACGCACAAAAGCTTCGCTGAGGCTCTGACAGGCGCGGCGGTTAGGCAGCAAAAACAAAACTTTTGCCAATTCTTCGGGCTGAGTTTTATACTCTTCCAAAAAATGAGCCGCCAAAATATCGGTAAACGACTCTCCGGCATTGACATTATAAATTTTTGCCGCCATGTTTTTCTCCTACATTGCCGCTAAATAAGCTTTTAGTTTTTCTACAGCCCGTCCGCGGTGCGAAACCTGATTTTTTTCTTCTTTCGTCATTTGTGCAAAGCTCTTAGCGAATCCGTCCGGCACAAAAAGCGGGTCATAGCCGAATCCGCCGTTTCCCTGCTTTTCAAAAGCGATTTTACCGTCCACACGCCCCTCAAACAATTCGTATTTTCCATCCGGAAAAGCCAAGGAAATCACGCAGGAAAAATGAGCTTTCCGGCTTTTATCCGCACTTTGAGCCATCTCCGACAGCAATTTTTCCATACCCTTATCAAAATCGCGGTCCGGAGCATAGCGCGCCGAATAAACTCCCGGCGCACCGCCGAGCGAATCCACGCACAATCCGGAATCATCGGCCAGACACGGAACGCCGGTCAGCCTAGCTATAGTCTGCGACTTTAGCAGCGAGTTTTCAGCAAAAGTCGTTCCGGTTTCTTCAACATCCGGCAAATCCATATCCAAAGCGGACTTTACTTTTATGCCGTAAGGCTCCAGCAATTCCTTGATTTCTTTTATTTTACCGGCATTATGGCTGGCAAAAACAACTTCCGTTAGCTTCATATTTTTCTCCTATCCTTTTATTGCTTTTTTCTGCGCCATAATCAGCTGATGAATCCCCTGCTTAGCCAAGCGGAACAATTCGCTGAACTCGCTTTCGCTGAATACCGCACCCTCGGCTGTTGCCTGAATTTCCACAATCTTGCCGCTTTCGGTCAGCACAAAATTGGTATCGGCTCCGGCATGCGAATCCTCATCATAATCTAAATCCAGCAACGGCTCGCCCCTGCAAATTCCGCACGACACCGCCGCCACATACTCGCGAATCGGGCTGCGCGGCAGCCTGCCGTCCTGCACCATTTTCTGCAGAGCCAAATACAAAGCCACAAAACCTCCGGTAATTGACGCCGTGCGCGTTCCGCCGTCCGCCTGCAAAACATCGCAGTCCACCTGCACGCACATCTCCGGCATCTCGCTCAAATCCACAGCCGCCCGCAGAGAACGTCCGATAAGACGCTGAATTTCCGCCGTGCGTCCGCCCACGCCTTTTGTCTCACGGCTGACTCGGGTTTGCGTTGCCCGCGGCAGTAATGAATATTCGGCGGTTATCCAGCCTTTATCGCTGCCTTTCAGCCACGCCGGAACCTCGTCGCTGACGCTGGCTGTGCATAAAACATGGGTATTGCCGCATTTAATCAGGCAAGAACCCTCGGCATATAAATTTACATTCGGAATAATTTCTATCTGGCGCAAATCTTCCGTTCCGCGATTACTTTTCCGCATTGCTTTCTCCTTAATTTTTAACCGGATTTTTTTGCTGCATAAAAAAACGATGCACCGCCGAAGCCACCCGTTTTACGGTGTTTTCAACCTTTTCATCGCGGGTTTCTACCACTATATCCGCCTCAGAATAGTAAGGATATTCCTCAGTTATATACTCCTGCAGCTTGTTTTTTACCGTTGCGTTATCCCCCAGCAGAAAAGGACGACGCGTGCGTCCGGCAGTACGGTGGTACAAAGTATCTATATCGGCCTTAAGCCAGATGGTTACAGCATGCTCTTTTGCTAATTCACGGGTTTGCTTGGCCACAAACGAACCTCCGCCCGACGCCAATACGCACGGCGCACCCTGCAGCAGACGCTTCATTACCCGTTCTTCGCCGGCGCGGTATTCTTTTTCGCCGAAACACTTAAGCACATCCACCAGCGACAGCCCCGCCGCTTTTTCTATTTCTTGGTCGCCGTCAACAAACGGCAGAGACAAACGGCGCGCCAGCCTTTTGCCAACGCTGGTTTTTCCGCTGCCCATCAGTCCAACCAAAAGAATTATTTTATTTATTTTTGACATTTTCTTATTTTTCTTTGTTTAAACTTTTGCTTTCTATTGACCTCATAATATATCCTTGCTACTATTATTCAATATTTTTTTAACTTGTCACAAGGAAGAAATTTATGAAAAGACAATCAGCCTACGGTCAGAGCGGCTCTCTGCGAATTGTATTTTATGCTTTGGGTTTGATAATTTTAATCGGCATCGGCTTTTTGATGGTGCATGACATTCAGGTTCCGACCGAACATGTTACGCAGGAAGTGTCTGTAAATATTGACAATTAAGCCCTATGCTCGGAAAATTTATTGAAGATTTTTTAGAAACGGAAGCGGCTGAAAAAGGCGCCGCCCAGACTACGCTGTCCGCTTATGAGCATGATTTGCGCCAGTTTCTGGATTTCTGCAATATATCCCGGCCGCAGGAACTCAGCGAAGACTTGGTGGAAAAGTTTATTCAGCAGTTGCAAACCGAATCCTACGCCCCTAAAAGTCTGGCCCGCAAGCTTTCGGCTATAAAAGATTTCTGCAAGTTTCTGTATTCCGAAAAAATCATACCGACGAATCCGGCAGCCTATATTTTGACGCCGAAACAGGAAAAGCCACTGCCTAAATTTTTAAGCGTGCAGGAAATCCGGCTTTTGACAGATACGGCTTTTGCCAAACCTGACTACCGCTATTGGCGAATCGGAGTAATGATTGAGCTGATGTACGCCACAGGTCTGCGGGTTTCAGAATTGGTCGGGCTGCCGCAAAACGCCGTGAACTTCAAAAAAGGCTTAATAACCGTTTTCGGCAAAGGCAGCAAAGAAAGAGTTGTCCCAGTTGCCGGAAAAGCTTTAAATATTTTGCAGGAATACCTTGAACTGCGGAATAAATTTATTAAAAAAAATTCAACATCTGTCTGGCTGTTTCCGTCGCTATCCGCGGTTTCCGGACATTTGACCCGCGATGCTTTTTATAAAGACCTGAAAAAACTGGCGGTTGACTGCGGAATTTATCCGTCGCGGGTTTCGCCGCACGTTTTGCGCCACTCTTTTGCTACCCACCTTTTGAATAACAACGCCGATTTGCGCTCCGTGCAGAAAATGCTGGGGCATGAAAGCATTGCCACAACCGAAGTTTATACCCACATTATTCCGCAGAAGCTCGGCGATGTTGTACGCAGCAAACATCCTTTATCTCATTTTACAGAAGAAAAGAAAAAAGCCGATGTCTAAGAAAATACAAATAAAAGAAGAGCATTCGCTTGATGATTTAACCAGCGTTTCTAAAACCATTATGCCGCTGGCTAAGCAGATTTTGGGTGCGAAAGGCCTGCTGAATGTTGAAATGCTGGCAAGCTGGACTTCCATTATCGGCGAAGAGCTGGCACAGTTTTCCCTGCCTCAGCGGCTGATTTTCCGCAAAGACGAGCGCAGCAACGGCACTTTGGAGCTGCTGGTTTTAAGCGGAGCTTTTGCTATGGAAATCAAGCAGCGCGAACCGCAGATTTTAAGCAAAATAAACACTTTTTTCGGCTATAACGCCGTTGCTAAACTCAAAATAATTCAGAACAACAGCCCCGAAAACTTTTTAATCACGAAAAACCCCATTGATAATGTGAAAAAAATTCTTGTATCTGAAGAAGAACAAAACTATATTACGGAAATAATTAAGGATGTTGATAACAATAATTTGCGCGAACATTTAGAAAATTTGGGCAAAGCGGTTTTCAGCAATAAAAAATCTTAGGAGAGACAACTTGGATAAGCTTATAAAATCACTCAGCAAAATTGCAACTATGATTGTGGCTTTTTTTGCTGCCGCTGTTTTTTATTTTAACTACAAAGGTTTTGTGCTTGACGAAAACGGGCAGATTGTTTTAAAAGTTCAAACCGCCGACGCTGCTGAAAAAAACGGAATTGCTACAGTTCTGCCGCAAGAATTGAATATCAACGCCTCTACAAAATTTGCCGAGGGTTCATATACCGCGCCCATAACTTTATATGAATTTTCATCGCTGGGCTGCCCGCACTGCGCTGATTTTCACTTGGACGTTGTACCGAGATTGGAAAAAGAATATGTAGAAAAAGGCCTGCTGCGCATTGTTTTTGTAAACTTTCCGCTGGATAAAAAATCTATGGAAGCGGCAATGCTGCTGCAATGCGCCTCAGCCGACAACTACCACGCTTTTTTAAGCCGCCTTTTTGACAAGCAGAGATTTTGGTATTTAGCCAGCGACACCACCCAGCTGCACAGTTATGCGGCAGAATACGGAATCAGCTATGACGAGGCCGAAGCCTGCATGCATGACGACGCAATGGCGCAGACCATTATTTCGGACCGTCAGCAAGGGCTTAAACAGCTTGGCATGACCGGCACTCCGGCTCTGCTGTTCAGCGGACGCGACGGCAATGAAATTATTTATTCGGCCGCCAGCTTCAATTCTGTAAAAGAATATTTAGACAGCCGCTATGCCAGAATGGGGATAAATCCGCATCAATGAAAAAAAACGCCGCCGACATAGAAGCAATGGATAAACGAATCCGCGAGCTGAAAGAACAGCAGCAGGCTAAAAAAGCTGAGCCGTCTTCTCCTTTGCGGAATTCCATAGCCAACGCCTTTAGAATCGGCACGGAATTTATTGCCGCTGTATTGGCCGGAATCTGCATCGGATACACTTTAGATAAAATTTTCGGGACTAAAGTCATTTTTCTGCTTGTATTTTCTTTATTTGGGTGTATGGCTGGTATGTTGAATGTTTATCGCTCGGCTCAAGAGATGGATAAAGATATTCAGAAGGGAAAAGATTGATGTCAAGTCCGATTGAACAGTTTGAGATTAAAAAGATTATTCCGTTTGAAGTAAACGGAACCGATTTGTCATTTACAAATTCATCTCTGTGCATGATGATAACCATTGCCGTGATTATGCTCAGCATGACTTTCTGCCTGCGCAAAAGAAGCATTGTTCCGACAATGGCGCAGACTATTCCGGAAGCAATTTACGGCTTCATTCAGGGAATTATGGGCGAAACTCTGGGTAAAAACGGCGTAAAATATTTTTCATTTGTATTTGCCTTGTTTACATTTATTGCCGGCGGCAACATTTTAGGACTTTTTCCTTACAGCTTTACATTTACCTCGCACATTGCTGCTGTGGGTGCGCTTTCAATGTTCTGCCTGTTAATAAACATTGTTCTCGGTATAAAAAGACGCGGCTTGGGCTATTTCCGCACATTTTTGCCGCAAGGCGTGCCGGCTTTAATGGCTCCGTTAATCGTGCCTATTGAAACTATTTCTCTTTTATCAAAGCCTTTCAGCCTGACAATCCGTCTGGCGGTGAATATGTCTGTCGGGCATATTATTCTAAAGGTTTTGGGAGGATTTATCATTACCATGAAAATTTTCGGCTTTGTACCGCTGATTGCAGACATGGGAATCATTATGTTTGAACTATTCGTAACGCTGCTGCAGGCTTATATTTACACAACGCTGAGCTGTGTATATTTAAACATGGCAGTAAGCAGCGAACACTAAATTTTGTTGACTAATAAAGAAAGGAACTCAAAATGGAAAACGAAATCTTACAAAACAAAACTTTGGCTTATATCGGCGCCGGTATCTGCGCTTTGGCTATGACTGTTGCTGCTTGGGGTTTAACAAAACTGTGGGTAGCTTTGATTGAAACTGTCGGCCGCAATCCGCAGGTTAAAAAAGATGTTACCTTGTTCGGCTTTATCGGTATGGGTTCTATTGAAGCTATTGCTTTGTACATTCTGGTTATTGCCATCTTGATGATTATCTAACAGACATATATTCCTTTTTTAGCGAGGGAACAAAATGCCTCAATTAGACTTATCTACATTTGCCTCTCAGGCTTTTTGGATGGTTTTGTGCTTCAGCCTGCTCTGGATTATGCTGTCAATTTTTATCACTCCGAAAATTACAGATGTTTTAGAGCAGCGCAAGCGCAAAATAGATGACTATATCCGCAAAGCCGAAAAATTAAACCAGCAAGCCAAAACTTCGCTGGAAAAATATGAGCAGGCCTTAAATGAAGCAAAAATAAAAGCATCGGCTGATATTGCCGCTAATCAAAAAGAATCGGCTGCCTTTTTGGCGGCAGAAGAAAAAATGCTGAATGAACGCTTGAACAAACAAATTGCCGACAGCGAATTTAAATTGGCAACAGAGAAAAAAGAAACTCTGCAGCAAATTGAATCGCTCTCGCAGAATCTGGCGTTTGAAATTGTGCAGAAACTCGGTTTTACGCAAATCAGCAAAGAAGATATAGCGAATGCCGCTGCTCAAAAAGGAAATGACTAATGGCTGAAGAAATTACAGACAGCTCCTTAAACGATGCCGCGGCAGCAACTCTGCAGACCGGCAATGATTTAATAGACGCCACGCAAAATGCTATTATAGATGCGGCAGAAAATGTATCTGAAGTATTTGACAAAGCAAATCCGGATATTGCACACCAGCTGACGGAAGTTCCGTTTTATGCCGATGTGGAATTTTGGGTCGGCATGGCTTTTATTCTATCAATCGTGGCGCTCGCCAAACCGGCTTACCGCTTTTTGAAAAGTGCGATGCGCGGCAAAATTGAGTCTGTAAAAAATCAAATTGCCGATGCGGAAAAGCTGCGCGATGACGCTCAAGAGCTTTTAGCTCAATATGAACGCAAATTCGCGGCAACAGAATCTGAAGTAGCAGAAATTTTAAAGCAAGCAGAAAAAAACATTGCTAATCAAAAGAAAAATGATTTAGCAACATTGAAAGAAAATACTGCTGTTAAAGAAAAAGAAATTAAACGCCGCATTTTAAGCTCTACCGAAAACGTTATGGCGGAAATAAATCAATCGGTAGCCCGCTCTTCAGTAGAAGTTGCTAAAAAAACCATTTTGGCTCATATCAGCAAAGCAAATAAAAGCACGCTGATTGATGAGGCTATTGTCAGCTTGGATAAGTTTATTAAATAAGCTTCAAACATTTACAAATAAGAATCCTAAAAGTTACTGCGGTAATTTTTGGGATTTTTTTATTTTTCTTTACAACATAGTTATATATTGCTAAAATATCAGCGGATAGGCGATAGTCTGTCTAGGGCGTGAGAACCCTTTTCTGTAACAGTCGTTGTGCATAAACGACTTAAATTTGTTATGCCGATTTCCGTTGGACGGATGTCGGCTGAATATGGCTGTGCGCTGAATAGGCCGAGCCGTTTGTTACAGTACGGTTTCTCAACATCCGCCCGCTTCTCATAGCGGGTTTTGTTTTTATATTTAACAAATCAAACGGAGGTTAGAAATATGTATAATAATTTTGAAAAAGGGCGTTCCATGATAGAAATGCTCGGTGTACTGGCGATAATTGCAGTTTTATCTGTCGGCGGTATCGCCGGTTATTCTAAGGCGATGGAAAAATTCAAGTTGAATAAGCTTGTTCAGGAATACAATTATTACATTTTTGGAATGCTTAATTATATAGAAGATGCAAGGCGCTTAACAAAACCAAACACCGGTAATATTATCGGAATGTCCTCATTTGCCGAAGCAGCAAATCTTATACCTCAAAGCTGGTCCACTTCTATAGATTCAATAGGAAATTATTTTGTACCCTTTTCAAGAAATAGCTATTTGTCATTTGATTTATATATCGGTTGGATGAAAAGAAATGACAATGGTGTTATGGTATCATCATCATATTCAGATAAATTTTGTACAGCTATTATTACTGATGTTATCCAACCCTTACATTATTCATTATATAGTGCGTCTATGATACTTGGGCATTCAGTAACATATTACGGAGACGAATATTGTTCAGATGAACGTTTATGTCTTACGGACTTAAAACCGGCGGAAATTCATAATTTATGTAAAACTTGTTTGAAAGACGAACACTTTTGTTTAATTGTCTTACAATTTTGATTGACTCTTACAAAAAGCCTGAAACGCCTATCATTTTACATTTTATTTTTGCGGTTGACTTTGTTTGAATGATTGTTATAGAATTGGAGTGTAAACAACATAATTTTAGAGGAAAGAAAGATGAAAAATAAGCTATTCAAAGGTCTCTCTCTCT
>ERZ1034855.509-NODE-509-length-14747-cov-9.167778_pt1 | contig 14747 bp, 13 predicted proteins | sample MGYA00520699_ERZ1034855 | MGnify/ENA primary metagenome ERZ1034855 (study PRJEB33766, sample SAMN09781730) | gut metagenome | biome: gut microbiome | host: Homo sapiens | place: Madagascar | study: EMG produced TPA metagenomics assembly of the PRJNA485056 data set...
TTTTTATCTTGTGGAAAAATAGGGCTTTTAATGGTATAACTCCATTATCTACTTGCAATAAAGCTCAAAATATATCATCATTCCCTCATTGTTGAATTGGAATTGTGATGCCTGGGTTTACAAATTTAAGAAAAAAAGTGCGCCGCCGCCGTATAGAGACTATTCTGCTTGCCGGATATGCCGTGGCTGTAACCTGCGCTTTGTTTGTGTCTATGCTGAATAAAAACAGCGAGCCTGAGGCTGAGCAAAAATATGCCGATGACAGCTATGATTTCAGCAATGACGTTATGACTCCGGCTTATAATGATGTAAAAGACAATCCGTTTGAAGTGCTGTATGCCCAAGTTAACAGCATAAAGCTTTTGAGCGATGACAATGCTATTGCGGTTAAATACCGGCTGAATCAAAACGGGCAGCCGGCGGTGGTCATGCCGATTCAGCCTAAGCCTAAAATGTTTGAGCAGGCGGGCAGCTTTGACGGAATCTATCAAAAAGAACGCCGTGTTATTATCGTGTCTCCGGGGGATAACTTTATCGGTATTTTGACAAACTTAGGAATGGAAAATAAAAGCGCGACCAATGCCTATAACACTCTGAAAAAAGTTTATGACGCGCGCAATCTTAAAGCCGGCCAGCATATTGAATTGACGGCGACTTTTGATGTGCAGTCAAAATCTTTGGAAGCGCTGGATACTTTGGTTATTGAACCGGTGCGCGGCACTAAATATATTTTGCAGATTAACGAATACGACCAGTTTGAAGCTCGGGTTGAACAAGAAAAATTTGCCTATGAAATTAAGGATATAAAAGGCACCGTGGCCGGAAATGTCAGCGCTTCGCTTAATAAAGCCGGCGTTCCGTATAAGCTCTGCGGCAAAGTTACGCAGATGTTTGCTCATCTCATAGATTTTAAGCGCGATGTTAAAAAAGGCGATACTTTTAATGTAAAATATGAAGTTAACAAAGCTTCGGACGGCGAAGTTGTCAGCGTGGGCGATGTGATTTTTGCTTCATTTACCGTAAACGGGCGCACCCATAAGCTATACCGCTATAAACCGCGCGGCGGAACGGCGGATTATTATGATGAAAAAGGCGGCGCCAAAAAGACCGGTTTGGATAAAAAGCCGATGGCTATGCGCAATGCCCGTATTTCTTCATTGTTCGGCTATCGCCGCCACCCGATTTATAAAACCACTAAATTCCACAGCGGCGTAGACTATGCGGCTCCGCGCGGCACGGCTATTTATGCCAGCGGCGCCGGAACTATTGAAATGGCTCGCTATGTCAACGGTTACGGCAACTTTATCAAAATCCGCCATAACTCGGAATATGAAACCGCTTACGGACATATGCAGAAATTTGCAGCCGGAATGCGTCCGGGGGTACGGGTTAAAAAAGGCCAAATCATCGGCTATGTCGGCAGTACAGGGCGTTCTACCGGTCCGCATCTGCACTTTGAAATTTTGCGTAAAGGGCAGAGAATTGACCCGCTTAAGGCTAAAGTTGCCACTGGTAACGATTTGACCGGCAATCAGCTGGCTGAATTTAAGCGAATCGTGAAAAAAGTGGATAATATTAAGGCTAGCGAGCTGGTTTCTACCGAAAAGAAAAAAGAAGCCGCAGAAGCTAAAAAAGAAGCTGCTGCCGAGAATGCAGCGCTGAAACAAAAAGAAACCGTTTCGGAATCGGCTAAAACTGCTGCAGGCACGGCAGAAAATAAGACCTCAGAAGCAAAGGCCGCGGAAAAGCAAGCTAACGAGAACAAAACGGCTGAAAATAAGGCGGCTGCACCAAAAACGGCGGTAACGATTCCGCAAAAAGAAGATTTGCTGGCTTCGTCCGTAAAGCCGGAAAGCCGCGAGTCTGCGGCAAACAATACGGTGCAGTCAAACAAAAAGCCGGTATATCCGGCTAAGACTCCGGCTCGTAAAAAGCAAAATACCAAAGTGACAAACGCAAATTCTCTGAAAGTTGTCCGCTCTATTTCCCGCAAGCCTAAAAAATAAGGCCAGCCTGTGGCAAAATTTTAAGTGATACTTGATATTTTTGAGAATAAATCCTAGATTTATATGGTAAATAGGAGAGGTTTCAGTATGGATAATTTGCCTGAATTAAGAGATATTCATCTTCCCGCAGACGGGGTTTCGCCATGGCCTTTGGCGGCAGGGTGGTGGTATTTGCTGGCGGCGGCCGCAGCTTTGGCGGCGGCGGTTAAATTTTATCTGTGGTTCAGTAAAAACAGCAAAAAGATTTACGCCCGCTATCTGCTTAATAAAAAAGCGGCGGAAAATACGGCGGCAGCGGCGGCGCAAATGTCAGAATTACTAAGGAGAATCTGTATCAGCCGCTATCCGGAAGCCGTGTCGTATTCCGGTCAGAAGTGGGTGGATTTTCTGAATGAGCATGCCAAAGAAAAACTGAATGCACAGGCGGCTGATTTGCTGGTTGCCGCACCTTATGCGCCGGAAAACAGCGAATTGTTTGCCGCGGAGAATATTGAAAACTTGCGGGGCTTTTGCCGAAATTGGATAGGAGCTAATTTATGACTAATCATTTTGCCTGTCCTGAAGCCGCTTGGCTGCTGTTGCTGCCGTTTGTGATATACTTTTTACTGCCGGCCGTCAAAAAATCTTACGGAGAAGCTCTAAAAGTTCCGTTTTTGGCGGATATTCAGCAAATTAAAACCTTAAGCGGACGCGGGCTAATCTTAAAGCCGCAGGTGTTATCCTTTTTGCGTCTGGCGGTTTTAGCCTTGGCTTGGTGCTGTCTTGTGCTGGCTTTGTGCCGTCCGCAATGGGTAGGCAAGCCGATTCCCGTAAAAAACGAGGGGCGTGATATTTTGCTGGTGGTGGATATTTCCAATTCCATGAGCGAAGAAGATTTTGAATATAAAAAACGCATGTACAGCCGTTTAACCGCTGTTAAAAATGTGGTGGACGATTTTATAGACAAGCGCGCCGCCGACAGAATGGGGCTGGTTTTGTTCGGCACCAGAGCATATTTACAAACTCCGCTGACTTATGACAAACAGTCGCTGAAAGAAATGCTGTGGGCCGCCGAAGCCGGTATGGCCGGCAATTCCACTTCTATCGGCGATGCGGTGGGCGTGGCATTGAAGAGTTTAGCCGAATCGGCGGGCAAGCCGGAAAATAAAGTGATTATCCTGCTGACGGACGGCGAAAACAATGACGGCAGTTTGTCGCTGCCGGAAGCGATTTCTCTGGCAAAAGAAGAAGGCGTGAAAATTTATACTATCGGCGTCGGCAGCGATAAAGAAGTTTTTTTCGGCGGTCTGTTCAGTATTCCGGTTGATAAAGGTTTGGATGAAAAAAGCCTGAAAGCTTTGGCTAAAGAAACAAAAGGCAATTATTTCAGGGCTAAAGACGTGGCGTCATTGCAAGAGGTTTATGCTAAAATAGATAAGCTGGAACCCAGAACCGCCGACGGGCGCTATGTGCAGGAAGTTAAAGAGCTTTATCCGTATCCGGCAGCGGCGGCGCTGGCCTTGTTCTTATTGTTGCTGGTAATGTCAAGAAAGGTAAAATAAAAAATGAGTTGGTGGCAGGATTTTCATTTTTTGCGTCCTTGGTGGCTGTTGGGACTGATTGTTCCCTGCTTAGTCTATGTTTTTTCATATAGGCAGGCGGCGGCTCGTTCGGCTTGGTATAAGGTTTGCGATAAGAATCTGCTGGATTTTCTGCTGGTAAAAAGCGGAGACAGCAAAGCCGGAGCTTCGTCGGCGACCGCGGCGGCTGCAGCATTGTTTTTAGTGCTGGCGCTGGCCGGTCCTAGCTGGATAAAAAAAGAAAATCCGGCGCTGAGTGTGGAAAATCCGGTTATGATATTGCTGAACATGTCCGGCGAAATGTGGAATAAAGATGTTTCTCCCAGCCGGATAGAACGGGCTAAATATGTGATAAAAGATTTAACAAAAGAGCTGAAAAATACAGAAAGCGGGCTTATTGTTTATAGTAAGGAGCCGTTTATGATTACTCCGCTTTCGGAGGATGCCTCCATTATAGACAATATGCTGGCGGCGCTACAGCTGAATGTTATGCCGCAGGACGGCGACCGGCTGGACAGAGCGATAGATTTGGCGGTCAGCCGGATGACGGGCGCCGGTTTGCAAAACGGCAGCCTGATAGTGATTTCTTCGGATGTCGGCGAGCGTTTTGACGCGGCCTTGGCCAGCGCCGCGGCGGCTGCGGACAAGGGATTCATCGTAAATGTTATCAATGTCAGCCCCAAAACCGGAGAAAAGCTGAAAATGGCTGCTGAAAAAGGCGGGGGCGTGTATTTGAATTATAATCAGAATTTGGCGGAACTGGTAAAGAAAATAAACGATGTTACGGATAAAGAAATTAAGCAGAGCCAAAATATGCAGACTGTATGGGAAGACGGCGGCTGGTATTTGCTGTGGCTGCCGGCGCTGCTGATTTTGCTCTATTTCCGGCGCGGGGCTTTGCTTGCGCTGCTGTTTTGCCTGTTTTATATGGGGACGGCGCAGGCTAATTGGTTTTTGAACGATAATCAAAACGCGCTGCGTAATTTTAAACAGCAAAATTATGCTGAAGCGGCGGAGCAGTTTAAGAATGTGCAATGGAAAGCTTCGGCTGCTTATAAAAACGGAGATTATACTGCAGCTTATGAAAATTTTGCTAAAGGAAATGATGCTACAGCCTTGTATAATCAGGGAAATGCTTTGGCTAAAAGCGGCAAAATCGCTGAAGCTATAAAAAAATATGAAGAAGTTCTGCAAAAGCAGCCGGATTTTGAAGATGCTGAGTTTAATTTGGAATATCTGAAAAAACAGCAGCAACAGCAAAATCAACAGCAGCAGAGTCAGAACAGCAGCAAGCAGAATGAGCAGCAGAAACAGCAGCAATCACAGGGCAGCAATAAGCAGCAAGAGCAAAATAAGCAGTCTGAGCAAAACGAACAGCAGAGTCCTCAGGAACAGCAGAATAAAAAGCAAGATTCTGAAAGCGGGCAGCAGCAAAATAGCACTGAACAGCAGCAGAATCCGCAGCAGCAAGAAATGCAGCAAAACAGCCAATCCGGCGGCAGCGGAGAGCAAGAACAGCAGCAAGGCAGGCCCGCCCAAGACGAGGCTCAAAAGCAAGCGGCTGAAAATCAGCAAAATCAGGCGGACCGGCAAAATTCTGCCCAGCAATCGCAAAATCAAAGCGGCGAGGCCGATAAGCCGGCAGACAATTCTGATGAGGCAGAAGCTCAGCTGAAACCGGCAGAGCAGCAAGGCGGCGAAGAACAGCAGGGCCTGTCGGTTGGGACAAATGATGAAAAATCGGCAGAGGAGCAAGAAAAAATCAGAGCCAGAATGCAGAAATTCCGCCGCATACCGGAAGATAAAGGCGGATTGCTGCGGGCTATGATTTATAAAGAATATGCAAAGAGAAGATATAATGATTAAAAGTGAGGGAATAATGAAAAAGTTGATGTTGATAATTCTGGCGCTGCTTTGGCAGATTGCCGCGGCGGCAGCTGAAACTTTAACGGCAAGCGTTGACAGCACAGAAGTGCCGATGGGCGAAGTTTTTAATCTGAATTTATCGTATGACGGTAAAAACGGAGCGTCGCTGCAGCCGGATTTAAGCGTGCTGCAGGATGATTTCAGCATTTATTCCACCTCCAGTTCTTCACAAATCAGCTATGTAAACGGACAAAGCTCAGAGCTGCGCGACTGGGATATCGGTTTGCTGCCGAAACATGATGGCAATATCACTATTCCGGCGGTAAGCGCCGGCAAATATAAAAGCCAGCCGCTGCAGATAAAAGTTTTGCCGCAGGGAACAGCTTCGGCGGCCGGCAAAGCTCAAAATAAGATAAAAAATGACAATCAGCTGGCTGAAGCTAACAAATTTTCGGTTGATTTAGCTATAAATATGCAGCAGCCGTATGTGCAGCAAGAAGTCAATGCCGTGCTGACGATTAAAGATAAAATCGGTCTGCAGCTGACTTCGGAGCCGCAGTTCGTAAATGCTGAAAATTGGATTATAAAGCCTTTACAGAAACCTGTAATAAAACAGCAGAACGGCGAAACGGAAATTAAGTTTTATTATGCGATGTTTCCGCAGAAAAGCGGCAAGCAGGATTTGCCTGCGGCAAAAATAAACGGTTTTTATATGGGGTTTGACCAAGCGGCAAATCATCCGCTGCTGCATCAGGGGGTAAACAGCTTGTTTCAGCTGATGAATGTCGATTTTGATGAAATGTTCGGCACGCAGAAGCCGGTTGAGCTGTATACAAAAGCGCAAACCATAGAAGTGCTGCCGGCAGCGGCGGAATATGGGGCAAAATGGTGGCTGCCGTCGGATGAAGTCAAGGTAAAGGCTTTATGGAACGAAAAAAAGCCGCTGTTCAAAGTCGGTGAAACCGTGGCGCGCCAGATAATTATTTTAGCTTCCGGCGTGGCGGAAACCCAGCTTCCGGAAATCAGTTTTCAGGATGATGAAAACTTTAAAGTATATCCGGAAAATCCGGAATTAGAGGCTAAAATTTTTGACGGCAGAGTCATCGCCCAATCAGTAACCAGAGTAGTGTATATTCCGCAAAAAGGCGGCGAGCAGATTTTGCCGGAAATCCGCGTGCCATGGTATAATATAAAGACTAAAAAAGTTGAAACGGCGGTTATTCCAGCCGAAAAAGTGTTCGTGGAGGGAACTCCGGCGGCAGAAAATCAGCCGGCTGAAAATGTAAAAGCGGCAGAGCCGGAAAATCCTTTTGCCGCACCGCAGCAAAATAGTGCAGAGCCTTTGCCGCAGACGGCAGAAAGCGGATACGCGGTTAATATTTTGTGGGTTGCCGCTGCTTTTGCCGCCGGTTTGCTGGCAAGTTTGCTGCTGCGCCGTCCCCGTCAGGCCGAGAAAACCTGCAGAACCGGCTATAATTGGTGCGCGGTCCTGCGTAAAAATTTAGCGGATAATGACTATCGCCTGCTGCGGGATAATTTGCTTTTGTGGGGAAATGAAACTTTTGCCGGACGCAATATCGCTAATTTGGAAGAGCTGGCAAAGGTGGTTGCTAATGAAGATTTCAGCGGCCAGCTGCGCAAGCTTAATCAAAATCTGTATGCCGGAGCTGCCGAAAAACTGGATGACGGCAAAATTATGTCCGCAGTCAAGGAGTGCAGGCATCCAAACTCGGGGCAGGACGAAAATGAACCTTTGCCTAAATTGTATAAATAACTTGCACAAGCATAAAAACTATGCTCTAATAGGCGAAAATAACAAATCAGAGGCTGACCGATGTTTTTTTTGAAAAAAGTATTCTTATGGGGGCTGTTTGCGGCGCTGATGTATTTTGGCGGCGCGGGGACGCAAAGCGACAGCACTTCGCTGCAGGGCATGGGATTTATGGGCGTGATTATCGCCTTTGTTATCCTTTATATTTTGTTTAAGGTAATGTGGTCAACCGTAAGCTTTTTCTTTACTTTTGCGGTTATCGGCGCGGTAGTGGCGTTTATTTTGTATTGTCTGGGAATTATCGGCGGAGGCGGCTCGGCGCAAAATGCCGCAAGCCAGCTGTTCAGCGAAAACGGCGCCAATGCAGAATATACGCAGGCCGATGGCAGTATGGACGGTTTAGCGCCGGTGGCGGCGGATTCTGGGCCAAGCGCTGAGGAAGACGGCGGTTTTCTAACCAAACTATCTTCTATGTTCGGCAAAGAAAAAGAGCCGGCGCAGATAAGCAGTTTTAATCCGCTGGACTATCCGGAAATCCACGGCGTGCCGAGAGTTATAACCGGAAGCGTTCTGCGCGTGCGGGGGATAGATGTGAAGCTGTTGGGCGTGGATGCGCCGAATCCTGAGCAAAACTGCTCTAATTCACGCGGGCAGGCTTATGCCTGCGGGCATAAAGCCGTCAGCTGGATGCAAAACTGGATAAACGGCCAAGAAGTTAAATGTCATATTTTGGGGAATGTTATAAAACATCGGGCGACCGGTGTTTGTTTTTTGGGAGAATATGATGTAGCGGCTGCGATTGTAGAAGCTGGATGGGCTGTGGCCTATGCTAAAAACACAGATGTTTATGTGCCGTATGAAAAACAAGCGCGCAAAGAGCTTAAAGGCCTGTGGAACGGGCGTTTTTACCGCCCGAGCGACTGGCGGAAAATGCAGGTTCAGCGGGCTAAAATCAGCAATGAACAAAAATCGGATTGGTTTAACTTTGACGGGTGGTTCTAATGGAAAAGGTTTTTATATCTGACAGCGAAGCCGATACCGGCGCTTTGGCCGAAAAATTGGCGGCAATCAGCGTGCAGGGCGATGTATGGGCGTTAAACGGCACTTTGGGCGCCGGTAAAAGCGTGTTTGCGCGGGCGTTTATTCAAAAACTGACCGGAGCCAGAGAAGTTCCCAGTCCGACTTTTACGCTTTTGCAAACCTACAGCGCCGAAGCTTTTGATATTTATCACTATGATTTATACCGTTTGGAAAAGCCGGCGGAAATTTTTGAGCTTGGGGTGGAAGAGGCTTTTTATTCCGGCGTGAGTCTGGTGGAATGGCCGGAAAGAATGGGGGCTTTTTCGCCGCGCAATATGTGGAATGTCAATATAGAAATGAACGGCAGCGGGCGCAAAATCACAATTTCTACCGAAGATGCAAGCAAACAGAAACGGCTCGCCGATGTCTGAGTTATGCACAATGCACGCTTCATTTGTCTTGTGGCGCAATAAGGGGATTTTGTTTAGGGGAAAATCCGGCAGCGGCAAATCTGAGCTGGCGCTTAAATTTATAGAAAATAAAAACGCGGTGCTGGTCGCCGATGATGTGGTTGAGCTGAAAGTACGGCAAAATAAGCTTTGGGGCAGCTCTCCGCAAAATATCCGCGGGCTTTTGGAAATCCGCAACGTGGGAATTTCCCGCTATGAGTATGCGGAGGAGGCGGCAGTCAGCCTGCTGGTAAATCTGCTGCCGGCAAAAGAAAATCTGGAGCGCCTGCCAAAAAATAAAACAGAAAACATTTTAGGTGTTGAAATTCCGGCAATAGATTTGTATGCTGAGGACACGACAATTTTGGAAAAGATTATTGTCAAACTGCGCGATAATCTTTTGAAAACAGAATAGGAAATTTGAATATGCTAAAGAAAAACATTGAAGCGTTTTTACAGCTTTTGGGCAAGCCGCTGCTCTCTTTTGTGCTGGAGCTGGGGGCGTTTACGCGTTTTGTGGCAAAATCGGTGTATAACTGTTTTGTGCCGCCGTTTTATATTAAGCTGTTTTTTAATCAGTTTTTGAACATGGGGTTTTATTCGCTGCCGGTTGTGGGCTTAACCACGCTGTTTGCCGGCATGGTGATTGCTATTCAGACTTATTCAGGTTTTTCTAAATTCGGGGCGGAAAGCGCCGTAGCGACTGTGGTTTTGATTTCGGTTACGCGCGAGCTGGCGCCGGTTTTGTCAGCCTTAATGGTGGCAGGGCGCATCGGTGCGGCTATGGCGGCGGAAATCGGTACAATGCGGGTTACGGAACAAATTGACGCGCTGGTTACTTTGTCGGCTAATCCGTTTCGCTATTTAATGGCGCCGCGGCTCTGGGCAGGGGTTGTGGTTATGCCGCTTTTGGTGCTGTTCGGAGATATTATCGGTATTTTCGGCGGCTATGTGGTCGGCGTTTATAAGCTGGACTTTAATCCGGCAAACTATATTAACGCCACCATGCAGAATCTGCAGGCGATTGATGTGATTTCCGGTATGGTCAAAGCCGGCGTTTTCGGTTTTATAATTTCGGTTATGGGTTGCTACCACGGCTATCGCTCTAAAGGCGGTGCGCAAGGCGTGGGCGAGGCTACAACCAATGCCGTGGTTTCGTCTTCTATCTTAATTTTAATCTTTAACTATCTGATTACAGAAATTTTCTTTTCTAAATAGGGTGCGCCATGAGTGACAATAAAATAGAAATTCGCAATTTATATAAAGCGTTCGGCAAAAAGAAAGTGCTGGACGGTGTGGATTTGGATATTAAAAAAGGCGAATCCCTTGTGGTTATCGGCGGTTCCGGAACCGGAAAGTCGGTTTTGATTAAGTGTATTCAGGGGCTGCTGACGCCGGACTGCGGTTCTATAAAAATTGATGATGAAGAAACAGTCGGCAGTAAAAAAGATATTCACGAAAAAATGGGAATGCTTTTTCAGGGCGCGGCTTTGTTTGACAGTTTAAGCGTATGGGAAAATGTGGCGTTTCGGCTGCTGCAGAAAGGCGAAAAGTCTCGCAAGCAGGCCAAAGTGGCGGCTATCCGCGTGCTGCGTCAGGTCGGACTGGCTCCGGATGTGGCTGATTTGTCTCCGGCCGAGCTTTCAGGCGGCATGCAAAAGCGCGTCGGCTTGGCGCGGGCGATTATCAGCCGTCCGGAAATTATCTTTTTTGATGAGCCGACAACCGGATTAGACCCGATTATGGCGGATGTTATTAACGATTTGATTATAGAATCCGCCCGCGGTTTAGGGGCTACAACTTTAACCATTACGCACGATATGGCTTCTGCCCGCAAAATTGCCGACCGTATCGCCATGCTCTATAAAGGCAAAATTATTTGGTCGGGTACGGTAAAAGAAATGGATAAGTCCGAAAATCCGTATCTGCAGCAATTTATACACGGCAGCTCGCAAGGGCCGATAAAAATGGAAGTATAGGCTATGGCTAAGAAAAACGTCAGTTTATATGTTTGTCAAAACTGCGGCGCGATATATCCGCGTTGGCAGGGAAAGTGCGATTCTTGCGGCGAATGGAATTCCATTGTTGAAGAAGTGCAGAAAACAGACGGTTTTTCTAAAATAAATCCGCGCAAAGAGGGCAAGATTATAGATTTTGTACCGCTTAAAGGCGAGCAAAATACCTATGCGCGCCTGCAAACCGGCATTAAAGAAATTGACCGCGTGACCGGTGGCGGGTTGGTTCCCGGCTCGGTTATTTTGGTGGGCGGCGACCCCGGAATCGGCAAATCTACTTTGCTGCTGCAAGTGTGCGCCGGTTTGGCGAATAAAGAAGAACACTATCCATGCTATTATATTTCCGGTGAAGAGGCTATTGACCAAGTGCGTATCCGCGCCAGCCGCTTGGGTTTGGCGGAAAGCCCGGTAAATTTGGCCAGCGCGACCGATGTCCGCAACATTATTACCACTCTGGAAAAAACAGATGCTGCGGTTGTGATTATTGACTCCATTCAGACGATGTATCTGGATGAGGTAGAATCTACCCCGGGCAGCGTCGGGCAGGTGCGGGCTTGCGCCTATGAGCTGATAAAGCTGGCTAAACGCAAAGGCTTTGTGCTGTTTTTGGTCGGGCATGTCACTAAACAGGGCGAAATTGCCGGACCGCGCGTGTTGGAACATATGGTAGATACGGTGCTGTATTTTGAGGGCGAACGCGGACACCATTTCAGAATTTTGCGGGCGGTCAAAAACCGTTACGGCGCAACTGATGAAATCGGCGTGTTTGAAATGCAGGATAAAGGCTTGGTAGAGGTGGAAAATCCGTCGGCGCTGTTTTTGGCGGAGCGGCAGGGCAATGTTTCCGGCTCCTGCGTTTTTGCCGGCATAGAGGGGTCGCGTCCGCTGCTGGTAGAAATTCAGGCTTTGGTAAGTCCGAGCGGCTACTCCACGCCGAAACGTGCGGTTGTGGGCTGGGATTCTAACCGCCTGTCTATGATTTTGGCGGTTTTGGAAGCTCGCTGCAGCATGAATTTCAGTTCGCACGATGTCTATTTGAACATAGCCGGAGGTCTGAAAATCACCGAGCCGGCTGCCGATTTGGCTGTGGCTATGGCGGTTATTTCATCGCTTACAAACAAGCCACTGCCGGCAGATATGGTTGTATTCGGCGAAATCGGGCTTTCCGGCGAAATCCGCGCTGTGAGCCAGCCGAATCTGCGTATGAAAGAAGCGCATAAGCTGGGCTTTGTCAGCGCCATTATTCCGCCGTCTTTCGGCAAAGATAAAAAAGACAAGGGCGCAAAAAATTATGAACTTTCCTGCTATGAAATCGGCAATGTTCATCGTTTAATCAATTGGTTTAATTAGGAGCAAAACTATGGAACAATTAAACAACTTGGATGTAGTATTTTTGGTAATCGTCGGCGTTTCGGCGCTGGTGGCAATCGCCCGCGGCGTGACAAAAGAGCTGCTGTCTATTACCGGCTGGATTTTGGCTGCCGTTTCCGTTTATTATCTGCTGCCGGTGGTTGACCCGATTATGAAAAAATATATTGCGTCTGAGGTGCTTTCCAGCTTGGTTTCAGGCATGGTAATTCTGATTATGTTCTGTATTTTTTGGGTGCTGGCTGCCGACAAAATCAGCACGCAGATACGTTTCAGCAAGCTAAGCTCGCTGGATAGAATTTTGGGCTTTATTTTTGGTATCTTCCGCGGCGTGATTATTGTAATTTTGCTCCAGATTATGATTTCATCGCTGATTCCGGAAGAATCGCAGAAAGGAGTGTTTGCCGAATCCCGCTACTTTAAGCTGGCCGGAGACGCCTCCGGACCGATTAAAAGCTTAATTCCGGAAAAATGGTTTGATGACTTAAAAGCCAAAGGCGAGAGTTTAGGCTTCGGCGCGGCTAAAACAGATGAAGCGGAGGCCGATAAGGCTAAAGATGATGCTGCTAAAGATGATGCTGCTAAAGATGATGCTGCTAAAGATGAAAATTCATCTGAGAGCAAAGTTAATGCCGCCGATGTTGCCGGAGATGTTTTGAAAAAGAGCGGCGAAGAGCTGTTTAATAAGCTGGTTCAGCCAAAAGTGGAGGGCGAAGCCAAGGCAGAGAATGAGGGCTATAAAAAAGATGAAACCTCGGATTTAGATAAGCTGATGGATGAGCTTGAAGATAAAGTTGTAACCACAGATGAGAGTGCCGCCCCAGTCAAGGATGAGGGGGTAAAGGAAATTAAAAAAATAGACGAGAATCTTTAAAACCTCGTCTAATGGTCTACTACTTTTAACTTTTTGTGCTTGTGTACTAGTTTGTACACGTCGCTTAAAAATTCCGTCGTATCTACACACGCTATCCGAGGTTTTGCAAAAGATTAGCTGATTTTGAAAGGCATAAAATGGAAAAGTTTTGGTCAAGAGTTGAATATTTAGCGCAGACAGTAAAAAATCCAAACATTATAATCAGCGGAACAAAAAGCTATTACAGCAACGCATGGACGGAAAATTTTGAAGATTATGTCGTGCGTTATTTATACGGCGATGAGCATAGCCTAAAAAATTGGACGCCGCAATGGGAGTTAGACAAGCTTTACATCGGCAATTATGTCTGTATCGGCGCAGAGGCGATTATTTTGCTGGGCGGCAACAATACGCACCGCAACGATTGGTTTTCTAATTATCCGTTTATGGAGCATATTGCAGAAAGTTATCAGCAGCGCGGCGATACGGTGCTGGGCAACGGCTGCTGGATTGGCATGCGCGCCATGCTTATGCCGGGAGTGAAACTGGGCGAGGGCAGCGTTGTTGCGGCGGGCAGCGTGGTAACTAAAGACGTTGCGCCCTATACTGTGGTTGGCGGCAATCCGGCAAAAGTAATTAAAAAACGCTTCTCAGACGACGTTATAGCCCGCCTGCTGGCGCTGAAAATTTATGATTTGCCTGAGGAAAAAATAGATACTCTGCAAGATGTTCTGTGCGCCGATAATATAAAGGCGCTGGAACAGCGGGTTGCCGGTATAAAAAAGGCTCTGCAAGCTGAAATCACAGAGCCGTAAGGTCTAAAATCCAATAGAAATATCGCAGTTTGTCTGCCCGCTGCAAACGTCGCAGGCAGCTTTCATTTTTGCCAACGTGGCGTCGCGCAGGCATTGAACGTCAGCCGAGCAATATTTATCTCCGGCAAAAATCTCGGTTGTCGGATTATGGTGCAGCCAAACTCTTAGGGCTTCAGAATGTAAAGGATAAAACAAATCTTTAAACAGAGTCAGACAGGTTTGTTTGTTAAATCCCTCAGAGATATTTTTTCCGTCGTCATTTTTGTGATATCCTCCGATATTCACACTAAAGCCCAGTTCATTGTTGCGTGAAAAAAGAGCAAGCAGATTGCCGTTGTCATCCCAAATGCGGAAATCATCAAATTTTTCCCAAGTCGGCGGAATTATTCCTGAAGCTTGCAAAACATCAACCACGCCGACCGTTTCTGAAGTCGGATTAAGATATTTCAGATTATCCAAATGCTCCAGCATGCCATGCAGGAGATAACTGTATTCTTCCTGCATTTTGTTGATTTTCCATTTTTGCATGGCTTTGGAATAACCGGCAATTCCGCCCACGCTAAGTACTCCAATTATCGCCAATACCCCCAGCATTTCTATCATGGAACGGCCAAAGGAATTTGCGCCTCTGCCACCAGTCATACTAGGCCGTGACGCACAGTCTGTACCTAGGATTTTGTGGCACCAAGGGCGGTGTAATCCCTCGCCCCGTGCGGGAGAGGGTGACGCCTTGGCGTCGGGTGAGGGGTATTTAAAGGACTCGCAACAAGAATTAAATAGGCGCCTAAAGCCCAAACCCGAAACGTCATACTTGTCGCCACACCCTGCAGGCTGTGGCAGACGAGTATCCCTGACTTTGTTGCCAGCGGCAACGCTTCTTTGTTTTCTTGCCACCAGAGAGAACCCGCGTCCCCGGCACCAGTCATTCTCGGATTTATTCCGAGTATCTTCTCTCAACAGAGACTTATGCAATAATAAGGCTAATTTATTGACTAGGTTAGAGACTCGTTGCAACAGGATTCTAG
>ERZ1034855.512-NODE-512-length-14705-cov-18.957338_pt1 | contig 14705 bp, 9 predicted proteins | sample MGYA00520699_ERZ1034855 | MGnify/ENA primary metagenome ERZ1034855 (study PRJEB33766, sample SAMN09781730) | gut metagenome | biome: gut microbiome | host: Homo sapiens | place: Madagascar | study: EMG produced TPA metagenomics assembly of the PRJNA485056 data set...
TAATGGCAAACGCCTATTTGGACTTTTTCAGCGGCCTCTCCTCTGGAAGGGGCAGGCGAGCGAAGCGAGGCGGGGTTGGTTTCCCCGAATGTGGGAGTACCGTTTCACGTGGCGTGTATCGTCATAGGTCTATTGATAGGAAAGCCGCTCTTTCCCGCTGCCATAAACCCGCCCCTACCATTTCCTCTTCAAAGGGCGTATAATATAATTACTGACCAATGGTCAAAAATATATTTCAAAGAAAGGGAAACGCTATGAACGAAGTCAAAATGCCGAAACGGCCCATACTGGCGTATTACATTTTGATCTTCCTTGCGATCTTCCTGTTCAACTCGATCTTCGTGCCGATGCTCCGTGAGAATGCCGTGAAAGAAGTGGACTACTCCTCCTTCATGACAATGACGGAGAATCAGGAGATCGACAAGGTACAGGTGGAGCAGGACAAGATCCTCTTTACGAAGAAGGACGACAAGCAGGCGTACAAGACCGCCATCATGAATGACCCCGAGCTGGTGGAGCGTCTGCACAAGTCAGGCGCAGATTTCACCGGAGAGATCGTCGAAGCGATGAATCCGCTCTTATCGGCGCTGCTCTCCTGGGTACTGCCGATCCTCATCTTCTTTGGCATCGGTCACTACATGAATAAGCGGCTGATGAAGAACATGGGAGGCCCCGGCGCGATGCAGTTCGGCATGGGGAAATCGAATGCGAAGATCTTCGTCAAACCGACGAACGGGATCAAATTCTCCGATGTCGCTGGTGAAGATGAAGCGAAGGACAGCCTGCAGGAGGTCGTCGAGTACCTGCATGATCCGACGAAGTACAGAGACATCGGTGCCAAGATGCCGAAGGGCATCCTTCTCGTGGGCCCGCCAGGCACCGGCAAGACCATGCTGGCGAAGGCCGTCGCCGGCGAGTCCGAAGTGCCATTCTTCTCCATTTCCGGCTCGGAATTTGTAGAAATGTTCGTCGGCATGGGGGCGGCGAAGGTCCGCGACCTCTTCAAGCAGGCGAAGGAAAAAGCGCCTTGTATCGTTTTCATCGATGAGATCGATGCCATCGGCAAGAAGCGCGGCGGCACTGCCTTGGGCGGCAATGATGAGCGCGAGCAGACGCTGAATCAGCTCCTGACAGAGATGGATGGCTTCGAAGACAATGCGGGCGTCATCATCCTGGCAGCGACGAACCGGCCGGAGTCACTTGACCCGGCGCTCACACGTCCGGGACGCTTTGACCGTCAGGTGCCGGTCACACTGCCGGACCTTCAGGGGCGCGTCGCGATCCTCAAGGTCCATGCGGCGAAGATCAAGACCGCGCCTTCCATCGACTACGACAAGGTGGCGCGCATGGCCTCCGGCGCATCAGGGGCAGAGCTCGCAAACATCGTGAATGAAGCCGCTCTCCGCGCTGTCCGCGACCATCGTCCCTATGCGACACAGGAAGACATGGAGGAGTCCATCGAGGTCGTCATCGCCGGCTATCAGAAGAAGCATGCGATCTTGACAGACAAAGAGAAATGCATCGTTTCCTATCATGAGATCGGCCATGCCCTTGTCGCAGCACTGGCGTCCCATAGCGCACCGGTGCAGAAGATCACCATCATCCCAAGGACCAGCGGGGCGCTGGGCTACACCATGCAGGTGGAGCAGGGCAATCACTACCTCATGAATAAAGAGGAAATGCTTGACCAGATCGCCACCCTGACCGGCGGCCGTGCGGCGGAGGAGGTCGTCTTCGGCACATCCACCAATGGGGCATCGAATGATATCGAGAAAGCCACCCGTTTGGCGCGTGCGATGATCACGCGCTACGGGATGAGTGATGAATTCGGCATGGTCGCCATGGAAAATGTGACGAACCAGTATCTAGGCGGCGATACCACCCTCGCCTGCTCGCCTGAGACACAGGCACGCATCGACAAGGCCGTCTCCGATCTCATCAAGACGCAGCATGAGAAAGCAAGGCGGCTCCTTGAGGAACATCGCAAAAAGCTCGATGAGCTCGCAAAGTACCTCTATGAAAAGGAAACCATCACGGGAGAACAGTTCATGGAGATCCTGGAAAGGAAAGCGGAATAAAGTACATGCAAAAAAGGAAGCTCGCGAGAGCTTCCTCTTTTGCATGGTTGAATCAGTGCTTCCTTAACCTATGAAGATTTGCATAAAGGGTAGATGTTCTTTCTGCTTTCAAACTTCAGGGCTCTCATCTGGGAGATACGTTGCATGTTTTGGAACTAGCGGTGTTATATTACGATACGAGTAGCCCCTTAGAGAAGGGGCGCGCCAAAGGCGCAGGATGGATCCACGAAGCGGTGTGAAAGACTATGTGAGGCTATCCGCCTTTCTTGAACGTCATCCCGACCGAAGTGGAGGGATCCTTCTTGCAGAGCGGTAAATCGTGAGCGAGGGAAAGACGAAAAAGGAAGCACCAAGGTGTCGTTTGAGTGAGGGCACATGTGTGCATATGGCGACAGTGCAATAAAGATCCCTCGGCTGCGCTCGGGATGACGGTACTTGGGGAGCGGATAGGTTCACAAGGGTGGTGTGCCACCTTTTTTAGAAGAGGGGATTCTCGTATCGTAGCCTTCCCCTCGAGGGGAAGGTGCCCCGAAGGGGCGGATAGGGCACAGGCGGCATGAAAGACAGATGAGAAAAGCGGAACAGCGCGGCATATGTGGGGGCGCGAGTCCCTGACTGCGAATGACAACGATGTAATCCGTGTTTCCTAAAAAATCATTCGCGCCCCTTCCTCTGGAAGGGGCAGACGAGCGAAGCGAGGCGGGGTTGGCTTCCCTAAATGTGGGAGTACCGTTTCACGCGGCCAACCTCCGCCCCTTCGGGGCACCTCCTTCCAAAGGAAGGAGGGAGAAAAAGGGCTGCGTGTATCGTCATAGGTATAGTTGCGGCGAAGCCGCCACCTGAACCCTGAACCCTGAACTAAATGAAAGCAAAGTAAAAAGGAGCTGTGAAGAAATGAGGACTCATTTTTCTTCACAGCTCCTTTTTTATGGGGGGAATGGATCTTATGGGGGAAGGGGCCGGTCTCTTTCTCCTCACCGTATCCATGCTTCGAGCTTCTTCAAAAGACCTTTGCAGGCTTTTTCCTCCTCTTCATACGCATTTTCGAAGGCAGCGCCCTTGTGCGGGTTCGGGATATCGGCTTCTTTTCCTGCGTATTCGGAGAGGAGATGGATCTTCTCATCGACATCGCCGCCCATGGTATTGAAGATGTCGGGATTGTTCTTATCATTCATGAGAAGGATGAAGTCGTAGTCATCATAGGTCTTCCAGGCGATGGGGAAGGTCTTTTTCATCGTATAGGGGATGCCGTGGGCAGAGAGCGTCTCCTGCGCCGCCTTGGAAATGGGGGCGCCTTCTTTGGTAAATGAGGCGGCAGAGACGGAGAGTGAGTCTGTCAGACCGGCCTTCTGAATGAGGTGGTCCATGATGCATTGAGCCATCGGAGGTTCATTATTTCCTGTGTGCGAGATAAAGAGAAGACGGATCATGATGGGACTCCTTTCGGGGGAAAAGTGACTAGGGACTAGTATTGCGTTTCCTTATCCTTATTATATCTTTCGAATGTAAATAAACGGTAAAACGGACTTCCTAATCCCTAATCCCTAGTTTCTGGTCACAGTTACTCATCTTCCACGGTGAAGTACGCTTCGAAGCGTACTATACCGTCCTCCTGCGTGAAATTTTTATAGGCGTGGTGGGCATCTAGGAAGCGGGCGATGGAGGCCATGCCGAAGCCATGGCCTTCCTTGTCTGCCTTGGGGTAGCCATTCTCATCAAAGCAGATAGGCGTGTCGTATGGGTTCACGACGGAGAGTGCGATCTGATTTCCTTTCATAAGGAGCGTGAGGTCGACGGTACGTTTCTCTTTGGGTATGGTAGCGGAGGCTTGGATGGCATTTTCGAGAAGGTTCGCAAGTACGTAGGCGAGCGGGCTTTCGATGGAGGGAAGGCTCTGCGGGAAGGAGATCTTGTGGCTGGTGCGGACGGAGAGTTCTTTCGCTTTTTCGAAATAGATAGAGATGATGGCGTTGATGATCGGATTCAGGCAGTAGGGGTGGGTGGCGGTGCGCTCTAAGTCTTCATGAGAGCTTTCCAAAAGTGCAAGGGCTTCTTCTGTCTGCCCGCGCTGCAGGAGTCCGTGGAGTGCGAGGATCCGGTGGCGCAGGTCGTGCCGGAAGAGGGACATTTCTTTCCCGTTATCCTGCAGGATCTGGGCATAGGATTGGAGGAAGGAAATGGATTTCTTCATCAGGTGGTTTGCACTTTGGATATTCGTCAAGGTCTCGAAGTCTTTCTTTTCCAAAATGAGGTAGCGGTTGAAGGCGATGAAGAAAACAGTGAGGATAAGCCAGACAAAGAGTTTATCAGGAGACCAGAGCTTGCCAAGGAGACTTGTAGGGGTGGCGGCAATGACGAGCAGCATCGGGATGGCGGCCATATAGTAGGAGTAGGATTTTTCATTCATGAAGCGCTTCGAGGGCAGCATAGGGGAAAAGAGGTGGTAGGCACCGGGAAGTGTCAATGCAAGGAAGAAGTCATAGATGAGGAGATGCGGGATCAGGAGGTGCTCCGGTGGTATATTCGGGAAACAGAATAGTATACAGAGTCCCGATATGCCGTGGAGAGCAAACTGGTAGATGCCCTGCATGCCCAGGATGAATATTTGTGCGGCTTTAGCGGTGGGGAAGATAAAAAGCATCGAGAGAAAGAAGGGGATCCAGCCGAGTGCAAGACAGCACTTATACGTGAAGACATTGAGGCCGAGCTGGTCTATCAGGAGGGACTGCCAGCTCATATTGATGAGCAGGATAAGACAGTCCGTGTAAAAAAGGCGGCGTTTCGTCTTGTCGTCCATGATGCCCGCAAAGGGCGTATAGCGTACATAGGCTCCGCCCACCTGAAGGATGGCGATGGCAGAGACCAGAAGAAGGATATCGGTCATGGGTTTGCTCCTTATGAAATGAGTGAGCGGCGTTTTCCGGGGTAGCCTGAGGGGCGGGTCGCCCATTGATTTTGCTTGAATGAGAAATTAGAAATGAGAAATGCGAAATGGTGGTGCGGCGCAAAAAGCAGAAGCGCCGCGGAGTATAAATAGGGCGATGCCCGAAGATGGCATTTCAGTCACCAGTCACTCGGCACCCCTAATCTCTAATCCCTAGCCATGCATCCCTGTTTTCAAACTTGTGGTGGCGGCTTCGCCGCGAATAGGATGGGCTGCGTTCCAAGCGTATCGTCATTGAAAGCGTTGCCGAGAAATCTTCCTTGCAGACCGATGAGCGGTGAGAGCTTGAAAACCTAAAAACGCAGCACGAAGGCGTTTTTCCGTGCAGGGGCAGGAGGGATACTAATCGCTGTGCAACAAAGATCCCTCGGCTGCGCTCGGGATGACAGGGGGACGGGTGTCTCCCAGTCTCCCAGTCACTAGTCCCCAGTCACTCGGCACCACTAATCCCTAGTCACCAGTCACCAGTCACTAGCTCTATCTCGACAGCAGAAACTGCATGTACTGCTGCTTGACTTCTTTCTTTTTCCGGCGGCTGATAGGGAGAGACAGATCTCCTTTCAATAGGAAGGTATCCTCCTTCATGGCGGTGACGGCATTCATATTGAGAATGAGGCGATGGTAGGTCTCGAGGAAGCGCTCATCGGTAAGGAGTATGTCTGATAGCTCCTGGTAGCTGTTCTGCGAGGCAAGGGTGCGGTCTTCGAGGTGAAGGATGGCGCCGCGGCTGCCCTGACAGTCCATGTAGAGGATGTGGCTGTAGGGGACGGAGAGGTATTCGCCACCGGCGAGCTTTACGGTGAGCGTCTTTGCGGCGAGCGCATCCTCCGGAAGGAGACGCGTCAGAAGGGTCTCGAGCTGCGGCGCATTTTCAAGGAGCGGCTTTAGCACGTAGCCGGAGGCGAAGACGTTGTAGCTTTCGAGTGCGTGGTCGCGGCTGGTGGTGAGGAAGATGATCCATGCGTCCTCATCGATGGCGCGGATCTCTTCGGCTACCTGCATACCGGTCATGCGGGGCATGTAGATGTCAAGGAGGATGAGGTCGTAGTCGCCTTTTTCAAAATTTTCCAGAAAGGATGGGCCGCTGGTGTAGGCTGAGATGGTGTAGTCGATGGGGGTCTGTCCTGACCTTTTCTGAAAATAATGTGAGAGGCACATCCGGATCTCTTTGAGGTCAGCCGGATTGTCGTCGACCGTTGCAATGCGTAACATAAAAATCTCCCCTTCCCTTTATTATCTATATTATAAAGGAAAGAGGAGGGCATGTGAATGAAAATTTAGAAATGAAGGCGGCTTCGCCGAGATCGATGAAGAGGTCGCAGCGGTTCTGGCATTCGTTATCTTACATATGACGTTTCTCGCCGCTCAGGATGACGAAACGGGGCGATGTTCGAAGGTCTCTTGAGCGCAGGTTTACCCCGTATCGTCAGCCTTCCCCTCTAGGGGAAGGTGCCCCGAAGGGGCGGATAGGGCACAGGCGGTATGAAAGACAGATGAGGAAAGCGGAGAAGTGCGCGGCACATGTGGGGGAGCGTGAGTCCCTGATCGCGATGGAAAAGATTTCTCGCTTTGCTCGAAATGACAATGAGAGAGAGCCGCCAGTCACTAGTCACCCGTCCCTGGTCCCGCGTTCCGGTCAGGCACACAAAAGGCCCGTCGGGGCATTTCCATTTTTGGGAAGATGCTCCGATGGGCCTTTCATGGCGCATAGCCAGCGGCTATCAGAAGGCTGGAACGAGGCCGTCGCTGAAGTTGTCATTGATGTATTTCTTGACATCCTCAGACTGGAAGATCTTGACGAATTTCTGGTAGGTCGGGTTCTCTTTATCCTGCTCGCGGGCTGCGATGATATTGACATAAGGCGAGGTATTGTCTTCGGTCGCGAGGGCGGTCTTCGTGTCGAGGCTGGCAGCCTTTGCGTAGCCGGCATTGATGACAGAGATCGCTACGTCATCCAAAGAACGCGGGAGCTGCGGCGCTTCGAGCTCGAGGATCTCGAGGTGCTTCGGATTTTCTGCGATATCACCGACGACAGCCTTGGTCGGATCGGTGCCTTCCTTCAGCTTGAGGAGACCTTGCTTATCGAGCAGGAGGAGCGCACGGCCGCCGTTGGACGGGTCGTTCGGGATGGAGACCCTGGCACCGTCCGGCACATCCTTCAGGTCTTTGTATTTGTTGGAGTAGATGCGCAGCGGAGCAAGATAGGTATTGCCGATGGAGATCAGCTTCGTGCCGTTCTTTTCATTGTAGGCTTCGAGGTACGGGCCGTGCTGGTAGGAGTTCAGGTCGATCTCGCCGGCAGCAAGGGCGGCATCCGGGGTGACATAGTCACCGAAGGCCTTGAGGTTCACCTTGAGTCCTTCTTTTTCTGCTTTCTTTGCGACGAACTCCATGACCTGTTCCGAATAGCCGGAAGTGATGCCGACGGTGATCTCTTTCTTGTCAGCCGGTGCTTTGGCTTCTTTCTTCTGGTCGCCGCAGCCGGCGATAGCGCCTGCAGCGACGAGGGCTGCGAGGGACAGTGCGATTGCTTTTGTCAGTTTCATAGTGAATTCCTCCTTGATAGGAAATGCGGGGCAATAAAAAAATCTCGCTCCCTGAAAGGGACGAGATACTTCGTGTTACCACCCAATTTTATGTCCGAATCACTTCGGGACACCTTATGAGGTACGCCGGCGATAGCCTTGATACCTTGTCTCTATATCGGGAGATCCCGGGCTGCTTCATCATTCAGCATGCCAGGCTCAGAGGCCATCTTCCATGGATTCGTCTGTGCTCCTTCTCACCGGGTGGAGCTCTCTTTGCCAGCGTCCTTCATGTACTCTTCTCTTCACTGCCTTTATGAAGTTGAAACTACTATACACTTTCGGGGATGGGAAGTCAAGAAAAAATTTTCAGGGGGGAAGGAATGAGGAATGAGGAATTAGGAATGAGGAATGAAGGTGGCGGCTTCGCCGCAGAGTATAAATAAGGCGATGCCCGAAGGCGGTATTCAAGTCACTAGTCACCAGTCACTAGTCACTCCTAATCCCCAATCCTCAATCCCTAGCTACTCATCCATGCTTTCAAACTTAGCCCATGGGGCGTACTGCCCTTTGATTCCGTTTGAAAGCTTCGCTTGAATGAGAAATGAGAAATGCGAAATGGTGGTGCGGCGCATAAAATAATGAAGCGCCGCGGAATTTTGATAGTGCTTCGCGCTATCGTCATCTCGAGCGTAGCCGAGAGATCCTTCTTGCAGAACGGTCAGCGTGCCAACTGCGCTACTTCAATCACCGCTTGCTTCTAATCCCTAGCCACTAATCCCTAGCTACCAGTCACAAGTCACAAGTCACAAGTCACAAGTCACAAGTCACTCATTTCGCATTTCTTGTTCAAGCGAGGTTTTCATTCGTGGTCAAGGCGCAGCACACCTCCACGGGCTAGCCCCATTTTCCTTTTCTGACAACTTTTCCCATTTTCCCCCTTGACGGCGGCGGCTCTTAGCGTTATCATATCTGCATATTCAGCAATGAATGACAAGTACACAGAGGACAAAGAGGTCTTGATGCAGGGGCATCGAGACTTTTTCTTTTGGACAATGAAGCCCGGACATAGGTCCGGGCTTTCTCTATGTACGGGAAAATTCTTATTTCTTTTTTAGAAGGGTGTGGTAAAAATGAGAAAAATTTTAGCCAAATGGCCGCTCCTGGCGGCGGCCTTGTGCACGCCGACCATGATCATGGCGGCGGATGCGGAGGGAAAGTACTCCTCTGCGGATACGACTTGGACACTGCTGGGGGCTATCCTGGTATTCTTCATGCAGCCGGGATTTGCGATGGTGGAGACTGGGCTCACGAGAGCAAAGAATGCAGGCAACATCGTCATGAAGAATTTCATGGACTTTGCGCTTGGCACCATCGTTTTCTGGATCATGGGCTTCGGTCTCATGTTTGGGGAAGACATCGGCGGCATCATCGGCACGCCGGATCTCTTCGTCACTCACTATGACACCGGCGATGCAGGCTATCCTCCGCTGGTCTACCTCTTCTTCCAGACCGTCTTCTGTGCGACCTCTGCGACGATCGTCTCCGGTGCGATGGCTGAACGTACGAAATTCTCCTCCTACTGCATCTATTCCGTTGTGATCTCTCTCCTGATCTATCCGATCTCCGGACACTGGATCTGGGGCGGCGGCTGGCTCTCCGAGCTCGGCTTCCATGACTTCGCCGGATCCACCTGTGTACACATGGTCGGCGGCGTCTGCGCTCTGGTCGGTGCATCTCTGCTTGGGCCAAGAATTGGCAAGTACAACAAGGATGGCAGCGTCAATGCGATCCCCGGTCACTCCATCACTCTTGCCTGCCTTGGCATGTTCATCCTGTGGATGGGCTGGTTCGGATTCAATGGCGGCTCCACCGTTTCCATGACCGGCGATGATACGATCCTCTCCGTCGGCAGCATCATGGTCACCACGAATATGGCAGCCGCTGCCGGTGCTGTCACCACCATGCTTCTCACCTGGGTGAAATATGGCAAACCGGATGTTTCTATGACACTGAACGGCGGTCTTGCCGGTCTCGTAGCCATCACCGCAGGCACGGATGTCGTTTCCGTTGCCGGTTCCTTCTGGATCGGCGTCATCGCCGGCATCGCGATCGTCTATGCGGTTGAATTCGTCGATCAGAAGATGAAGATCGATGACCCTGTCGGCGCCATCTCCGCTCACGGCGTGTGCGGCGCACTCGGCACCATCCTGACCGGCGTCTTCTCTGTCAAGGACGGCCTTCTCTACACAGGAGATCCGCATTTCCTCATGATCCAGGTCTTAGGCGTTGTCGTTGTAGCCCTCTACGTATTCGTTGCGATAAACATTGTATTCCGCATCATCAAAGCCACGAATGGTCTTCGCGTCACCCGTGAAGAAGAGATCAATGGCCTTGACTTCGAAGAACACGGCCTCGTCTCTGCGTATGCAGACTTCATGATGGCACCGGACACCACAGTCGATGCGCTGGAAGCAGGCAAGGCACCGAAAGATGCCGTCGAAGTACCGCTCGCGGAAGAAAAGAAAGCGGAAGCAGAAAAGATCGTGCCGAAAGAACTGCCGGCCGATGGACACCGCCTCTACTGCGTCACGATCATTACTTCGGATAAACGCTTCGAGATCCTGAAGGCTGCCATGGAAGCCATTGGCATCACTGGCATGACCGTCACGAAAGCACTGGGCTACGGTCTCGAAAAAGGACAGACGCAGATGTACCGCGGCGCTACCGTCTCGGCAAAGCTTCTGCCAAAGGTCCGCATCGACATCGTGGTATCCAAGATCTCTCCCCGCACCATCATCGAGGTAGCGAAGAAGGCTCTCTACACCGGCAAGTATGGCGATGGCAAGGTCTTTGTCTCCACCATTGACAATGCGGTAAAGATCCGCACCGGTGAAGAAGGATACGATGCTCTGCAGGACTATCCCATCGAAGAAGAAAAGAAATAAGAAATCCATATAGCATGCAAAAAGAGCAGCGGCCATGTCGCTGCTCTTTTGGGCTTGGGGTTAGCCCGTGGGTCGAGGTGCCCTTTGATTACGTGCGAAAGAGGTTCAGCGGGCTCAACAGGTTCAGCGGGTTCAACGGGGGTGGTGCGGCGTATAAAAAAGAAGCGCCGCAGAGTATAAATAATGGCGATGCCATGAGCTGGCATTCCAGTCACCAGTCACTTGAGACTCCTAATCCCTAGCCACTAATCTTTATCCCTGCTTTCAAACTTAGCCTATGGGACGTGCCGCGAAGTATAAATAATAGCGATGCCCGAAGGTCTCTTGATAGCAGGTTTCCCGTTTTGAACTTTCCAAACATTGTCCGCCTGACCGCGAATGACAAAGATTTCTCGCTTGCGCTCGAAATGACGATACGGGAGTCTGATGTCTCCAAATCTCTTAGTCTCTTAGTCACCAGTCACGCATCCCCCCGATATCTAATGCTATTAAGTTAAGTGGCAGAACGTTCTTGGCTCCCCATCGGGGGAGCTCCCCGAAGGGGGAAGCAAGACGTTACGTAGCTAACAATTTCCTTAACTTAATAGCATTACCCTAAGGAGGAAGGCTTCCCACTATCCCACTATCCGCGCAGCGCGGACAGGATGCCGACAGCCCCATTCTCGCCCGATCTCGCTATTTTGCCTCTTTTCTCGCTCCTTTGCGTGATGAGACATCTTCTTGACACGGACTTGACAAAAAAATGAATGAGAAAGATCGGGGTGTGAATAGTCTATTCACAAAATCCACAGCTATGAACAAAGACATGGAGGCGAGACAGTCCGACAGGATCGGGCCTTTTTCAAGAGAGCTGCGTGAGCATTCCGCACTTGTTCACAGATATTCACAATTTTCTGTGTATATCTAAGATGGACAAGTGCGATATTCAGCTGATTGTCGGAGCTGCGAAGAGGGGGCTTTCGCAATTCACAGTTTTGTGAATAACTGTGAACAACTCTGTGGATAAAGGGAAAGCGGATCACAGATCCCAAGCAAGACCCTTGGCAGCGATCGCCAAACGAGCATTCACCAAGAGATAGCAACACCTTACCGGCTTATTTTTCTCATGACCGCTTCACAGCCTTCGAGGATATCCTCATACGTCTCCTCGAAATTTCCCGTATACCACGGATCTGCCACCTCGGCGCGCCGTCCTGCCCAGGAGAGGAGGAGAGAGACTTTTTTCTCCGGATCGCCGCACGTCAGGCGGGCAAGGTCGGTGAGGTTTTCCTCGTCCATGCAGAGGATATAGTCTGCATGGGCATAGTCCGACGCCGTGATGAGACGGGCGCGTCGGGGCGAGAAGGGGATGCCCTTCTTTGTGAGCATACGCTTGGCGGGCGGGTACATATCATTTCCGATCTCTTCCGTGGTCGCTGCGACAGAGTCCACGGTGATCGCCTTCTCGCATCCGGCTTTGCGGATGAGTGCTTTCATGATGAATTCCGCCATGGGGGAGCGGCAGATGTTGCCGTGGCAGACGAAGAGAATGTGGGTCATGATGGGCTCCTTTCTGTTTTTAGTGACTAGGGATTAGAGACGAGGAGACATTAGAGGTCAGAGGTCAGAGATCTGAAGTCTAATGTCTCCTAGTCTAACGTCTCCCTATCTCCATGTCTTCTCTCCATCGCGAGCAGATAGGCTTTTCGGTGAAGGCCTCCGGCGTAGCCGGTGAGGCGGCCGTTCCTGCCTATGACGCGGTGGCAGGGGATGATGAGGGAGATGGGATTTCTTCCGACGGCGCTTCCGACGGCGCGGGCGGATAGGCGGGAAAGACCGCGCTCTTGGGCAAGTCTTTGCGCAATGTCTCCGTAGGTCGTCGTTTTTCCGTAGGGGATCTCGGAGAGGATCTTCCATACGGAAAGGCGAAACGGAGTGCCGATGAGATGGAGGGGTGGAGAGATATTTGGCTCTTTTCCCGCAAAGTACAGGTCTAGCCAGCGCCTTCCTTCTCGTAGCGCGGGCGTTTCTTTTGTCTGTACTTCTGCCGGGAGAGTGGCGGCAAAGTATTTCTGCCCCTCGAACCAAAGGCCGGTGAGTCCCAGGTCATCCGCTGCGAGGAGGATGGCGCCGAGCGGGGAGTCGTAATGCTGTATGAATGTCATCATATACCTCGAAATGCAGGGGATCTGACAGGGTGTATCGCTTCTTCATTATATCGCAGGCGAAAGGAGGATGCCATTTGCGGCATACCCTCCTCTCGCAGGGCGTCGTGTCCTTTTCATGAGCTTAAAAATTTCCTCTTTACAAACATAAATGCAGCGTGTATACTTGTCACAAGCTTAACTTTGAATAAAGACAAGGAACGGAAGCGAGTGAATCGGTTCTCTGGCAGAGAGCTGCCGTATGGTGAAAGGCAGCAGAGGGTCCTCACAAAGTCGTCCGCAAGTCCCGTATCTGAATGAAGTAGGATGCGGCGTTTGGCAGCGTTACAAGGCCTCCGAGTATAGTGCGAGGTGGTACCGCGTGAAGGTTTACGCCCTGGCTGATTTTTATCAGTCAGGGCGTTTTTTGATAACTGAGAAAGGGAGAGCGGGCTTGAGGCAGCAGGTAGTCGCGAAATCTGCTGTCTCCCTCGAGGACTTTATTCAAGAAGGGTGTTTTATAGGTTGATGTAAGTATAGCAGAAAGGGAGATCTATGATGGGTAAGAAATCGATGAAGATCGCAGCCGCTTCTCTGGCTGCTCTGGCAATGGCAGGTATGATGACGGGATGCGGTATGTCCGGCGGAGATAAGAAGGCGGCAGCATCCGGCAATGGGCAGAAGGTCGAGCTGAAGCTGGCATATCAGCTGCCGTCCGAGCATCATCTGTCCAAGAGTGTAGAAAAATTTGCCAAAGAGGTCAATGAAAGATCCAAGGGCTCGATCGAGGTCAAGGTATATCCGGCAGGACAGCTCTACAATGACCAGAATATGAATGATGCGCTCATGAGCGGCGGGCTGGATATCGGTCTGAACTCTACCGCGCGCTGGTCCATGGTCGTACCGGCACTCAAGGTCCTCGATCTGCCGTTCGTTCTGCCGACCATCGAAGCGGCTGACAATGCGCTCGATGGAGATCTGGGCTCGAAGCTGACGGCAGAAATGGAAAAGAAGGGCGTTCATCCGCTGATCTGGGCTGACTATGGCTATGTACAGTTCTGCAACAATGCCAAAAAGATCGAAAAGCCGGAGGATTTCAAGGGCCTGAAGATCCGTTCTTACTCTGAAACATCGGCTGACATCATCCAGGCGCTCGGCGCTTCTCCGACGACCATGAGCTCCTCGGAGGTATACATGGCGATCAAGAATGGCACCATCGACGGACAGTCCTCCGGTCAGACGGCGATCCTGTCCCGCAAGATCTACGAAGTCTGCAAGTACTTCACCACCACGAACCATTCCTATGTCGGCTACTTGCTCGCGATCAATGATAACTCTTGGAAAAAGCTGTCTCCGGATCAGCAGAAGCTGGTGAATGAAGTCGCTAAGGAGATCCGCGATGAGATCCGTAAGGAGACCAAGTCGGAGGATGAACGCTGTCTGAAGGAGCTCGCTGCCAAGGGCATGGATGTCTACACAGTTCCGGCGGATGAAGTGAAGCTGTGGCAGGATGCGACCGCCTCTGTCATCGAGAAGTTCGAGCAGGAACAGGGCGACTTCGGCAAGCAGCTCGTGGAAGACTGCAGAAAAGCATCGAAGAAATAAGGGACTGGTTTGCCGCTGGGGTCAGCGGGCAAAAAGTAAGATCGCCTCAAGTAGGTGATATAGATGAAAGAGGAAGCGTCTCAAGTGCGTCGTTTACGAGAGCACCCGAGCGCCGCCCAAAAAGAAAGCCAACCCCGCCTCGCTGCGCTCGGCAGCCCCTTCCAAGGGAAGGGGCTTGCGCGGATACTCCCTCCTTCCTATGGAAGGAGGTGCCCCGAAGGGGCGGAGGTTGGATGGGGATAGCGGTATGAAAAAGAGCGAGGAGATCGTCTCAAGTACGCCATTAACGAGAGCACCCTATCCACCGCTGCGCGGTCTCCCGTCCCCAATGGGGAAGGCTACGAAACGAGAATACCGCTATCCCCGAAACACAGCCTTTCCTGCGTGGGGAAGGCAAAGAGGAGGCGGCTTCGCCGCCAAAAAAAGAAAGCCAACCCCGCCTCGCTGCGCTCGGCAGCCCCTTCCAAGGGAGAGGCCGCTGA
>ERZ1034855.525-NODE-525-length-14514-cov-7.401549_pt1 | contig 14514 bp, 7 predicted proteins | sample MGYA00520699_ERZ1034855 | MGnify/ENA primary metagenome ERZ1034855 (study PRJEB33766, sample SAMN09781730) | gut metagenome | biome: gut microbiome | host: Homo sapiens | place: Madagascar | study: EMG produced TPA metagenomics assembly of the PRJNA485056 data set...
GATCATTACTTTAGATACTAAGCATGACACCGATATGTCAGAGATTGGTGGTACTATGCAAGAGTGGATAGATGATATTGATAATAGATCTACATTACAACAATTACAAGATGCACTTAGTAGACTTACTGTAGCTGAGAATACTATCACTGCTTTAGCAGAAGTAATTGCGAATGGTGGAGGTAGTGGTTCTACTCCAGGCTATCATACCCAAAGTACTGCTACAATATTTCCTTTATCTGGTTATTATAAAGCGAATGATGCATCTCCATTGGCTACATCTGATACATTAAATCAAGCATTGTCTAAACTTGAAAATCAAGTAGAGGCGGTATCTAGTAGTTCTGGTTCTTTACCTGTAATCAAGTATGGAGAAAGTACACCTCCTGCAGATAACTTCTTATATACTTCTTTAAAGACTGCAGAAGATTATTTAAATAAGCATGGGGATACTGCGGATGGTAAAATAACAATGTTACAAGGTTTACAAGCAGGAAACACATTTCGTTCTGGTTGGGATGGTGTTGGAGCTAGTTTATATCCATTAGGTTCCAAATGGAATATGGAATTAGACAATCTGTTTGTTAGAGGTAATATGACAATAAATGAACTTACAGTAAATGAGATTAAAGCTGTAGGTGGTGACATTCTAGTTACTGTAGCAGATATGAAATGTATTGAAGTAGAAGAATTGGCAGATTCTTATAAATGCTACTTTGATGATCAAGAAGGTACTAAGTATAATCAATTTATAGTTAATGACTTAGCAATATGCCAAAAATTTGATGGTAAAAATGTTAAGAGATATTGGCGTAAAGTAAATGCTACTGGCAGTAATTATATCACGTTGTCTAAAGACGTATGCGAGCCAGGTAGTGGTAAGCCAGAAGCAGATGATGAAATATTACAATTAGGTCATATGTACGAATCTGATCCAGATTACAATTTACAAATGGATGAGAGACGTAATGCAATTTTTATTAGTGCTAAAGGTGATAATGCTCCTAGAATCTCTTACTATAAGAACATTGATACTTTTTCTCTAGCTGATGAGGATGGTGTAGTTCGTGAAAGAGTTGTAATTGGTGGTGATCAAACCAAATTTGTAGGTACAATTTATCAAACTTCTGACACAGGAATCGTTAGAGTACCTGTATATAGAGGTAATTGGGTTTCTGGCAATACTTACTATTATTATGATCAAGTAAGTCATAAAGGTAGTTTGTGGATTTGTATGGACCCTAATGGTACCAAAGATGAACCAAATGAGAATGATGATCAATGGCAAAAGCAAGTTTCAAAAGGTGAAGATGGTAAGTCAGGGGATGATAAAGCTAAATGGGTAGAAATTGTAGGTGATCGGTTATTTTTATTTGATACTCCCGATTTCTCAGGAACTCCTACTCCAAGAACTATTCATTTAACTGCAAATGTATATGGGATGGAAAATCCTACATACGAATGGAAGATGCTTAATGCAGAAGGAACCAAATTGTCTACACAAAGTTCTATAGACTTTCCATATACATCAATGCCTGCAGATTCTCGTACATTGAGTATTCGTTGTACTGTTACAAATTCTGATGGAACTACGTACTATGATGATACTCAATTAGCTAAATTATCAAATGGTGCAGAAGGTCTTGATGCATATTATATTGACTTAAGCAACGGTACTGTTGCAGTACCATTTGATGCAGATGGAGTTACACCATTAGTAGATCTGTCTACTATTACTACAGACGTTTATGCATATCATGGTATTAATCCAATTGCTATTAAAAGTATAACGTATTCTACTACTTCTGGTGGAGCTACTGTAAGTGTAACTGGATCTAAGGTAACTCTTACTTCAATAAGTCAGAAACAAGCTAGTATAGACTTAAATGTAACGTTAGAAGATGGAGTATCTATAGTTAAGACATGGTATGTTAATAAAGTAGCCAATGGTGAAAATGGTTTTAATGGAGAAGATGCAGCATATGTATATATGTCTGGAGAACAATTCTTTCACTATAAAACAGGTAAAACCGTTCCCGAAAACACTACAATCACTCTTACTGCAGATTCATTTACTATAATTAATCCATCTTATAAATGGTATTGGGCGATAGCGGGCACATATGATTGGCAATTATTAGCTAATGAAACAAATAGTACATTAGTAGTTAGTTATAATGGTATCTATTTTACTAGCACAAAAAAAGATGAAATTAGTTTTAAATGTGTAGTATCAGGAGCAGGAGCAGAGTTTTCAGATTTCATGACTATTAATAATGTTCGTGATGGTGAAAATGTATATAGAGGTATCCTTACAAATGAAAACACTGGCGTACCAGCAGATTCAGGTGGAGTAGTAACAGATTATTCTACTGCTACTACTACAGCTAGATTGAAGTATGGTTCTCAAGATGTTACTGATTTTAAACTTACTACTTCTTTACAAACTGGTACTGGTAGTGTAACTTATACCCAAAGTACACAAACAATCAAGTGTACATCATTGACTTCTGATTCTGCCATGTGGAGGGTAGATTTTATATCACCAGCAAGTGGTAACAAGGTAGTAGATAGTGTTGATTTTGTTGTCACTAAATCCAAGGCAGGAGTAAACGGTGACGTAGGTAATAGTCCTATACAAATATTCTGTAATACTTCAAATGCTAGTACTAAACCTAGTAGACCTACATTCACATATAGACCGTCTTCTGGTGGTGCAACATCTGGAGGTTATATATGGTATCCAGATCCAAAGTATAGTTCATCTCAAACTACTTGGATTAGTTCAGGTAATTATGATCCAAATGCTAAACAAATGGCTTATGATGAAAGTATAGGTGGATACTGGACTGATCCATTACCACATTCTGGTAAAGATGGTGAGAAAGGGGATAAAGGAGACAAAGGTGATAAAGGAAATACTGGAGCACCTGGTTCAGATGGATGGAATGGTCCATCTTTAAGTTATCGTGGAACATATAGTTCTAGTAAGTATTATGCATGGACAGTTAATCCTGATGTAAGAGATGTTGTCAAATATGGTAGCATCTATTATATGGTTGCTAATGGAAGAAGAGGTTTATCATCTTTTAATAATGTAACCCCAGGAAGTAACACATCATATTGGTCTTCATTTGGCACGTCTTTTGAATCTATAGCTACTGGGCTACTATTTGCAGAAAAAGCTACTATTGCAGGCATGGATTTTTATAATAATTGTATTGCAGCTAGTAGTGGTAGATTCTTCCTAGATGGTAGATATGAATCTGATATAAATAATGGTTGGCCAATTATGTCGTTTGGTAATAATGCCGTAAAGGATGGAGTACCTAGTAGTAGTGCAGCATTAAAGATATATGGCGGTGGTACATTAACAGTAGGAGATGGTGCAGTAACTGCAAATGCTGGTATTACTGGAACTGGTACTGGATCTGACCAAGTTAGATTTTGGGCAGGTAAGCCATTTGATGATGGTACAGCACAAGGAAATAGATTCTGGGCTCCTTTTAGAGTGTATCAAGATGGTAGACTTGTTGCAAATAGTGCAACGATTACAGGTAATATTTCTGCATCTACCGCTAATTTTACAGGAAATGTATCAGTAGGTTCATTAAGTGGATGGAACATTCCGGGTGTTAAAACTATTTGTCATTACGGTAGTAATTTAAGAGGAACAATTTATTCTCAAGGAGGATGTCAAGTTAGTTCTATAAGTAGAACTGGAACTGGAGAATATACAGTATATCACAATATCGGTCATACAAATTATGTAGTATTGTGGCAAGGACAAGCACGAACTAATTCTCCTTATTCAGATTCTGCTGGATTTAGAGGAACTGTGGGAGTAACTTCTACATCTTCTAGTTCATTTAAAATAGTTTGTGTGGATACAGATAATAATAGACATGACGTTGGTGATAAAGATGATGCAATTGATTTAGTAATTATCGGTTATGCTCAATAATATGGAAGAAAAAATATATTTACTTTGTTCAGGTGGAATGATAGAAGCTCCAGAGGATTGGTACAAAGGATTAAAAGAAAGTGAATTTGTAGATTCTTACGAAGGATTACTTCAAGGAGGTTACATGCACCCATCTAGTGAACAAATAGAATTTAATTTAGCCAATCCTAATCTAGATTTATATAATGCTTTTTATATGATTCCTAAAGACACAACTATAGTTAATGAAGAAATAAGAAAGCGTAGAGAGAATTTATATAACACTAGTACAGATAGATTGTATATGGCTTATGTAAAGTACAGAGAATTTGGAGAGGAAGAGAAAGCTGCAGCAGCATATCAAGAATGGAGAGAAGCAGTAGAAAAAATAAAACAAGATAATCCATACTCATTATAATATGATTAAGAATAATGTATATTATGAATGGTTCGCAAGTATAACCGTACCCAATCCAGATCAGGTTGGGTACTGGGTTGACTTGGGAGCAGATTCAAAAGGTAGAATAATTAAAGTTTACAATCGTGATATAGAAAAATGGGTTGTACTCTTTGATGTAAGCAAAGATGACTATGTACCACCATTTATTGGTTCTAATGGCAACTGGTGGGTAGACAATAGAGATACTGGAGTAAAAGCTACTGCAGAGACTCCATATATAGGTGAGAATGATCATTGGTTTACTTATGATCCTATCAACAAAGTATATGTAGATACAGGTATAGAAGCTCGTGGTCTTAGTGCTTATGATATTGCAGTTAAATTAGGTTTCGAAGGTAGTGAACAAGATTGGATTGATAGTTTAAGCAAAGCATCTGAAGATGCAGCTATTGCTGCACTAGATGCAGCTAATAAAGCAAATGAAGCTGCAGATAAAGCTAACCAAGCTGTAGAAGAAATTGAAGGTATAGTTGATGATGCAATAGCTGCTACTGATAAAGCTGAAGAGATTGCTAGTAATCCACCAAAGATCGTAGATAATGATTGGTGGATCTATAACTATGAAACTAAACAATATGTTAATACCGGCATAGCTGCTATTGGTGATGCTTTCACTTATAAGAAGGAATATCCTTCAATAGAAGCAATGGAAGCCGATTGGGGTACTGCTGATGTAAAGTTAGGTGAATATGTACTTATTAATACTAATGATGTAGAAGACCCTGATGACGCTAAAGTTTACTTAAAGACTCAGAATGGTTGGAAGTTTATTGTTGACTTATCTGGTATGCAAGGTATTCAAGGTTGGTCAGCATATGAAGTTGCAGTACAACATGGTTTTGTAGGTACTGAAGCAGAGTGGGTTCAATCATTAAAACAACCTGCATTAGATGCAGCAGCAGAAGCATTAGAAGCTAAAGCTCAAGTAGAAGCTACTGAACAAGCTGTTAAGGAAGCAGAAGCATCACGTGTTACTGCAGAACAAGGTAGAGTTAATGCTGAGAATACCAGAGTAAGCAATGAAAATACACGTATCTCTAATGAGGATAGTAGAAAAGCAGAAGAGGCTAATAGAGTAACTGCTGAGAACGCTCGTATTTCTGCTGAAACCTCTAGAAAAGAAGCAGAGTCTAGTAGGGTTAATGCAGAATCAGATCGTGTAACAGCTGAAGGTGCAAGAGCAGCAGCAGAGCAATTAAGGGCAAATTCTGAAAGTGAACGTAACACTAAAGAAAAAGAACGTATAGCTAATGAAGCAATTAGAGTTGCATCTGAAAGTGAAAGAGTAACTGCTGAAACTTCTAGAAAGGAGGAAGAAGCTAATCGTGTAGAAGCAGAAACAGCTCGTGATACAGCAGAACAGGAAAGGATATCAAATGAAGCCACTAGACAGGCAAATGAGGCTGTTAGAGAGACTCAAGAGGCTGCAAGGGAAAAGAATACAGCTGACGCTATAACTGCCGTAAATGAGGCTAAAACAGCTGCACAACAGGCTACTACAAATGCTACTACTGCTGCTAACAATGCTAATACTCAAGCAGCAAGAGCCAAAGAATATGCAGACAATCCACCCAAAGTAGGAGAAGATGGTTATTGGTATCTTTGGGATGAAGTCAATGATGTATATGTAAATACAGGTTGGCCATCTTCAGGTATCCTCTTGAAAGGTAGACTTAACAGTCCAGATGAGTTAGGTAATATAGTAGATCCTCAGCTCAGTGATTCTTATATTGTTGGTACAGACTTATACTTTTGGAATGGTACAGAATGGGTTAACATGGGTAGATTCCAAGGGCCTCAAGGAGAACCCGGTAAAGATGCTGAACTTAGTAAAGCAGCTATTGAAGCTGTATTAGTAGGTGAAGTAACTACTCATACTCATGATACTAGGTACTATACTAAGGGTCAAACTGATGCTAACATAAAGGTAGTAGCAGATGATCTTGCTAACAACTACTATAATAAATCCCAAGTAGATAGTAAATTTACTTCTGTGTACATCTTTAAGGGATCTGTAGATAGTGTAGAAGATTTACCTACTGAAGGTAATGTGATTGGTGATGTATGGAATGTTCGTAAGAACGATACTAACTACGCATGGACAAGTGAAGGTTGGGATGCATTAGGTGGTACTGCTGAATTAGTATCATTGACAGCTAATGGTTTGATGTCCAAGGAAGACTTTGCAAAGTTACAAGGTATTGAAGCAGGTGCACAAGTTAATAAGATTGAGACTATTACTAAAAGAGTAGAGCTCAATGTTGTTAATAAGAATGTAACTATTCCAGAGGATGTTGCAATTGGTCCAAATGAACCTACTAATGATGAAATAATCTGGATGGATACTGATGAGGATTATGACTTTACATTTGATGGTTATAGTAAAGTAGATGCTGATGCAAGATTTGTTCATCAAGTACAAGGTAAAGATTTATCTACTAATGACTATAGTAATGCTGATAAAAATAAAGTAGATAATCTTAATAGTTATGTAACTAGTGGTAGCTTCACACAAGATGCAAACAATGCTGCTATTACATTGAATATTAAAGATCCTGTTACAGATAACAATTCCAATCAAGTACTCACTATTAACAAAGCTACCAGTACTACTGCAGGTGTAATGTCTGCTGCTGATAAGACTAAGCTTGATGGGTTGAGTAATTACGATGATTCTACAATTACTCAGGACATTACCAACATAAAAGCAAACAAACTTGAGACAATTGAAGTAACTGGTACAGGTAATGTAATTACTACAGTTACTAAGAATGGTACAAAAATAGCTTTTGCTAAAGGTATCACAGCAATGACACAAGATACTAGTGATGCTAGATATGTGAAAAAGACTGGTGATACTATGAGTGGCAGATTAAACATAAAAACGCCAGCAAGTACAGGCTTTACTTTACGTTTAGCTAAAGAAACTAGTGATACTCCAGAAAATGATGAAATATTTGTTCGTATGGATATTGATGATAACAATAAAGGTTCATTTGGTTATCACAATACTCACGGTACAAGTATGTACAATTATGGATCCTCTAGTAGATTTCACATTGCAAATGATGGAGAATTAAAATACTTAACAAATGGTGTAGACGGAAAAGTATGGCATGCTGGTAATGATGGTTCAGGTAGTGGTTTGGATGCTGATTTGTTAGATGGATACCATGCTGGATATAAAAATGGTGATCTTGCATTATATATTAATCTTCCAAAAATAACTGATTTAATAAGTCAGGGTTTATTAAGATCAGATTATGAGACAGTTGGCTATCCGACAGAGGATTTTTTGATTGCATTATGTAAATGGGCAATAAACAATTATATTGGTGAAACTTCCCATGTATTGCTACAAGGAGAGATTACTCCTGCTGTCTCGGGGTGGTGTGTTTTGAATCTTTATGCTAATGATGGAAAAGATAACGCAACAGGATTACCAAAATATTGTTCAGGTCAAGTAAACTTAATTAATAAAAGCTCCATATTATTTGGTTCTTATAATGGAACCTGGTATTATAAAACATTAGTAGATACTTCTAATCTAGAAGATACTCTAGCATACTGGTACGAAAACAATGAGAATGCTTCATCCACAACGTGTTTGACAGGTGGTAATAGAAACGTAATTGAATCATTAAGAAGTAAGTTTAAGAGATGCATTGCTATGCCTAGTGGTGATGATGCTGCATTAATTAGTTATTGTAACGAAGAGAATAGTGCTAATTGGCCAGATGGCACAAATATTACAATTATGAATAATCATCAGAATAGAATGGTTTATTTTCCAAAGTACTATCACAAAACTATAGAAAGAAGCCCTGGCATTTGGAGAACTTACATATCTGAACAGCAAATAGATGGTAATTATATTGAAGAACCTGAAATGTTATTAGGTTCATTTGAAGGAGCAATAAACGTAGAAGGTATGCTGATAAGTACAGCTTCACAGACAAGTACAGCTTCAAAAACAATGGCTGAGTTTGTTACAGCAGCTAAAACACATGGGCCTTTATGGGGTATTGGAGATTATAGATCACACGCCACTATAGCTAGAATGTTCTGCGCCTACTATAAGACTACTAATATTAGTACAAGCAATAGTTCTATTCCATGTTCTGGAGGTACTAAGAGATACAACTACGGTAAGACTGGTGGAACAATTACTATTGGTAATAAAGATGGTAAAGTTGCAGTTATAGAAGATACTGGATACTATTCAACTAACTTCTTAGGTATAGAAGACTGCTATTACAGTAAGTGGGAGTTTGTACAAGGAATAAACATTTTAAAAGGTAAATACGTTGTATATGACGGAGGTTCATTCCCAGATAAGGATGTAGCAGAGCTTGAAGCAGCAGGTGCCACTAATATCAGAGTTGTAGGATATGAACCTAATCCAGCTGCAACTGCTGCATATAATGGATGGACTAAAGCCGTAGCTCAAGGTAAATATGGTGATGTAGTTCCTACAGCACATGGTGGATCTGAAACCACTTACTATTCCGACTATAGTTGGTTTAATCCAACAGGAAATAGAATCTTTCTACGGTCGGGTGGTTCGGATAGTGGTTCTCGGTGCGGGGTCTTCGTGGCTTATGCTTATGCTGCGTCCTCGATTTCGTGGGCGATTGTCGGTGCAAGATTAGCCTTTTATGGTAAGATCGTTGTAGTTGATTCAGATACATTTAAGAAAATGCAGGCATAGTCCTGAGTAATATAGATAATTAAATATTAATAACAAGGGCGGGATCTAAAAGAATTACTATGAGATGACTTTATAGTAAGACTGCTGTCACATTATTTCATACTTGAAAAAACAGTCAGGTAATTCAGATAATGGTTCTCAATGCAGAGTCTTCATAGCTAATGCTAATAATGCATCCTCGAATTCATAGACGAATATCAGTGAAATTTTGGAACTAACAGATACTTTCAGATACTTACAAAAATGTTTGTTGAACTTAGATCAGCCTTACCTCTAGGTAAAAGATAACAGGTGCTTTGAAGAGACCCTAGTAGTATTGGGCGAACGGGTCTTACCACCAAAATAGCTTATGAAAAGAATAGGCAATTTATTTAATAGGATAATATCATATGAAAATCTGGTCCGGGCCGACAAAAAGGCAAGATTAGGTAAAACTAAAAGATACGGCGTTAAGAAATTTGACAGGAATCCACATGAAAATCTGGTCCGGTTACAAAAGGCATTAATAGAAGATACGTATCGTACTTCGGAATACTGCGTATATACAATCATCGCCGATCGTGGTAACAAAGAAAGAGAAATATATAGGCTACCGTATTATCCAGACAGAATAGTCCATCATGCTATAATGAATGTTATAGAACCTTACCTTGTTAATAGATTTACTGCAGATACCTTCAACTGTTTAAAAGGAAGAGGTATTCATTATGGAGTAAAGAGATTGAAAAGAGATTTAAAAGTTGATAAAGAAGGCACAAAATATTGTTTAAAATTAGATATTAAAAAGTTCTTTCCTTCTATAGATCAAGATGTGTTATACTCACAGTTTGAAAAGGTATTTAAGGATAAGAAACTATTAAGATTATTACATCATGTAGTTTATTCTACACCAAAAGGTTTACCAATTGGAAATTACATATCTCAATTTGCAGCAAATTTGAATTTGACTTGGTTTGATAGGTGGATTAAACAAGTATTAAAAATAAAATATTATTACAGATATTGTGATGATATTGTTATATTACACCCAGATAAAGATTACTTAAGATATTGCTTACAAGAGATTGAAAAATATCTAGCTGATAACTTGAAATTAAAAGTAAAACGTAATTGGCAGATATTTCCTGTAGAAGCAAGAGGTATAGATTTTATTGGTTATGTATTTTACCATGGTCATACTTTACTCAGGAAAGACACCAAAAAGAAGTTTATTCACAAATTAAGTTATAAAAGTAAGAATAAGAGGCTAGCAGCAATGGCAGCTTATTGGGGATGGTGTAAATATGGAAACTGTCATAATTTATGGTATCGCTTTACAAGATCTTATAATTTTAAAGATTATAGACAAAAATTATTAAGTAGTTATGGAATTAAAGAAAGTACAAGGTGATCATATACCTGAAGTAATAGAATACCTAGGAATGAATGAATGGGCAGTTAGATGGGATATTGAAGAAATTAATTCTGAAGATATACATGGTTATGCTTACTATGAATTAAAGTTTAATGAAGAACCAACTTATGATTCTTTCGTAAGTAAAGTTATTAGAACTAAATATAGTGCAGATGAGGAAGCAGCATTAAAATCTAATATGGTTGAACAATTCATGAATGGAGAAATAATGCGTAGTCGTTTTGAAGAATGGCAAGCATTTCAAAATTGTAGAGACAATGCCAAATCTGTTGGTAGACAAATATTTAATATCTAATTATGGTAATTAAAGTAAAAAATAATGGGGAATGGGTTAAGATACCATACCTGAGCTCGGATAACAATCCAATAATTCCAGAAGCTCCATTAGACGGTAAACAATATGCTAGACAAAGTGGTGAGTGGACAGTAGTCAACATACCAGAAGTAGATTTTACTGAAATAAATCAAAAGATATCTCAAAACACTGCTGCTATTGCTGCTAATACTACAGCTATCCAAAGTAAAGTAGATAAGGTAGATGGATTTGGACTTAGTTCTAACGACTACACCTCTCAGGAGAAAACTAAGTTAGCAGGTTTAAGCAATTACACGTTGCCTACAGCTTCAGATACAGTTAAAGGTGGTATTAAAGTTGGTACAGGTTTAACCATGAATGGGGAAGTACTTAGTGCAACTGGTGGTGGTATGGCAGATTCAGTTGAATGGGATAATGTATTAAGTAAACCAAAATTTGCTACAGTTGCTACAAGTGGTGCATATAATGATTTAACTGGTAGACCAAATTTAGCTACAGTTGCCACTTCTGGTAGTTATACAGATCTTAGTAATAAACCTACTATACCTACTGTGGATGTAACAAAGTCTTATGTAGATACACAATTAGCTACTAAAGCTAATGCAAGTAATGTGTATACAAAAGCGGAAGTAGATAGTAAAGTTAGTAGTGTTTATAGAGTAAAAGGATCTGTTGCTAGTTACGCTAACTTACCTACTGTGGATGTAACAATAGGCGATGTTTATAATGTTAATGATACTGGTGCAAACTATGTAGCTACATCTACTACACCAACATGGGATAAACTTAGTGAGACTGTAGATTTATCTGGTTATGCAACTACTGCTGCAATGAACTCAGCATTAGGTAACAAGGTTGATAAAGTATCAGGGAAAGCCCTTAGTACAAATGATTATACTACAGCTGAAAAAAATAAGTTAGCTGGTATTGCAGCTAGTGCAAATAATTACAGTTTGCCTGCAGCTACCTCATCTGTGTTAGGAGGTGTTAAAACTAGTACTGGTATTACTAACTCATCTGGTACAATTAGTGTAACATATGGTACTGCAGCTGGAACTGCTTGTCAAGGAAATGATTCGAGACTAAGTAATTCTCGTCCAGCATCTGATGTTAGTGCTTGGGCTAAAGCTAGTACAAAACCAACTTATGCTTGGACTGAAATTACAAGTAAACCTAGCTGGATTGGTTCATCTAAGCCCACCTATACAGCATCTGAAGTTGGTGCGTTAGCTAGTGGAGGTACTGCAGTAAATGCATCGAAAGTTGCCAATTCATTTATATTTAAAGTAGCAGGAGGAAGTACAGAAGGTACAAATTTGTATACCTTTAATGGATCTGCAGCTAAAACAATTAATGTAGTAGCTGGTAGTAATGTAACCCTTACTCCTACTGCAGGACAATTAAGTATATCTGCTAAAGATACCACATATGCAGTTGCTACCACATCCGCTAACGGTCTAATGAGTTCTGCAATGGTAACCAAATTAAATGGTGTAGCCACTAATGCTAATAATTATTCATTGCCAACGGCAACTGGTTCTGTATTGGGTGGAGTAAAAACTGGAAGTAATATTACAAATTCTTCTGGAACTATTTCTTTAAGTAGTGGTAATGTGACTAGTGCACTAGGCTACACACCTGTTAAAAATGAATCTGGTGTAGCAAGTATTAGAGTTATGACTCAGTCTGCATATGATGCATTATCAAGTAAATCAGCAACAACGTTATATATAATTACAGGTTAATATGATAAAGTTAGGAAGTACAGATATAACAAATGTAATGTTGGGAACAACTAAGGTAGACGCAATATTTCTTGGTAATACCAAAGTATACCCAAATCTACCTGTAGTAGAAGGAGTATATGTATATCACGTGGATAAGAAATTTTATACTTTTCCTGAATTTCAAAAATTATCCAATACTGCTATATCACAAGTTCTTGGATTCGCTATTATAGATAATCAGGGTTCGTTTTTACTTCCACCTAAACCAAATCTAACTAATGGTTATAGGTGGTGTCCTGAAAACTTTGATACTTTTGTAGTACCAGATGTTGGAATTGGTGTTGATGATCTTAATGGTAGACAAAATACAGAAGTGTTGTTTAATAACTTTCATAATGTTGCTGGATCGAATACGTATGCTGCTGGATATGCATATAGGTTTACTCCTGTACCGATTGGCACTAGTTGGTATTTACCATCAATTGGTGAACTTATTATAATCCACAGGTACGTGTCAGAATTGAATGATTGGATATTTGATACATTTGGCTTTTCTTATTTTCCTTCTTCTGGTGCTAAAGCTTTTTGGTCTTCCACACAAGGAGATGCTACTACAGCTTGGCAATTAAGTATTTTTGCCGGTGAACCCCATACAGCAGTAAAGAGGAAACCCAATGTAGCACTTCCAGTAATTAAATTAGGTTAGTTAATAACCGCTATTACTTAGGGTAGTGTCAATTTGTAAATAAAGAACTTTTAAACCTTATTGACGTTTACTAAATAAACTGTCAAAAGATATCAGAACGCTAGCTAATCTTGTATTGGTTAGCGTTTTGTTTTTCAATCATCCTCTTTCAAATTATTGTAATGTTACAAAGACTAAATAATATTATATTAACGGCTCAAAGTGTAGCTACAGTGAATTACTTTAAAGAATTAGTTAATGACGGACCGATTAAATTTGTTACCTGTTTACTGTCTGGTACAATGGGTTGGTTGTCTACATTCTTTGCTCCAATATGGACAGTAATAGTTGTAGTGTGTGTATTTATACTTATAGATGCAATTCTTGGCACCAAAGTATCAATTACTCGTGGTGGTAAATTTGAATCTAGAAGATTGTGGTCTACTTTAAAGAAATTCGGAAACTGTGCAATGATAATTTCTTGTTGCCATCTTATGGATACAGAAATAGTAAAGTCAATCGACATGCATTTAGTAGAAGCATTTTCTGGTATTGTCTGTGGAGTTGAACTATGGTCGATGATCGAAAACCTTCAAGCAATTGATCCTACTGGACCGTGGAAAATCTTTAGTAAGTTCATACGTAGCAAAGGAGAAAAGTATTTAGACATTACAATAGAAAAAGATGATTTACCAAAGATAAAGAAACTTGTAAAAAAGATAAAATGATATTTTCCAAAGTAAAGATAGCTATTGCTGTTATTTTTAGTTTACTATTGTTTAATAATGTCAGACTTGCTAAGAAAGTAAATGACTTAGATAAACAAGTAGGGATTGCAATGAATAATGCTCAAGTATGGGAAAATATTGCAAATCAAAATAGAAATGAAGCAAGGTTGTTGGAATTGACAGTAAATGATTTTAAAAATTCTAACGATAGTCTAATAAAGGTCGCCAGGGATCAACAAAAGAAGCTAAAGATCAAAGATAAGCAACTACGTCAAGTAGCATCCACTGAGACCGTAATTAGAGATACCACAGTAAGAATAATCCCTTCAAAAGAAAAGGATTTCTGTGTAGAGCTAAAACCAAATCAATTGACAACCATCACGGTGGCTAGAAAAGATAGCGTGTTCACACATACTATGGAAATACTAAATCATCAAGATTTATTTGTATACGAAGATAAAGTCTATAGAAGACGTTATAAGAATTGGTTTCAAAGATTAATTCACTTCGATTTTAAAAAAGATAAAATC
>ERZ1034855.526-NODE-526-length-14487-cov-24.821023_pt1 | contig 14487 bp, 25 predicted proteins | sample MGYA00520699_ERZ1034855 | MGnify/ENA primary metagenome ERZ1034855 (study PRJEB33766, sample SAMN09781730) | gut metagenome | biome: gut microbiome | host: Homo sapiens | place: Madagascar | study: EMG produced TPA metagenomics assembly of the PRJNA485056 data...
AGGTCATAGACTTTTTCGCGAAAGGTCATAGACTTTTTCGCGAAAGGTCATAGACCACTTGACAACTATATGACTTTATGTTAAAATAAGCATGAGGTGATTAGCATGTCAAAAAAAATGACTATAACACAAGCTTGTGGCAGTTGCAACTACTTAGTGCAAAAGTCAAACCCGTTACAGTCCCTGTCGGAAACTAAAATGACTTTAGCAGAATTTAAAATACTGGATGCGTATCTATCAAAAATTGATAGTCACAATCCGGAAAAGCGAGAGGTGGTATTTGATAAGGGCGAGTTGGAAAAATTGCTGGATGTTGTGCGAATAACAAACACTGATTTAGCCCATCGAATTGATAACCTTTTTAAAGTTGTTACGATTAGAGACCCAGAAAAACCGAACAAATTCACAAAAATAGCTCTTTTTTCTTGTGCGGAATGCACGCAGGATGATAATGGGCAATGGACAGTCCGCCTTGCTTGTTCTCCCGAAGCGATGGAATACATCTTTAACATTGAGAGTATCGGCTATTTGAGGTATCGCTTAAAAAACGTGGTCAATTTGACATCCAGATACAGCTATATTTTGTATTTGTATCTAGAGAGCAACCGCTTTCGGGGGGCGTGGACAATCCCACTTGACGACCTTAAAAAAATGCTTTGCTGTACAGCGGATACGTACAGCGAGTATAAACGGTTTAACGACCTTGTGCTTAAAAAGTGTCAAAAAGAGCTATCTAAAAAAACAGACATTGCTTTTGATTATGTAGCCCTGCGGCGTGGTCGCAAGGTAACAAGCATACAGTTTATACTCAAAACGCCCCAGACCGCCACTGACAGCCCCGTAGAGCCGCTTTTTGACGACCGTGACGAGATTGATTGGTCGATTACTTACGGCTCAGAACGGCTCGCTACGCTTGCCGAGGGGTGCAATTATGAGTTTAACAAAGCTGAGATGGAGCAAATAGCCCGTGTGCTTGTCCGGATAAACATCCCGTGCGACCGGACAACAAAAAGTGAGTTGTATGGTAAGCAGTTTTATCTCCGCGAAAAATATTCCGCACTCAATGTTATAATGTGCAAAAAACCGATAAAAAACAGATTTAAGTATTTTCTAAAAATGCTTGAAAGCGATGCGTTTCAGCCGGCATCATATAACGGAATATAAAAAAACACCCCCCAAGAGGTTTCGACCTCTGGGGGGCTTTTTGCAAAAAAACACCTGCAAGAACGTTTTTTTGTTCTCGCAGGCAGTTTTTTGGTTGTTGTTTTACTTAGTTTTCTTCTTCTTCTTCTTCGTCTTTTAGTCCATCAAACATTTCCATGAGGCTTTTTAACGATTTGTCAATTTTGCGTTTTTTTTCCGCCGACAGTCGACCATACATTTCTGCAAATGATGGTTCTTCTTCGTCGTTGCCGCTTACCTCGTCGTTCCGGTCAAGCAATGTATCCAGAGGCACATCAAAGTAGTTTGCAAGTTTAATCAGGCAGCTGATGCTTGGTTCCCGTTTGCCTTGCTCGTAGCTGACATAAGTTGTATACGGCAGCCCCAGCTTTTTTGCTGTTTCGATGGCGGTGTAACCGGTGTCACGTCTTAGTGATTTAAGAGCATTAAACCATGCCATAATATCACCTCCTCTCTGTATCCTATAATAACACAGTTTGCGTATAATGTCAATCGTTTTTATGCGATTTGTATAAATGCACAAAAAACCAGATACGTTTTGTATAATTTTACAAACAAAAAAAGAGCCGTAGGATTTTTACGGCTCCGTTTTTTGTTCCGACCATTTTTTAGTGCTGTCCGGACACACTCATTTTTTTAAGATTTTTGTAAGCATTATGCTCCGCCTTTTGACATAGCTATCTTCTCAATTTCGTCCTCGATTGCTCCGAGCGTCGTTGAGATGGACAATTTACTGCCCTGCGTGTCGTCTTCCGGCTGTGCGTTTTGCCGCTGCTTTGCTGCGTCAGCAAGCTGGAGCAAGACATCCATCAAACACGCCCGGATGTTTGGCGGCAGGCTCATATACTTATCAATGACATCCGCTTCAGATTCCTTGTTGAGATTCCGGTCTGCAAACGGGTCAGGGGCTGGCTCTCTGCCGAGTAAGTAGTCTGTTGTTACGCCATAAAAGTCGGCGAGTTTTGCAATCACGCTGATTTTCGGTTCACGCTCCCCAAATTCATACGTAAGGTATGCTCTTTCCGAGATTCCGGTTTTTTCGCACAATTCTCGCTTTGTAAGACCGTTCTTTTCACGGATGTATTTAAGGGTATCTTTTAATTCCATGTGGTATCACCTCCTTTTCTTTTATTATACGCAAAAATGCGTACATTGTCAATAGATTATCTGGCTTTTTATTCCGATTTGCACGCATTTGTGCAATTTGTACAGAAAATAGCACGCATATTTGTGTATTTTTTTCTTATAAAGCACTTGACAATGTACGCAAAATAGCGTATAATATAATCATAGCAAACGCAAACGAGCGTAAAGCTGAAAAGTCAGTCGAGGACAGGCAGCGGAATAACAAATGGAAAGGAAGTATGAACGATGAACACAATGATTCAGATTCACTACGAGAACGCAGACCGTCCGACCGTATCGGGGCGGGAACTGTGGGAGGCTCTGGAAGTGAAAACCGATTATCCACATTGGTTTGACCGGATGACAGAGTATGGATTTTCAGAGGGAAAAGACTATCAGACATTTTTGTCCGATAGGGTTGACGGCAAAGCAGGTAAACCAAGAACCGATCACCAGCTGACCATCCCCATGGCAAAGGAACTCTGCATGCTCCAGCGGACAGACAAGGGCAAGCAAATGCGGCAATACTTTATTTCGGTTGAGGAGCAGTGGAACAGCCCCGAAGCAATCATGGCGAGAGCCTTGCAGCTGTCAAATGTAAAGATGAAGCAGTTGGAAACGACCGTCAGCGACCTACAGAAGCAGATGGAACAGGACAAGCCAAAGGTTTTGTTTGCCGACAGCGTGACCGCATCGAGCAGCAGCATCCTGATTGGCGAGCTTGCAAAACTGATTAAGCAAAACGGCGTGGACATCGGGCAACGGCGGTTGTTTGAGTGGATGCGGGTGAATGGCTATCTGATTAAGCGGAAAGGCTCTGAGTACAATCTGCCAACGCAGCGGAGCATGGAACAAGGTTTGATGGAAATCAAAGAAACCAGCGTGGTACATACTGGGTACACGACCATCAGCAAGACCCCGAAAGTCACCGGAAAAGGGCAGGTCTATTTCATCAATCTGCTGGTCGGGCAGAGAATTGAAACGCTCGACTGAAATTAAAAGAAGGTGGTGAAATAATGAAAAGCAATGAAAAAAAGGACACCCTGTATCTGTGCGACCCACAGAAAAACACAGAGTGCCCAAAAAGAAATTGTCAGATTCCTGACGGCTGTTTTCTTACGATAAAGAAAAAATTTGCCGTAACTGATGAAAATGGGAAGCCTATAATTGAAATTGAATTACATCAAGGAAGAAACTTACTGGAAAAATAGAATTGATTATGCGTACTATGACGCGAAAGTTTTTGCATAATAAACCAAATCTGCTGACCTATCGGCAACACGGGGAGAAAGGAAACGAAAATGACAAAAGCAGAAATTAAGCAACTTGCAAAAAAAGCGGGCGTGTACATGTGGCAAATCGCTGAAAAGCTGGGAATTAATGATAGCAATTTCAGCCGTAAGCTACGCCGTCCATTGTCAGAAGCAGACACAGCAAAAGTGCTTGCAGCCATTGAGCAGCTGACAGCAGAACAGGAAAACATAAAATAAGCACTTGCTTAAATAACGATGTGGCAGCATCGTTGGTAACTATCTCCTAACTTTGCCTTTATACTAACACGCTTTGCGGTGAGCGAATCACCGCATAATGGGATGCGTCTTAGTTGTCCAGCCGAGATATGAAGCCTCTGGACAATGCACGGTGCAACTCCGTGACAGCTGTCTCCGTCAGGGAGCATTGTCTATTTCGTTTCCTCTGTCTTGCTGTGCGGTGCAATTCCGTAGCATCCACCAACGCCCGTCGGGAGCGTATCCCGACCCAAGCCTGCCAGCAATCCGTAGACCGTGGATGTAAAGCAACGGTGTCGGCTGACTTTAAAACCGTGCATTGGTGGCTGCACGTTTTCATGACTGGAAAATCATGCTTCCCGTTGCAGATAGCGATTGCAACACGCTTCTGAGCCGTTGAGCGTATCAGCGGCATCCCAGCCCGTAAGGGTAAATCAAAACAGAAAGGATGTTGTTTTATGGCAACAAAAAAGGAAATCGCAGAACGGCAGCAGTTTACGCAGGTGTATCAAAATTTTACGCCGAGCGAAAAAGCGGTGCTCGAAGCCACCATAAACCTAATTTTTGCTTTACTTGCAAGCCGTATGTCGGCGGATATCTTTTCCTTGTTTGCAAGCCACCTATCGGCGGATGCGACAATAGAAAAAAGATAATCCGGACGGAGAGGAATGGTAAAAGATGTGGAAAGTAACCATTGAGTACGACGATGATAAGCATCATTGGTGTATCAACGGACTACAAAACGCAGACCCAGTGCAAGCGGCAGATATGTCGCTTGCGTTGTTTGTCGGAATGATGGGTCTAATGGAAAACCGTGGAATGCTTGAAGAACGTGCGGATTCCATCGAAAAGGCTCAGGCACTTTTAGACATTGCAGGGAGGGGGACGGAATGACACCGGAAGAACGGAAACAGGAGAAACGGGAATACTCCAAAGCCTATTATTACTTGTGCAAAGACCATGACGTTTGTCCGTTTTGTGGCAAAAAAAGCACAAAAGGAATGGGGGTGCTTTGCCCGGAATGTAAAGAGAGCAACAGGAAAAGCAAGCGAAAATGGTATGAAAGCTTATCGCTGGAACGCAAAAAGCAAGAGATGCGAAAAAGCACCTTGCGTGAAAAAGCCAAGCATGATACATGGCGAGCGGCTGGGTTTTGTACACATTGCGGCGGCATTCGTGAAAACGAAAGTTTTAGGATGTGCGAAAAATGCAGGGAGTATTTCCGAAAGGCAAGCGTAAAGAAACGTAAAAAGGGGGAGAAATCATGCAAGCAATGATTCTTGGTGGTATTGCCGCCGTTATCTGTTGGGCTGCTTGGCAGCGGCATAACCGCACGCTCGACGAGCAAGCGGCGGATTCCGGACGGGAATTAAAACCCGTACCGACTGGGTTTGATTATCAGGCAGCACGGGAAGAAGCAGACCGCATGGAGAGCAATCTCAAACAGTACGAGCAGTGCAATCAGCTAATCAATGACAGCGTTGTTGCGATTCAGACGGGCGAGGGTATGCCCATTGAGATTACTCATTTTGACAACAGAGGGCGGCGAGTACATACCACGCTGACCGACATTCCGCCGGAGATTGTCAATGACTTTGCACGCCGATTGCTGGATGTTTGTGCAGAGCGATGCAGCAACACTCCCCCACCGCCGGAAATTTGATTTTTTTCGGAAATGTCGAGGAAAAGCGGTAGGAAAAGCAGTAGGAAAAGCTGGCTTTTCCCACCATCGGGGGAGGGATGAAAAGCAATGGTAAAGCATTGCGATATGTGCGGGATTGAGATTGCCGACACCGATTATGACACACTTGGGAGATACAATGCGGTTAAGTATTGCCAAGAATGTGCGGCAATCAGGAAGAAAATAGCTAACAAAAATTACCGTCAAAAACGCAAAATGGAAAAACAAGTTGCGAAAGCTACGGAAGAACACGAACTCACGGAAGCAGCGAAAGCATGTAGAAAAGTCCGGAGAGCAGTGAATGAACAGACACGGCTGCTTAAAGAAGAAAACAAATTTTTGCGTGAAGAACTAATGAAAGAACGGGCAAAAAAAGACCCTCGCACCGGCAGCAACCAGTAACGAGGGAGAATGAAAAACACCTTTATTTTATCACAAACAGAAAGGAATGTCAATATGAAAAGAGAGGAAGTCTTTTTGAGACAACATGCAATCCAAGTTGCTATCATGTGCGTTGAGGCAATGCACGCGGATAGCACCACACTTAACCCGGTGCAAGAGGCAGACCATTTTAACATAATGCAGCCGCTGTACCGTATCCTTGGCGAGTTGGATGCAGAAGCATATGACTTTGTGGATGCGGATTTGCAGGCACTTGCAAAGCAAGCCCAAGCCGCGGAGGAAGAACCAGAACTAAACCTCAGCCAGCTGGATTTTTTGGAAAGCGATGTGGTCGCAAGTGGTGAAAATTGAAAACGATTGCAGTTGTTGCGAGCAATGCAGAAACTGCGGTGCAAAACGTGTTTTACACTACTACTGCGATACCTGCGGCGAAGAAGTATCAGTCGATGAAAAACTAATACGCTTCCAAAGAAGCAGCGGTTTAGATAATTCTTGGATGTGCGAGGAATGCTTTAACAAAGTAATTGATAGCATGACATTTACTATTAAAGTTAGTACTTTGTTGAGTTCTTTATAATGGGAGGTTAAAAAATGGAAAACGAAAGCAACCAGTTAGCAATCGCAACGCCGAAAAAGGAAATCAGCACCCCGGTTATGGCGGATTTTGCGGATGCGTTAAAAATCGGTAAGGTGTTTGCGGCGAGTGGTCTTGTGCCAACCGCTTATGTTGGCAAGCCGGCAGATTGTGCAATTGCTGTGGATATGGCTCAGCGGATGGGCGTGCCCCCGTTGATGGTCATGCAACAATTGTATGTTGTAAAGGGTAAACCGTCATGGAGCGGACAAGCGTGCCTGTGCTTTATCCGGCAGCGGTTTACAGATGTCAGGGTAAATTATACCGGTGAGCGTGGGACAAACAAACGCGGCTGTTACATTACGGCAAAGGATGGAGATACCGAGCTTGCTGGTGCTGAGGTCACCATCGCTATGGCAATCGCCGAGGGCTGGTTGAGCAATCCAAAGTGGAAAAGCATGCCGGAACAGATGCTGGCATATCGTGCAGGGGCGTTTTTTGCCCGTGTATATTGCCCAGATGTCTTGATGGGCTGTCATGTTGAGGGCGAAGCAGAAGAAATCAGCCAAAAGGCGGTGAACGCTCCAGACCCGTTTGCAGAAGCCGAGGGGGAACAGAATGCTAACGAGTGAGAATTATTACTCACCGGAAAGCAACCAAGGTTATATGAGTGCCTCACAATTTAAATCTTTTTTAGATTGCGAGGCACGAACCCTTGCGAAATTACGCGGTGAATATCATAGACCAAGCACCGAGGCTTTATTGGTCGGCTCTTATGTTGATGCATACTTTGAGGGTACGCTGGATGCATTTGTTGCAAATCACCCAGCAATCTTTACAAGACAAGGTAAATTAAAATCTGCATACCAACACGCTGATTACATTATCCAGCGAGTAAAGCGAGATAAAAAATTTATGCAATACATGGGCGGACAAAAACAACGAATCTTTACCGGCAAAATCTGCGGTATACCCTTTAAATCCAAAATTGACAGCTATCATGAGGGTCTGATGATTGTAGATTTAAAGGTTGTCCGGGATTTTAACCTGATTTATGACCCAGCCAAAAAAAAGAAACTGCATTTTATTGATTTTTGGCGGTATGACATCCAAGGGGCGATTTATCGGGAGATTGTCCGGCAAAACACCGGGAAAACATTACCGTTTTATCTGGCTGCCGTCACAAAAGAGCCAGAGCCGGATTTAAACCTGTTTTGGATACCGGATGATACCCTTGAGGCGGCGTTAGAGTTTGTACAGTCACTCGTAAAACGGTATCAAAAGATAAAAACCGGTGATTTATTGCCGATGTCCTGCGGCGAGTGCGATTATTGCCGGTCTAAAAAGATAATTACAAAACCGATAAATTATAAGTCGGTGTATGATTGCGAGGTTGACGACATTTGATTGAGAGAAAAGTTTTTGAAAAGAAAATAACGGTTATCTGCGACACCCGAGAGCAATGCAACCAGCACATCATCCAATACTTACACGCAAACGGAATTGCAACGGAAAGCCGTAAGCTGGATTTTGGCGATTACTCTTTTGAGGTCGGCGGAAAAAGTTTTGAACGGTCTTGTGTGGTAGAACGAAAAGGCAGCGTTGATGAACTTTTTGGGAATTTTATCCGAGACCAAGAGCGGATTTTAAAAGAGTTGGAAACAGCCGCAAAGAATGCCCAGCACATGGAATTGATTTTAGAGGGCGTAACATCAGAAGAAGAACTAAAGGCGTTTGAAATCCCAGAAAAGCAGATGATTGCCCAGAACCGGAAGGTGCAGCGTATCGGCGAAACCGTCTATTTCGCTCTGCGGTCGCTGCGATCAGGCAATCGGTGCGGCTTGCAGGTGTCATTTGTCCGGAAAGAAGATACAGCCAAAAAGCTGCTGGAAATCTTTTACTATTACTATCGAAACTACGAAAGAGCGGTTGCACCGCTGCGAAAGGAGCAAAAACAATGATAAACAAGGTAATTTTAATGGGTCGGTTGTGTGCAGACCCGGAACTCAGAAACACACAAAGCGGCATTGCTGTTTGCCGTTTTCGGATTGCCGTCAATCGGCAGTACAGCAAAAACAGCGAAAAAAAGGCGGATTTTATCAACATTGTCAGCTGGCGGCAGCAAGCGGAATTTGTCAGCCGGTATTTCCGCAAGGGGTCGATGATTATTGTAGAGGGCAAGTTACAGAATGCTGATTACACGGACAACAACGGGGTCAAACATTACGCTATGGATGTACAAGCGGACAATGTGACATTCGGCGAGAGTAAGACAACCCAGAACGCCGCACAGGGCGATTATAACAGCCAACCGCAAAACTACCAGCCCGCACCGCAAACGGCTTACAGCGAGCCGCAGACACAGTCTTACAGCAATCCAATGCAGGATGTTGTCAATCAGTCGCAAAATGTCGTACATACCTATGAGGCGGATGTCAAAAATGCTGGTAAGTCAACACCGGAAATTGACCTCGACGACCTTAGCGACTTTCAAACGATTCTCGGCGATGGGGACGTACCGTTTTAAAAGGAGATGATACCAGATGCTGGAAAGCGGTTATATCAAGCTGTATCGGTCACTTTTAAACTGGGAGTGGTACGATGACATCAACACAAAAACGGTCTTCCTGCATCTGCTGTTGACCGTCAATATAGCAAAAAGGCAATGGCACGGAATCACCGTCCCTTGTGGCGGTCGGGTTTCCAGCTATGCCGTTTTGGCGAAAGAAACGAGGTTGACAGAAAGACAAGTACGAACGGCAATCAGTCACCTTGAAACGACAGGGGAATTGACAAGGTACAAATACCCGAATTTTACCGTATTTGCTATAAATAATTACGATAAGTATCAGTTGTTGACAGACGAAACGACAGGGCAGCGACAAGGCGACGACAAGGCGGCGACAGGGCAGCGACAACAGAATAAGAAGATAGAAGAAGATAAAGAAGATATCTATCTATCTATCTTAGATGCAGAAAGCCAAAATTTTCCTCCAACGCTGGAAGAAATCCGGCTATTTGCAGAGCAAGAGAAAATCCGGATTGACGTGCAAAAGTTTTATGACTATTACACGGAAAGAGATTGGAAGACGAAAAACGGGAATTTTATCCGAAATTGGAAAAAGACTCTTCAATATTGGGGCAAAACAGAGGGAACGCCACACAAAGGAAAAAAGCAGCAACAAGAAACACCGGTATCAGAAAACGCTGAAGCTTATGCAAGTCTGATTTTAAACTTGGATGAGCCGATATAGCAGGAAAGGGATGGATATGTCAAAAAGATACTCAGAACGGTTTAAAATGCAAGTCGCATATGATTATTTTGTAGACCGTTGTCCGGTCAATGCGTTAGGTGATAAATACAAAATCACAGGCGATACGGTCAGATATTTTTGCAGCGAGCGGCGAGGAGAATACCGAGACGCAATTGTCCGGAACTGGAAAGACGAGGAAAAGCGGTTACGTCGAGCGGTGTCTGATTATCTGAGCGGCAAATCCACCGAAATAATCACGCAGGAGTACAACATTTGTACACGTCGGCTTTTTAGGATGGTCGATACACGTTGCAACTCGTATTTGATAGAGCCACCGGAATTTACGGCAGAGGAACTTGCAAAACCAAAGGCTTTTACTTTGTATAGGAGTTTGACGACAGAAATCTTAAAAATGGACGTGCAACGCCGTCCGGTGTACGGTATCCGTGACGCAATCACTGGGATGTGGTTACAGCGGCTCGACAAAAAAGGGAATATGCATCCGCTGTTATATTTGACAGTGGATAACGCAAATGCAAAACTGCGTACAGTCAAAATGATACGAGGTCAGCATAATGCTGGTAACGTTGATTTGAGGGTGCAGTGGTATGGATGGGAGCGGTGACAATGGGAAACAAGTTGTTGAAAGATTGGTACGCCCAACATAGAATTTGTGTGGTGTGCGGGCAAAACAGTGCAGCACCGCACAGAAAACTTTGCTGGGAATGTTTGGATGACCGTAGAGAAAGAGCCTGCAAATACAGAGCAAACATGACGGAAGAGCAGAAGCAAGCAGCAAGAAAAAAAGCTTGTGAAAGAAGTAAAAAGCAGTATGCAGAGCGGAAAGCCGCCGGAAAATGTGTACGTTGCGGAAAAAAGCCGGCAGAACCCGGAAAAGTTACGTGTACGATGTGTCTAAAAAAAGACGCAAAAAGGCACATGAAAAAGAGGCGAGAAAATGGGGCTTTACCAAGATATATGTTTGGCGACGGCTATCACTGTGTAACCTGTGGCAAGGATGTTGATAACGGCAAAAAGCAGTGTGATGAGTGCTATCGCAACTCCGTACATGCAATGGAGATTGCGAGAGGAAAAGTAAAAGGCGGCTTTAGAAGTCATAGGCTTGTGCTTGGTAAAACAGTGATAGAAGCGAAAGAATCTGAATGAAAGAGAAAGGAAAAACAAAAAATGAAAGCAAAAATGGGATTGCATGATGCACTTGAAGCTCTTCGTATTGAAGAACGCACACGCACTGGAAGAAAAATACACGTAAAATGGACGCTTGCGGCTGAAAAAGCTGCAATTCCGGGAGATTATATTGTAACCTATCATTATTGGTGGAATGATGAAGAATGGTCTGTCTTTTCTGGATTTGCAACATTTACACACCGTGGAACGTGGGTAATACGCGGGTATGATGCATGGGATGGTTGCTATTTGGATAAGTATCCGCTCGAAGTTTCTTCTGGAAAGTTGGAAAGCGGAAGGCGTGTTGATGTAATTGCGTACATTCCAATGTTCAAGCCTTATTCTAATCGTCTTGACAAGTTGAAAAAGGAAGTTAAAAAATTGAAGAAACAGTACGGGTTGGAATGAAAGAGAAAGGAAGAAAGCCTATGAAAACAAAATCAAGATTGGAACCTTGCCCGTTTTGCGGCAATAAGAATGTAAAGCAGGTGACAGCACCTTTGAGAGGTACACAGATGTTTATCTGTAACGTATGCGGTGCGGATGTTTGCTTTTTTGGAGCGGAATATGATGTGAAAGCAAGAATCGCATGGAATCGGAGAAGTGAAACGGAGAAATCAAAATGAACGATGATGTTAAACGGCACCAGAAATCGGATTTGATACAGATGCAATCTTTGCCGTTGGATGCAAAAATCATAATGACAAAGCAACGTATCAAGGTTTGGTATGAGAACTGGTGCAAATTTGAGATTGTAAACACAAAAACAGGAAAAACACGTTTTGTAACATTTGATACAAGAGATAACAGAGAGCCAGAATTAAAAGAAAATGAATATATAGAAAGCGAGTATGACGGTCAGGTGTATGTGTCGTTTAGCGGCGGCAAAGACAGCACGGTTTTATTGCATCTGGTACGCCAGATGTATTCGGATGTTGAAGCCGTATTCGTAAATACAGGGCTTGAATATCCTGAGATACAGAGGTTTGTAAAGACGTTTGATAACGTCACGATATTAAGACCTGAGATGCGATTTGATGAGGTTATCAAAAAATATGGTTATCCGATGATAAGCAAAAATGTATCAAGGAAAGTACACGATGCAAGGCAAGGTAAAGAATGGGCAATGAAATATGTAAATGGAACAGCAACACGGAGTGACGGAGCAAAGTCAATTTACACAATTGAAAAATACAAGCCATTGATTGATGTAGATTTTATTATTTCAGATTCCTGCTGTGGCGTTATGAAAAAGAAGCCTATAAAAAAATACACAAAACTTACTCAAAAAAAGCCAATAACAGCACAAATGGCATCTGAGGGAAAACAAAGATTAGGTCAATGGCTTCAAAAAGGTTGCAATGCATTTGATACCAAATATCCAATGTCAAATCCTATGAGTTTCTGGACTGAACAGGATATTTATCAATACATAAAGAAATACAATTTACCAATAGCGAGTGTGTATGGTGATGTAGTATATTCTGAACAGCCTGAACAAATGAGACTTGAAGAATACGGCTATGAATGCGGAACAGATAAACTTGAAACAACAGGTTGCAACAGAACAGGCTGCATTTTTTGTGGATTTGGTTGCCATTTGGACAAAGGCAAAAGCAGGTTTGAGCAACTTAAAGAGACGCACCCAAAACAGTACAATTACTGCATAAATGGCGGTGAGTATAACGAGGATGGCTTGTGGATACCCAACAGCAAAGGGCTGGGTATGGGACATGTATTTGATGTGCTTAACAGTATTTATGGCGATGAGTTTATAAAATACTGAGCAAAATAAAAAACAGAAAGGAAATGTTAAAATGGACGACATCGAAAAGAAAATGGAAGCCCTGAAAGCGGAATTTTTGAAAAAGCTGGAAGAGCTGCAAAAAGAGGCAGAGGCAGAGGCACAGAAGAAACAGGAAGAGCCGAAGCCGTGGAAGCCGAAGGATGGAGAAGACTACTTTTATATTGGTATCGATTTTACAATTGATAGCTGGGAAAACGTAGATGACGACACGGACAAACGCAATTTTAGAATCGGCAACTGTTTCCCAACGGAAGCCCGTGCCGAACAAGTCGCAAAGAAAATGCGGTTGCTGTTACGGTTGGAACAGCTGCATGATATGATTTGTCCGGATTATGTGCCGGACTGGAGCAGAGAAAAAGATAAATTTTGTCTTTGCTACAATCATGAGGGAAAGCAATGGAGCGTGGAAAGCTGGCTTTTTTTTGAAAACCAAGGGTTTGTGTGCTTTGATACTTTTGAGAACGCCAAAAAAGCAGCGGAAATCCTAAACAAAGAGATGAGGGAATCCAAATGAAGAACCCAGCCTTACAGCGGAAAAACCTGTACAACAAGAACGAGGTCGAGTACAGTCATAAAATGGCTATCTATCAGGGCATGGCGATGGTATTCATTGCGTTGGAGTGGCACTATGGCTGGAAAGAGAAACGGTTGCAGCGGCTGTTTGACAACGTGCAGTCCATTGCAGAGATGCCGCCGATTTTTGGAAAGTCGCCCGACATACTGGAACAGATGCAACATTTTAAACAGGATTACCAGATTGATTTTACAAAAATCAAATTACAAGTAAAGGGTAAAGTGGAGTGAGAAAATGAATAAGGTGTGTAAACGGTGTGGTCAGCCACTGCCGGATGGCTGGAATTTTTACAACAACAAACGCACCGGGAAGCTAACAAAGTGGACACCTGGACAGTGTTGCAGACCTTGCTATAATGCAATTAACGTTGAGCGTCGCCACAAAAAACGTGATGCATATAAATCCAATCCGCAAGCGGAAGCAAGGGCAACATGTAAAGAGCCGATACCGCTGAAACGATATGACAACATAGACAACTGCTATATATACCTTGCTGCCTGCATTGTCCGGACAACTATGGCGGAGTACGAGCGTGCTTTAAAAAAATATAACAACACGCCGGAATCCCTGCATTATATCGAGCGGTTAGAGGGCGATTTGCTAAGCTATTACTACAGCATTTTGGTCTTGCAATCGTTAGACCTACGACGGTATTGCATAAACAAACGCAAGGCGTATGGTATCGGCGTTTACACGACAGCACAAGATGTAGTGTGATTTGATACAAGCATATCAACGTGTTGTATAAAATAGAATTCCGAAAGAGCATGAATTTCAGCAAAATATATTGAAATCCTGCATCTATTACTGGTATAATAGATATAGGATTAAACGCACCGTGCGGAGATATCCGTGCGGTGTTTTTTTATGGTGGTATAGATGGATGTTTCAAACTTTTATAAATCTAAGGCATGGCGGCACAAACGCTGCGTGATTCTGCGACGGGATGCTTACCAATGCCAGGACTGCAAGCGTTATGGTCGGATACGTCCGGCGGTTACGGTGCACCACATCAAACATTTGGACGATTACCCTGAGCTTGCCTTGCAAAGCGATAACCTTATAAGCCTTTGCGATGCGTGCCACAACAAGCGGCACCCGGAAAAAGGCGGAAGACGGCGGTAGCCCTCCCCCCCTCCTTGCAGGGGCTTGGGCGGCTCCTACTGGAACGGTGTAGGGAACTCTTTCTAAA
>ERZ1034855.534-NODE-534-length-14280-cov-5.366960_pt1 | contig 14280 bp, 11 predicted proteins | sample MGYA00520699_ERZ1034855 | MGnify/ENA primary metagenome ERZ1034855 (study PRJEB33766, sample SAMN09781730) | gut metagenome | biome: gut microbiome | host: Homo sapiens | place: Madagascar | study: EMG produced TPA metagenomics assembly of the PRJNA485056 data set...
CCCGCCCCGCCCGCCATTCGGCGTAGCCGTGGGGGGCAGCGCGTCGTGCAGCCCCCACCCCTGTCCGGGCAGTCCTTTACGCATGGGCTGCCGTGATAGCCGGTACTCACTTCCGGCCCTCCAGCTTGTCCACCAGACGGAGGACGCCGCTGGCCAGCTGCCACGCGCCCACGATCAGGCAAATGTACGTCAGCGCCGTCATACGTCCACCGCCCCCATCAGCATTTCGTCCCATGTGGCGATCCGGTCGCTGCCCGCCACCTGCACCTGATACTGCCAGAAGCCGTTTTTCTTCGTGGCCCGCAGCACGGTGCCCTCCGGCGCGTGCCCGCCGTTCTCCTCGCAGGCCCTCGGCGCGAAGTTGACCACCCGGTCACCCTCGGCGAACTTCGCGCCCCGGTTCTTTTTCTTCCTGCCCATCTGATATCCTCCTTTGTATCCGGTTTCGTTTTGTAGGGGCGGACGACTCTGTCCGCCCAAAGGCTCCCTTGTGTAAAGGCGCCCCAGTGCGCGCCGCGAAGCAAGTGCCCTTGGGGTACACACTAGGGTGTGCACAGCTGAGCTGTCAGCCGCAAGGCTGACTGAGGGATTGTTCCGACTGCTTCTCCTCCACCGGGTAGAAATGCGCCTGCCCAGCAAACCGCACGTTCAGCAGCGTCACGTTTATCATCGTGGCCAGTCTGCGCTTCTGCTCCGGCGACAGCGTGTCCACATCCGTCTCCACGCCGTTCACCTTCACATACGCTTTCACCGTGATCGGCGGCCGTTCCTTCTTCGCCATGTATGCGTCACTCCTTTCCTGATACTCTGAGCCTATGCAAATGCGGGATTGTCCTAGTTGCTCCCGTCCGCCAGATGTGGTAAAATTCATCTGAGAAAGGGGGGCGTCACTTTGACCGATGCCGAAGCGCTGCGTAAGCAGATCCATGATTTCGTTAACAGCGCCAGCCTGAATGATGGCTGCGTACCGCCCACCGCCAAGGACATCGACAGGGTGGTTGACCGGCTTGTACCGGTGCTGGATGATATCCTTGGCGATATAGAGGGTGTCCTGTGATCGTCCCGTCGTTTTCGGCGGGGCTTCCTTTTGTAATTGCATTTTTCGTGTTTTTGTGATTTACTGGTCATGAGGTGGTCTCTCATGAAGCGTATCTCCATCTTGTTGATAACCATTTTGCTGCTTTTGCTTACCGTGCCTGCATATGCACACCCCGGAAAGACTGATGGCAACGGCGGCCACTACAACCGCTCCACCGGCGAGTATCACTACCATCACGGCTACGCTGAACATCAGCATCCGGGCGGTGTCTGTCCTTATGCCTTCGACGACCGTACCGGCTACAACAGCGGCACGTCCTCTGGCTCCACCTCAGACGATGGGCCTTATGTACTCCCGCAGCTCAAAGATGAAGCATCTCCTTCTCAGGATAAGCCAGCTCATGAAACCATCGGCCCAATAGCCGGTTTAGCCATTACCTTTTCGCCCGTTGCACTCTATGTGCTGGCAGCATTGCTTTTTGGAAAGCGCCGCAAATAGCGATAGCTAATGAATACACGACAGTCGAGGCTACCGCCCACGGCTACTTTTATCTCTGATTGTTGCGCTATGCAACTTCCGGAGATAAAAAATAGGAGCAAAACTCCGCGTCGCTGATCTGGAGTGCGGCCTGAAGCTTCAGGGCTTCGTCCAGCAGTAGCGGTCTTTTGTTCCCAAGTTTAAGCGAGACTGTGCTCTGGGCGCAGTCCCACAAATTTGCAATTGTTTTCTGTGTCATGCCAAGCTCTTTCATACGTGCAAGCACCGCCTGTGTATTCACCATGGTAGCACCTCCTTCCGTTGTTGCACTGTGCAATTTTATATATACCACACGTTTTATGCTTTGTCAATAGCGCTATGCAATTATTTTTTACTTTTCTATTGCATAGCGCAAAATTTTGTGGTAATGTATTGCTCATAGTAATAACAATGGTGAGGTGTCACTATGCTCAACCAAAAAGAAATCGGATTTCGTATTAAACAGCGACGCGAAGAACTTGGCTTGACACTTGAGGATATCGCTTCCTATGTCAAAGTTGCCCGATCTACTATCCAGCGATATGAGGCCGGCAGTATCAGCCGTCCGAAGCTCCCCGTCTTATATTCCATATCTCAGGCGCTCCAAGTAAGCCCGGACTGGCTCCTTGGCATCACCGATGATCCAACTCCAATCGTTGTGGTCGGCGCAGAAAAAACCGCCGCCGGTGAAGGCGACGGTCTTTCCCCATTGGAGAAAAGGCTCATGCAGTTGGTGCATCGTCTCTCGGACGATCAGAAGGAAATGCTGTTGGCGCAGATAGAACTGCTGCTAAGTAAGCAAGGGTGATGATCTGATTTTCTTCCGTCAGCTGCCGGAAGCCCTCAAGGATCTTTTCTTCTCTGCTCTTCATCTTTTCGTTCCTTTCGTGGAGCTCCAATGTAAATTTTTGGGCCCATATGCAAGTATAGTCCCTTTCCCCATATGTTTCCACAGGGAATTATTGGCAATTCTAAGGAGGTGTCCTATGATAGACTACAAAACCGCTGCGGCCTATATCCGTGTGTCCACCGACGATCAGGTGGAGCTCTCCCCCGCCTCCCAGCTGGTGGAGATCCGCAAGTGGGGCGCCGCCAACGGCTACCTGATACCTGACGAATATGTGTTCGTGGATGAAGCCAAGTCCGGCCGGAAGGTCACAGGCCGCGACGACTTCCGCCGCCTGATCGCCACCGCCAAAACGAAGCCCAAACCCTTTGACGCCATCCTGCTGTGGAAGTTCTCCCGCTTTGCCCGCAACCGCGATGATGCCGTGTACTACAAGAGTATCCTTCGCAAGCAGTTGAAAATCGACGTGATCTCCATTAAAGAGCCTATCGAAGAGGGAAAAATGGGCGTTATTATGGAATCCATGATCGAAGCTATGGACGAATATTACTCCATCAATCTGGCCGAGGATGTCAAGCGCGGAATGGAGGAAAAACACCGCCGTGGCGAGGTACAAACCACCCCCTCCTTTGGTTATAAGGTGGAGGATCACCGGCTCGTCCCCGTCCCGGAGGAGGCTTTCTATGTGCGTGAGATGTTCCGCCGCTTCAATGCCGGCCAGGGAGCCTATCACATCGCCCGTTGGCTTAATGATATGGGCGTAAAGACCCACCGCGGCTGCGCCTTTGAAAACCGCACTGTAGAATACATCCTTCGCAACCCCGTGTATATCGGCAAGCTTCGGTGGAACCCCGCTGGCCGCAGCCGCCGGGACTATAAGGATCCCAATATCGTTATTGTCAACGGTCTGCATGAGCCGCTGGTGACGGAAGAAGAATATCAGACGGCCCAGTCTCGCCTTGACCATCAAAAGGCCATGCGCCCCTATCACAGCCGTCCCTTGGGCAGCAACAAGGACTGGATCAGCGGTCTGGTTCGCTGTGCCTCCTGCGGCGGCGTCTTGATTTTTGCCCAGCCCAATTTCTGGAAGTGTAATAACTATGTCCGCGGCCGCTGTCTTACCTCGCAGCACGTCAGAACCGATGTACTCAAGTCGGCCATTCTCTCCCGGTTGCAGGCAGACGCTGATTCCACTGGCCCCTTCGATTATGACGTGGTACGTCTCTCCCAGAAAGACGGGGATCGGGTGGCCACCCTCAAGGCCCAGCGCCTTTCCATGGGCCGCCGTTTGGTTCGTCTGCGTGAAGCGTTCCTTTCCGGCGTGGACACTATGGATGAATACCGGCAGGCCAAAGAGGAGGTCACCGACGCCATCCAGAAGATCGACGAAGCCATAGCGGCTGCCAACGCCGAAAACCGCCGTGTCGGCAATCCTAACATCATGCGCAGCGCCATCCGCGACGCGCTGGCCGTTATCAATGACGAATCTGCCACGCTGGAGCAGCGCTGCGTCGCCGCCCGCTCCATCATTGACCATATCACATGGGATAAAGCCCAGAACCTCCTCACCATCCACTACCGTCTCCTGCTGGACTGATTTTATTTTTTTACTCGCCATTGTAGTCTATTGCAATACGGTGGCCCTAATGCCAATAAGCTACGAAAGCACCCGCCAGACGGGTGCTTTCTCGTCGTTTTCGTTGACAATCGTCGCATTTTTGTATACGATGCTGATATATCGAACATGGAGGTCTTATCATGGAGATCATTGACGTTGATTATACCGAAGTTCCAGACGAACCTATCACCGAAACATGGTACACCTGTCCCTCCTGCGGCCAGCTCACGCCCACCGGCAGGATTTGCTCCTGTGGATATCATCCGCAGACCGAAGCTCCTGCGCAACCACAAGCACCTGCCAAGAAACGCCGCCTACCCATCATCGTCATCGCTGTTCTGGCCGTTGCTCTGGCGTGTTCCGTGTTCTATAACGCAGAACAATCCAGCACGAACGCTCAACTTAGCAGCGATCTTTCTGATGCTCAACTTGAAATCACCGCGAAACAGCAGACCATCAATAATTACAAAAACACCATTACCTCCCTCAAAGAGTACAACAGGTATCTTCAAGAAGATGTCAAGTATATGTGCGGTGTTGCGTCAGACTTTGATTCTTCCAGCTATCGCCATTATGTGCGTGTAACCAATAATCCCTTCATACGTGCAAGAAATTCTGGATAACAAACAGAGAGACCTTTCGGTCTCTCTGTTGCTTTTACCCATTCCCACGCGCACGCAGGAACGGATTGTTCTGCACGGTCTGTCCGCTGTTCTGGCTGCGTGCCCGCGTAAAAGGATTCTGTGCCGTGCCGCCGGTGTTCGCAGCGCCGGAGGTGCGCAGGAACGGATTGCTTCCCGTCCGTGCCCTCGTGAACGGATTGCCGCCGGAACCGGAAGCGGTATATCCGCCGGAGTAACCGCCGCGCCATGGAGCCTGTCCGATGGTGCTCTGTGCCCAGCCTTCGGCATAGTAGATGGCGTCCTTCTGAGCGGAGGTCAGATTCAGACTGTTGATGGCCTGCATCTTCTCTGCCTTCTTGCTCATACCGCTGCTGGCCACCTTGTACTGATAGAACTGCTCTGCTGTGATACCGCTTGAAATCTCCAGCTGCGCCTGTGTCTGGAGCACCTTGTCGCTGGCCATGTCCGCGAAATAGATCTCTGCCTGCGAGGTAAGATCCATTCCGGAGCTTTGCAGGAACGCAAATTTCTGGGTGGTCACGCTGGTATCGTCCGTGGCTTTCAGCCCCTTGGTGCCGAAGTAGTAGGTATAATAGTCGTCGTAGCTGACGCCGTTGCTCTTGGCGTTCTTGGCCTTTTCGTACACGTCCTTGCTGTATACCTGCAAGGCGTACTCCGCGCCGAAGCAGTCCTTGTTGGCTGTACGGTAGGCGTCGTCTGTGTCCATGCCCTTCTGAAGATTCTTTTCCACGGCCGCGCGGTAGGTATCCTCCACCGCCATGGCGTTCTTCTGGATGCCGTTCACCAGTGCTTTCAGCTCTCTGGTTTTCTGGCGCTTCTCCCGGTCGGACAGGTCGGAAGCTTCCACCTCGCGTATCTGTTTATACAGGTCGCTGCATGCAGACTGCTGTTTGCTCCAGAACCGGCTCACCACGGCGGCGGTCTCGTCACCGCCGTTCTTGGCATAGGTCAGCGCGTCCGACTCGTCATAGAAATCTCCGCTCAGCCGGTTACTGGTCACGGCGTCCACCGTGAAGGCCTTGGAGAACATCCCGCGCTCCGCCTGCGGCGTCAGCAGCGGCAGCAGGAAGTCACCCACCACGCCGGAATACTGATCCAGCACATAGTTCAGCTTCTTGGGCGAGATGCCCAGCGTACCGCCCACAGCCTTTGAGAAAATATCCGTGCTGCTGTCGTACCGCTGACCCGGTGCGTAGCTTTGCAGACGCTGGTTTTCGATATCGCCGCCGTACCATGTGCGGCCGGGGCTGGACGGGTCGAAGAGCTGCGCTTCAAACAGCGCCGACGCAATGTTGCTGGTCAGCGGATTTGCCGGTGCCACCTGATTGCCCATGGTGTTGATGGTGGCGATCAGATCCACGTTATCGCCCCGGATCACATCTCCAATGCGGTCTGCCGTAATGCCCAGCAGTGACAGCTCGCGGCCCTTGGGGATTTTCAGCCATGTGCCGTTGCCCAGCTTGAACAGATAGTTGGTGTCCTTATCGCTGTCCCGCAGGTCATCCCATTCGTCGTCATCGTGATACAGCAGCGCGTTCAGCAGCGTCGGAGCCACGCCAAGCGCCACGGCTCTGACAGCCAGCTTCGCCCATTCCCTGCCGCCTTTCGTCTCCGTCACCCGCCGGATCAGCTTATCAAAGCCTTGGATACCGGGATTCAGGAAGGGCACATAGTTGGCGTTCAGCACCTTGCCCAGCGTGCCGGATCGTCCGAAGTTCACCGTCACATCGGCGGCGGCATACAGGGCGTCCGCCAGATTTTCGGTGCTGGTGCCGCCCTTCTCCACCACGCCCATGAACTCCGCCAGACGCGGCGCCTGTTCCATGGCCATGTTCAGCGCTTCGATCTTCGCCATCAGCTTGGCGGTTCGGCCCTTCGGCTCCTTCACTGTGCCGGTGTTGTAGTCGAACACCGAGGAGAAAGAACCGCCCAGCGCCTTATACATCTGCCAATACTCGCCGTTGTTCTTGATTTCCGCCAGCGCCTTGGGATAGTTCCGGGCAAATGCCACGGCGTCTCTGGTATACAGTCCCGCCGTTTGAAGGTCGCGTACCGTGTTGCGGATGGTAAAGGTGGGATTGTAGCCCGTTACCAGCGCTTTGAACAGGTTGTTGGCCGTCCGGATCGTCCGCGTCACGGCATTGCTTTCCGCCGCGTCCGGTGACAGGGCTTTCAGCGCGTCGAACATGGTATCGTCCACCGTCAGCTCCCACAGCTTGCCGTCCTTGAATACCGTCAGCGTCTTATCCTTCGTCAGCTGCTCCCGGCTCATATCGTCCAGCGTGTCCGGTGTAAATTCATGCTCATACTCGTGAGCTTCCTGCACATAGCGGGCCGCCGGGGAGTTTTCCCCCACGCGCACGAAGTCATCCAGCAGCCGTTGACCGAACCGGTTCTTGCTGCCCTCTCGAACCACCTTCATGGTCTGGCGGCCCAGCGCTTCATGCAGCGGCACCAGATCGGCTGTGCCACCCTCTGCGCGGCCCACCGTCCTGCCGATGCGCACAGCGTTTCGGTCACGGCCCGTGCCCGCCTGCTCCGCGCCCTTTCGCATGGTGGGTACATAGTTGGGATAGAGCCGTTTCAGATAGTCGGCATCTGCCTGCGTCATAAGGCCGCTGTCCACACGGTACTGCATCAGGTTATCAATGTACGTCCGCACCTGCTGGCGGTACTGCTCGAACTCCGGATGTTCCTGCACGGCACGCCGTGCCCGCTCCTGACTTACATCCGCCGTCACGTCGAAGGAGAACACAGGCTTGTCCTTGATGGCGTCCGCCTTGTTGATGTTCCGCAGCAGCTGCATCCTCTCACGGGCCAGCTCCGCCACATCCGGGTCTAAGCTCTCCGTCATGCGGGCCAGCTGTGCCTCCGTGCTGGTGCGCATCTCCGGGTGGTTGGCGTCGAACTCGTTCAGCGCTGCCGTCGCTTCCAGCACCGCCGCCTCCTTGTTGCGGGACAGGCTCATGCGGTCAATGTTGTGCAGGTCGAACATGTAAAGCTGAAAGGCGCGGTAGTAGTCCTCGCCCTTGGCGCGGATGGGGCTGAATACGCCGTTCAGGCTTTCGCCCACCTTCTGGGCGTTCACGTTGGTCTGGGCGTCCGTAATCATGCTGACGCCCGCTGAGCTGGAGGCCCGCGCCTGATTGTAGATCTGATAGAGATACGGGTCTCCCGCCGCCTTGGCGAACTTATCCACACTGTGTCCGGCGTCCACCATTTTCCGGTAGAAATAGCTCCACGCCTCCGTGGCCTTCTCCTTTCCGCTCTTGCCGACCTCGATTGTGTGATCCGTGACCATGTTCTCCGTCTCTCGGATGCGGTCCTCCCTGCTGGCAAAGAAATTGCCCTGATCGGTAAACAGCTCGGCGATCTCGTCCAGATCCTCGCGGGCCACCTGCTCCGCCGGACGCTCAGGCGGCGCTTCCTGCCGCTGGGCCCGCCGCAGCTGGAGGTCATACAGCCGATCCGCAAGGGTATAGGCGTCTGAGGTAAACATGTTTTCGTCCCGCGCCAGCGCGTCCATATAGTCGCCGCTCCCGGCCAGATCATCCAGCCCTCGCCCGGTGGAATACTGCGCCTGTCCCACGGGGCCGGTATACTGGCCCTGCACTTCGTCCAACCACGCCACATCACTAAGCGGCACCTGCTTGCTGTATACCCGGCCTTCTCCGGCGTAGCTCTGTGCTTCCATGCGGGACGGCGTGACAAATGTTCCCTGCTCAATGGGGTAGCTGCTGTATACGGTCACATAGCCGCTGTCCAGCGCTGCCTGCACATCCTGCGCCCGGAAGTCCGGCGTCACATCGTCCACACCGCCGAAGTTGTCGATGGCTTCCTGATAGGTGAGGATATCGCCCTCGCTGCGTATCCATGTGTGAGCGCCCAGTGACGGGTCAAAGGGATTACTCTGCTGGATGGCCGACAGCTGCGCAGCTTTACGGTGGAAGGGATTGATGTCATACGCCGTACCATTGCCATCCGCAAACACCGTGTTGGCATTGCCCAGATTCGGCATGCGCAGGCGGCGCTGCTCCGCACTGTAGCTGCGGCGGTTAGCCGCGTCCCGCGCTTCGATCTCACCCGCCGTATTGCGGTAGAACCGATCATATACCTCTCTCGGCGTGTCGATCTGCCGCTTCAAGTCCAGCAGCCTCTTAAATTCAGGGATATCCCACAGTTCCATGTAAAGCTGGTCGGAGATTCTGTCAAGCTGAACGTATTTTTCTGCCGCCGGAGTGCCTTCCTCTGCGTTTTCCAGATTTTCCATAGCCCGGTTGACCTCTTGATACCGCAGATACTTGTTGAGTGTTTTACTGTCCAGACCGCGCAGGACCTGATTATATTCCTGTTCCAGCGATTGTGTAATTTCCCCGGTTTCGTAGTCTCTTGCCGCCCAGTATTCCGGTGTGCTGCCGCGCGAGAACCCTTCTGCCCTCTGGACAGCGTGCTGAATTTCATGCACCAGCGTGCTCTCCGGTGCGCCGCGCAGCTTGCTGTCCAGCACAATGGTATTCTGTCCGGCGTTGTAATAGCCGTTGATGCCCGGCTCGGTCTCCTCGAATACCACCGCCGCGTCCCGCAGCTCCGGGTATGCTTCAAACAGCGCGTCATGCTGGATGTAGTCGCTGAGCGTCCGCGGGCCGGGTATGCCCCGTGTCGTCTCCGTAAGGGTGCGAAGCGCGTTCGTCTCCTCCTGTGTCAGCTGGACGTACAGCAGCTTTTCCTCCAGCTGGCGTTTCCGCTGCACATCCGGATTCTGGGTCACGCCCTGACGGTCATACTGCATGCTGCTGTCGTCGATCTCAAAACGCCACTTGCCGTCCATGCCCCGGAACCAGCCGGTTTCCCTGCGGATATCCTCCGCCGCTGCGCCGCCGGCTTCAAGCGCTTGAGCGCGGTTCAGCGTCTGCATATTCGCCGTTCTGGCGTTCTCTCCGGCAAACAGCATCTGCGTCCCCCGCCCGGTCTCCGCCGTCGTCTCCCGCAGGGCCTTGGCGTAGAGCTTTTCCGCGCTGCGCAGGAAGCTTTCCTCGCTGGTGCCGGTCAGCCTGCCCGCCATGTCGCAGATCCAGTCATAGATACGCTGGAACAGGTTTCTGTCCTCCGCCAGCAGCCGCCGGACGGTGGTCTCGTCGGTGAACAGCTTTTCCTCCGCGAACTTGGCCACGATCTCGCGGGCGGCCCCGTCCTCGTCCAGTGCCACGCCGCTGCGGGCGTAGTCGGCTATGACGGCCTGCCGCACGCTGTCCACATCCGCGCCCATGTTCTCTGCCACATACCGCAGCGCCATATCCCGGAACTCGCCGTACAGGCCGCTGTTTTCCATGTGGTGGGTCAGCTCGTGGATCAGCGTCTGCCGCACCGGATTGACGGCGTTGGGGTTCAGCGATATCACGCCGTCACGGTAAGAGCCGTTGACGCCCTCCTGCTGGCTGACCACCACCCGCGCCCCGAACCGCTGGGCAATGTGCTGCGCTTCGTCAAAGGCGGCCCGCTGCGCTTCCGGTATCTGCTGCCACGCCACGCGCTCCTCGTAGGTGCGGCCCTGTTCGTCTGTCAGCTGCGGCATACGCAGCCTATTGGCCGCATATTCTCCGCCGTTCTGCATACCCTGTGTATTGACACCCTCCTGTCCCTGTGGTATAGTGGTGTCAATAGAAGGCTCAATGTCAGCTATAGTATTCTGCGGCTCTGCCGTGGGGCTATCGGAGGCGACATTTGAGCCTTCTGGTTTTTTATATATCAGATTGCCTTCGCCATCCAAAGCTTCATGCAAGTAATACCTGTTGGCATTGTCCCTTGTCACAATAGCAACAACATAAGTTTCCACTCCATTGTAGTCCACAGGTGCCGCAAAAACGTAACTATCATAGCCCCTGCCCTTCCAGTTGGGGGTATAATTGATTTCTGCGCCGTGCTCTATTACACTCGGCACAGCAGCCGCCAGTTGGATTTTTGCTTCCCCGGTTCCGTGACCTACCACGCTGTTTCGCACTCTGCTTTTTGAAAAAAGCACTTCGCCAAAACCTTCGCGTCGTACTTTACCGCCAATACTTCGGAAGAAATTATATACCCGATCCGTTGCTTTGCCTGACTGCTCCACCTCACTTCCGGTCACGCGCGTTACCGGCTGCATTTCATGCAGTGTTTTTATGTTAGATCGCAAAAGACTTAATACACCGACCGCATCACTTTTCGTCTCGCTATTGAACGTCTCCGCCGCCTGCCGCTGCTCATAGGTGCGGCCCTGTTCATCGACCAGCTGCGGCATTTTCAGCCTGTTGACAGACTCCTGCGCCTGTGATACACTTGGATTAGAAATGGATACGTCGTCTCTGAAGACTATGTTGGGTGCATGACGCCCTCCTGTAGGAGATGACGTGTCCATTCTCTTTTGCTCATAGGTGGTCAGCTGCGGCATACGCAGGCCGTCTCTGGCGGGCATGACACGCCCCATGGCGTCGCTGGCCCGCCGGGCGTTCTCCGCTGCGGCGGCGCTGCCCAGACCGTTGCGCAGCAGGTCGTCATAATAGCGGCTCTCTGCCGTCTGTGCCCGGCCCTGCTGCACGCCCCGTGCCAGCTGTGTTCCGCCGCCGACTATGCCCATGGCGGTTCCCAGCAGGAAGTCATAGCCCCATTGGGCCAGATCATCCACCGACCAGATGGGGCCTGTCCCGTCGTCCAGCCCCAGCAGGCGGTCAGCCAGCGGGTTCAGCAGGTCGCTGGTCACTTCCTCCACGCCTTCGCCGACGCCGTTTATCATCCACGTCAGCAGCGCCTGTCCGGTCATATTGCCGGTCATTTTGCCCACCAGCTTTTCGATCAGTTCATCCGCCGCGGCGCCGCCGTAGACCTTCGAGAACGCACCGAACATTTTCTCTGTGAAAACCTCGATGCCTGCGCTTTTCAGTCCGGCCAGAAATTGCTGCTGCTCGCTCTTGCCCGCTTTGCGGGCCTCACCAGCCGCCTGACCGTAGGAGCGCATACCCATCATGGCAAGGCCGCTGCCGGGCAGTACAAGGTTGGCAATGGCGTCTCCGGCCATCTGCGTACCGGTCACGCCCATGTCCACCAGAAACTGGCCCACTGTGCCCAAGCCCTGTTTGGCCTCCTGCTCATATTGCTGGCCCTTCTCCGTCAGCCGGTCGGCGGCGGCGAACACCTTCTGCTGGCTCTGCTTTCGCTGTGCCCGCCGCTGCTCCTCCTGCTGCCGGATGCTTGCGTTGATGTCTGTGCCCTTCTCCCGATTTTCCCGCACGGCGCGGCCCAGATCACCGAAGCCGGAGAACTGGCCCACGCTCTGCTCGCCCGTGGTGGGGTGAAACTGCGCGGCGATCTCCGTAAACCCTGCGGCAGAGTTCAGCGCACCGGCCTTCACGGCTTTTGCCGCGCGGTCCAGGGTCTTGCCCGCCCGCGAGTAATCCCCCGCCCCGAACGCCTGAATGTTGGGCAGCTTCAGCTGCTGGCCCTGCACCTGCGTGGTTTTCTGCACCGGCGTGCTGACCTTCGTCAGCTTAGGCGCCGTCGGTTTCAGTATTTGAACGCACCTCACGGCGCTGCCGCCTAGGGCGGTCCCCCGTGAGGTGCGCACGTTCTGCGCCGTCTGTGCGGCTCCTGTGGCCTGCGCAGACGGCTTTTTTTGATTCGCCGCGAAGGGATTTGTAGAATTGCCGGAACGGGGCGCGGTCTGCGCCCCGTTTTTCTTCTTACCCTTCTGCGGCTCGTAATCGCCCAGAAAACGGTATCCCATGATGGTCTCCTCTCCTTACAGTCTCGACTGACGAAGCGCCGACATTCCGGCACTTCCGGCCAGTTTGCCCGCCGCTCTGCCTGCCGCCAGCATCTTGCTCTGCTGGTACGCCTGCCACGCCTCCTGTGCCGACATGCCGTCGGCCGCCGCCATGGACTGTGACCCCCATCTTCCGTCTGCCGTCACGTTCAGCGCCCGCTGCATCTCCATGATCTGTGCTGTGGTCAGGCCGCCGTTGTCGTACCCGCCACCGCCGGAGGAGTAACCGCTGCCGCCGGAGGAATACGACTGTGCCGCCTGTGCCTGCTGGGCGGCCATCTGGCGGTTGAACATGTCGATCTCCGCTTGGATGCCCCGCTCGTTCTGCAGGTAGCTGGCGTACTGAGCCTGTACCTGACTGAGGTAGCCGGCCATGCTCTCCGCCGCCTGTGCGTCGCCCGCCAGCTTTGCGCTGGTGATGGCCTGCCGCAAGTCGGCAATGGTGCTCTGATACTGGGTGGTTAGGTCGGTCAGGTCGTTTTCATAGTTGGTCTCCGTGGCGATCCGCTGGCTGTCTGCCATGCCGCCGTAAATGCCGTTGGCTGCCAGCTCCTGATCCATGTTCCGCTGGCTCATCATTTTGCTGACGTAGGCGCGGCGGGCGGCTTCCTCATAGTCCTGCCCCGCGTCCTTGATCTGACTATTGTACTGGTCGGTGGCGGCCTGCACCTGCGCTTCAATGGCCCGCTGCACCGCCGCCTGATAGTCGTCGCCGCCCACCCGCTGGATATAATCGCTGTAGCTCATGGGTCCGGTGTAGTCATAGCTGCCGCCGGAATAGCCGTAGTCATCCGAGGCGTAGCTGCCGCCGGGTGTGGACATGCTCCCGCTGCTCCCGCTGCTGCCGCTGCTGCCGGCGCTACCGGTGCCGCTGCTCTGGGTACCGCCGGAGGACGCATTGTTCCTCTGTGCGTTCTGATAGTCGGCATAGCTGCCGTAATAGCGGCGGCTGTTGCTCCACTCCGTGTAAGCGTCGTTCACGTTCTTGCCGCCCGCCGCAGCGGTGGAGTTTTTGCCCCAGATGCCGTCCGCGCCGGTACCGTACCACTTCTGCATCTCCTTGATGGTGTTGGCATTGATACCGCTGCCGGTAGCGCTGCTCTGGGTGCCGCCGTAGGAGCCCGTGCCGGTGTCGCTTCTTACTGTGCTGCCGGAGGCGTTCCGGCTGACGTAATCGGTATAGCTGTTGTAGCTGCCCTTCTGCTGGTTATAGAAGCTCCATGCCTTGATCTCGCTGCGGCCGTCCGCCGCCTTGGTGGAGCCGCTGCCCCAGATGCCGTCTGCCTTGGTGCCGTACCAGCTCTGCATGCTCTTGATATCATTGCTGCTCAGTGCCATTTTCTTTGTCTCCTTTCCTAGGGGCGCTGCGGCCCCAGCCCCATTGCGGGAGGCCGGGGCCTTGGCGATGTACGAATATTACTTGCTCAGCTGCTTGCCGATCTGATTGACGCCGGTGGCGGTCAGGCCGGACATGATGCCCACCGCAACGGCGGTGAAATAGTCCTGCGCGGGAAACTCCGGCATGCCGAACAGCAGCGCCAGAGCGCCGATGATGCCGCCGCACACGCCGCAGACGATGGGGATCCACTTGTCCTGAAGCGGGCTTGCCTTGACGATCATGCCGATCAGATAGCAGATCACGATGATAGCGGCCACGGTGGCCACGCCGATGGTGTTGATAGTCTCGTTCATGTTGATTGTCCTTTCCGGGCTTTTAGCCCTGTCCCATAATGTTGTGTACGTCTCTTTCCAAATCCGCAATGCGGTGATTGGCTACCTTGATGCTCTCGTCCACCACGGCCAGATGCTCCTCCAGCTTATAGG
>ERZ1034855.535-NODE-535-length-14273-cov-7.232030_pt1 | contig 14273 bp, 17 predicted proteins | sample MGYA00520699_ERZ1034855 | MGnify/ENA primary metagenome ERZ1034855 (study PRJEB33766, sample SAMN09781730) | gut metagenome | biome: gut microbiome | host: Homo sapiens | place: Madagascar | study: EMG produced TPA metagenomics assembly of the PRJNA485056 data set...
ATATATATATGTCTATCCAAAAAGGTGTAGAAAGTGTAACCAGGCCATTTTTGTAGTCACCAGCCCCCAGTCTACCGAGGCTCACGCGGTTACACCTTTTCAAAAAATAGGTGTAGAAAGGTGTAGACAAGTGTAGAGAGTTGTCAGACAATTTTAAAAGGCACCGTAAACCCAGTAAAACATTTATACCCACCCACCATTCCGTTGTAAAACAATGATTTTCGTAGTATGTCACACACAAGTGTCCATTAGTTCAAAGTTTTGTCACACTCTGATTTTTCTGAAAACGATTACCTATCTTGTTACTATGTTTATAAAAGATAAAATAGTATACAACATATAAATTGACTTTTAACTTTAATAAACACACTCAGTAAGACTATGTTACACAAAGTTGTGACAAGTAAGTGACACTGTAATATATCTTTCAATTCTAATAACTTAGACAATTAAGATTATTCACATATCACTATAAAATTCAGACAGCTTGCCATGTCAGTCTTTGTACTTCATAGTCAAACATAACTAACAATATTCAACAAGCATACATAGCTCTCTCAGAGCTTACAAGGTACCTACATTTAATTTTTTAATCACACCCTATACAATCTATCAAGAGCAAACAAAGTCTTCTCAAAACTAATCCTAGAGCTTCTCAGACATATACAGCATATAAAAGAGCACCAGACGGCCACAGTCGTCCAGTGCTCTCATTGTTTACCATTGTATCAGCTCATATGCTACACGTCCCTCAAGGTGATTGTCGCCATCAACACCCACCTGGTACGTCATACGGTTGTTACGGTAGTGAAGACCGTAGCTCTTGCCGACACCTTCGTTGTAACCAGCGTAGACACCGAGACCTACGGTTTTCTTTACATTTTTAATTGAGTATATGGTAGTTCCGGGTTTGACATTGCTCTCTTTGTCTACAATGACCTTATCACCGTCACGGCGTTCAAGCTCTTTATCAATGTTTTCCTTGGAACTCTCTTCAGGAGTAAAGTATGCACGGTCATATTTTTTATCTAGCTTAACAGTACTGGAGTTCAGGGGCTGATGAGACCTTAGGTCTTTGGAAAGCTGTTCCGCCTCTTCCAGCTTTTTGATCTCAGTGATCTCTTTGTAGACTTCGTTCTCTTTGTTTCCCATTACTCTATCAACGGTCTTCTGGGTTACTCCCCCTGTTACAACAGTGATTCTGCTTCTATTTGTGGACCAGTTCCAAATGATCGGGTAAAAAATAAGCAGCAGAGTGATAAGCGGGATCAACATTGATATAAAACAGTGTTCAATGCACCATTCATGGAGTTCCTTTAGTTTCCCGTTTGCCTTCTCCAGTAGTATCTTTATCTTTGTCAGCATCTTGTAAGCGCTCCTCACTAATATCTTCTAAATTGAGTTTTTCTCGTCTGGTCACAGAGACCCATACGTTCGTCCATGTTCTCACAGCCTTTTCCATGCCCCATGCTCCCAATGTATGTGTTACAACCAGCACCACCACGGAGATGAAGCATATCGCGGAGAAATCATGGTTACCAAGCATCATTACAGCGAGCATCGGTGTTACTGCACAGTTTACGATTCCTGACGCCATCGCCACACGCCATCTGAATATGTATTTCTTTGATTGGCGTCGATCAGACAGCATATTTCGTTGTAAATTGATATACGCTATATATAGAATCATGCCAAGAATAAAGCATATTATGTGCGCTATCACTGTTAGCACCGATTCAACCGTAAGGTACTCATGAACAAGTGCCTCCCTGACCAGCACTGTTATACTATTTTCCGGTATCTGATTCAAGCTCACCACCCATCCTTGCTGCAAGTTTTCGTTGCCTGGATCTGAGCACCGTGTAGGTAACACCCAGGATGACCATAAGGCCTACTGTAAATCCAATATTCACAAGGCCTCTAGCTATGATTGAACTAGTTTCCTCCAGATGGTCCTTTCCTAAGGCAGCACCAAACTCATTTATTCTACGTATAGTCTCTGTAGACAGCGGTTGGACAGCGACAATCACGGCTAACGTAGAGTTATCTGACTGCGTTCCATCAGGGTTAGTATTGGCCTTCCCAAATATATCCGCGTGATCATAGATATACGCAGGAGTCAGCAGATACACGGCAGACAGGTCTTTAACACTGTTTGCTACTTCTCCTGGCTGCATGATACTGATATTCCCAGTAACCTTGTCAATCATTGCCACACTCCCCTGTGGCATATTGAATAACTGTGTCAGGTCTCTTTGAATACGTATAGGGTCAGAGCTGTCTGACGTAAAGTAAACACGTGTTTTACTTATTACTGCTAAACGCACGTTCATACTTCCAGAGTACCATTTATCAAGATACCCATAACAAGCTTTGGAAATATCCTTGTAAACTATGTTATTATTGTTATCCAGAGCAAAATAGTTATCAATGTCTTTACGCAGCTGGCCTAGATTCCCTGCGTAATCACGTTCCAACTGCTCTGACACATTATCACGTAGATTCCTGGAGTGGACAACCGAAAGTCTAATACTACTCTCTACAAGTTCTCTCTGGTAGTACTTACTAGCAGTCATAGCCTGAGCTTGTAGCTCTTTGTAATCCTCGTTTGTATGCTCAAGCTCAGACATCATTGTGTACGCTGCAAACACTGCTACTACTGCAGTCATAAGCAACAAATACAAGCAGTTACGGCGAATACCTATATTATGATTATCAATATACTTTAACACATCACCTTTCATAGTCTCATCCCCTTAAGTCATAGCCTTCTGTGCTATAGATACTACCTTAGTGTCCTCATACACATACATTATTACATCCTCAGAAGACCGCTTATCATTGATGTAGATTCCATCTGCAACATATTCTTTAGGGTTACTAACTGACATACTCAGTATTAACTGACTGCCCTTGTTTACCTTGTATGTACCTGGTTTACCAAGGTTTGACTGGATTGTCGTGCCTTCACCTGCTTCTATATTAACAGTATACGTCTCTCGCTTTCCTCCCTGTGAACTAGGGAGTCTCATAATATAATACTTGCATATATACGGAGTGATTACATTGAACTTTACCTCTGCCTGACTTGCTGTACCCGTTTCTGAAGAGTCTTCCTTGTAACAGTACATCTGTCCCCCAGTACCAGTAGGGTAAATCTCTTTATCCTTCCACTGTCCGAACTTCTTATACGCCTCATACCCACCGTTTCTAGAGTATACACCAACAATATTGTGGAATTTATGAGTATGGCTTCTCATAATCGAAGCTGAGTTTACACTATGCACAAATGACCCACCAGTTTTACCTATTGGACGTGCTCCGCTCCAGCACACTGCAATTCTCTGGCGTAAGTCCGGTGTTCCATTAGACCCATCACAGATAACCCAGTTTGGCGGGACATTACCAAGTTCACCTGACCAGATAGCTATGGAATACGGTGGAAAGTCATCCTCACTCACCAAATCCTCTATACTGTCTAGTTCCTTTAGATATTCGTCGATGAGATCCAGGAGCTCTGGGTAAAAAAATCCGTTCTCCTTAGTTGTTACCCTTGCATGTTCATGGTCTCCCCTTGCACCTGCATGGCGATCCAGTGCAGTAACAGTTGTTTGTACATTGTCTCTCAGCTCTGTAACAAATTCTTTTTTAACAGGAATATTGCGATACAGTGTTTTATCTGTGTACTCCTTGAGTACTACGTCTGAATTTGCCATTACTGATCCACTCCTATTTCTCGAATTTGCACAGTTCCTCCAATTATTTGAGCTACCAGTGACGCTGAGGCTGCTGTTGCCTCTAACTTAATAGTAATCAAATGTTTACCTTTATTTAAAGTCATAGATGAGTATACAGAATTAACCAGCATTTCCCCAGAATCTACATATGAAAGCGTGTTCGATGCCTCTGTACGTCCGTCCAACAGAACATCAACATTAACTTCAGCGCCATCTCCACGGTATCCATAGAAATTACTGAATACTTTCGGTGCTATTTTTACCCTATACGTACCAGCTGCAGGTATTTCAAAGTTTACATTGGTCAACACATACTTTGTATCCTTGTTCTTAACTTCAACAGTCTCAGAAAACGGAATATCTAGGGCTACAATAGGTTCAGGATCAGCACTTACAGCCTGAATAGCAGCACTACTGCGTGCATCATGAACCCTTCCAGTCCAGCCTCGTTCAGTTACAGTGTAGTCAAGTACTTGCAGGCCTGGGATTCCATGGTCACTATCAACGGTTAACTTTGTACCATACAAGTAATCCTCATCAGTTACATACTCACCATTGATATACGTTTTAACTAATTCGTTCTGGTTGACCTTAACATTAAGGATCTTGATACCAGTTACACCTACAACATCCATATCGTCGTAAACTCTGACATAACACGGTGTACCACGGCTTTCACCGTCTACTGTGAGACTTACTACGGCATGTGCTTCGTCTGTACTAAACTCTACGAGGATTATTGTTCCGGCTTTTACAGTCTTAGTTTTCACAATAGCACCATCAATGTAGACAGTACCACCTTCTGTAGGCTGGTGAACCGTGATAACGCAATCCTTGATATTATCGTCACCGCGCATAATAAACGGGACCTTGATGGTTCTAGGAAGCAACTTGTCCACAGTAAAGCTTGCATCACCACCAACGTAGTCAAATTCATCTTCAAAGTAACAGCTAGAGTTATCCCAGTCCCACGAGCTCAAACGAAGATCATTCGGGATGGGGTTTCTAAAACCTTCTCCTTTTTCTGTATCATTCGGATATAGGCACCAGCAATTATAGAAAGTATGATGGTGTGGGACAATGCCTGACGACTTTGCAATAGCCTCATTTACATTTGTCTCACCATTTGAGGAAGAGTGCAGTGGGTATGTCGCTGTAACACTACCGCCTAACACGTACTTTCCACGTATATCAGGAGTTCCATTTTGGCCGTTGCAATAAAACCACTTATCAGGCGGGGCACTCGGTAGCCCGTCATACATGACTATAATCCCTGCTGGTACACGTTGATCGACTCTGGATTCCAGCTCTGCTAGTCTATTCTCTACATCACCGATTTCTTTGACTATTTCAGGTGTAATAAATCCAGGCTGTGTAAGGCTTACAGCTTTGTGAGCTTCATAGTTCTCTAGTTTACGGTGATACTCAAGGTCTACATCTATTAACTTTATATTATTTTCTAACTCTACAAAATGTTTTTCTGATATAGGTGTCTCACCCGAATATATTGGGTTGTCTATCCAGATGACAACACCAGATATTTGTCTTGCCATGTGTTGTCCTCCTTAACATCCTGTAATATAATAAGTTATCGTATCCGTGCTGAGATGATCACCGAGATTAACAACAATAGACTCAGGAGTAAATGACTTAAGCGTTGGCTGATCACTGTCTGGATTAGTATTCCGCAGTTTGACATTGAGTATCCTTGTTTTCATCGCTCTAGGCAACACGATTGTCTCAGAAACTCCCTGGCTTCCCCAGACGCTCAGCGTACCATCAGCGTTCTCTACCCAGTTATCACCTATAGAATCAGGATCTGATGATATCGTAGCAGCTGCCTTGGTAGTCATTGCAGAAAGTGCAATAACCGTGTTTTCAGCTTCATCATCAACCGTCACATACTCTGGATGGTATGCACGAATAGCGAACGTAAGGTTATTTGTATCACATACTTTCCCATTACCAGGATTCCCTACATCTATGTTTTCCGATGTAATACAGTGACCAGTTGTAGGAGGATCTCCAGAACCTAGTCCAACACCACCATTACTGCCGTTCCATCCTATCCCTGTGCTACCTGTAGGGTACGTTGCATTAGAGTAATTGAACCAGCCCCATCTACCATTATTGTTTGACCAGCTTCCAATTGCATGAAAATGTTTAGAAACTTTCTGCTCAGTAGTACTTAGTTTACCATAGGTCTCATTTACTGCCATGCAGCTATTCTGGATAACAGGTAATCTTAGCATTCCAGTGGTAGATGATTCTCCAAAGTACGGTACACTGCCATACTTGTTTTTATATGAAGTCCATGCAGACTCAGATATCACGAGGTCTGCACTCATTGCATACTGGTACAGACCTCGATACAGAGTTTTCGATACAAGTGATCCATTAAGTTCTAATAGTCCATCAGGGATATTCTTAGACAGTACAATGTGTATCGTTCCAACACCATCGGCAACTTCAGGGGCAATCTGTGAGGTTTTCTTTATGACTGCAAGGGACTTATAGGGTGGGACAATGTCTACAGATTTTTGACCACCATTAACATATGGTATTACAGTCGTCACCGTAGAATCATAATACGCAGAGGGCCACACTGTATCTGCCCAACCAGAATTAGTTCCAAGTTTATTGTCATAGTACTTTAATTGTACACCTGAATACCAATTTATTTCTTTCCAGCGTTCTGAGAAAACATAGTTATTAAAAGAATGTGTATGTCTTGGCACAGGGAACTCGGTGATATCAACAGAATCCCTTCCTGCTACCTCAGTGTACTCACTGTCAGACTTTGCTTCCATGACGAATTTTCCACGCATATCCAGGGTGTCATTGCTGCCATTACACAGTACAAATCCTTCAGGAATTTCAGTTTCACTTTTTGACCAGTATAACATAGAACCTTCCGGTAGCACAGCTTCTTCAGCTCGTTTACGTAGGTCTGCTATTTGCGACCTGAATCCTAGCAGCTTGTTATACAAATCCTTATCCATGAACCCCGGGTGCTCCGTAGTTCCTACTACGTGAGCAGCGCCACGGAAACCAATATGATCACGTATCTTTTGCGCGATGCTTTCAAGGTTATTTCGTAGTTCAGGAATTCTTTCCTTAATAACTACTTTGTCTTTCACTGCCATCCCAGTTCCTCCTTAGTAATACAGGGCATAACCTGCACCGGAGTCATCAGAGAACAGCGTTGCATCACCCATCTCGAACTTAAGCTTGCTCCATGTAAGACGTAGTGTGTTCAGGTTTGGCATTGCATACATAAATACCTTTGCGCTTACAGCATCCGCCGGAGCAACTGCAGCGGTAGACACATATTTCGGCTGATATACATGAGTTATGTTAGTTTTAGTCGTAGAAATTTCAGCGCCTTCAGTGTTATACCATGTTATACCAATACCTGCTTCTCCTGACGAGCCTTCCTGAGAGTACATTACTGCACGGAACGTATACAGTTGTGATGGTTTGATTCCTATAGCATCAGAGTACACTCTTGATTCTTCAGTAGGCGTACCAACCCATAGGAAACAGTTGCCAGCATATGTATCATTATGTACTGGGCTAAAGAACTCTTTATTATAGTCATTCCAGCCAATATACGCTAACCTAGCAGTAGGATTGAGAATAAGATTAACACCAACCTTGTCTAACACATCCTGCACTGACTCCCCTGCGTCAGCTGCACCAAGGTCGTTGGACTTTTTAAAGCTAAATGCTTTTTTAGCTAGTGAAATGATATACAACTCAATATCATTGATCCATTCCTGGTCATATCGTACTTCAGTTACAGGTCCATTAAAGTAATCGGCGTTAATACGATCAGTACCTAGTATAATGTCACCCTTGGTAACCTTTGCAGTATCAATGAGCAACTGAGCTGAATAGATTTCAGGTCCAGCAATGATCGCATATTCTACAATGCTTTTCTCTGGATTCTCTTCCTGAGGGCGTATACGTAAGCAGTTAAGCAAATACTCACCCAGATACTGATTAGGAACAGTAAACTCATCACTATACGTAACATTACCATCATCATAGATATACAATGAGAAAACAAGGTTTGTACCATCCTTACTGCGGTGTACACCGCCAATCTTTACATTCCCCATGCTAATAAATGCAGGTCCAATAGGTCCAGAATGTGTGGCAAGGGAATACGGTTTATATATTGACCAATTAAGCAAACTAATGTTTCCTAAGTTTGGCTGAATAACATTTTTATATTCACAAGTGCACTGTTGACGGGTTGTCGTAGTATACGGGGATAAAATACCACCAGCCTGAACCATAACATTTTTAAATGTAAATAAAGCTCGACTGTCAGAGTTTTTAAAGCGAACAGTCATTTGTACTTGGAAGTACTTGCCAGAGCTTGGTACATCAATGTTCTCTATGCCTACAACGCCATCATAACTACCCTTAATAACAGAGGTATCATGAGAAGCTACCTGGGTTACTTGGTCACTGGCAAGGATTTTAAATCTATACTGGACTTCAGTAGCAGTGGAAACCATGTTTGACGAAGTTGTAAGTGTAAATCCACCAGAAACTTTGTTTAAAGCGTTTTCAATGCCAGTCAGTGGGATTACTGGAGAAGTAATAGTGACATCACCCGGAACAATATCATCATAGATATCCATTGTTGATACCTGCAAATATGTTTCAGCAGCAGCAGTCACATTAGCTTTCAAACCATCAGTCACATTGACAGTCCAGCCAGTCAGTGTTTTCAATGCTGAGTCAGCAGATCCATAGCTCATCATGTTAGTAGCAGCACGTTGTGGCCATGCTGCACCGATAAACGTAGAATCATCCAGGAATACATCTTCCGGTTTAGTAGTAAGCTCAGGAGCCTGCAGACCTATTACGTCAATACCTTGTCCCTCACAGTGGGATAGGAAACGTGTATTATTAGTAGTAAACAAGGAAGAACTGCGAGCCATGTAGGTCATCGCTGCTTCCATTTTAATGTCCCTGTTAATTGAGTCTACAACAGATCTATTAAAGTTCTCAGTAGTGGCTGCCTCACCACTTTTTATCTTAATTTTATCATAGTCAGTTGCTGTAATTACAGGGGTATTACTTGAAAAATCTTCAAATGCCATAAGGGGCAATACCTCCTCTCTATGTCTACTCATATTATACCTGGGATATAAGAAAACCTCCCCAGAAACCCAGGGAGGTTATAGTTAAGCCAGGTCAGACAAGGAGAGACGGTACTGCCACGACTTACGCAGTGGTGGTAGTAGTTGTCTTTGCAGCAATAGCTGCCAGTACTTCTTGAGTAGACAGGCGGTTCTTGAGGTCAGAGATCTCATTACCTTGACGGTCAATAATGCGAGACTGCTCACGCATCTCCAGTTGACAGAATTTGTCATTGATAATCTGGGTTTGCGCATCAATCTTAGCACCAAGGATGTTGGTCTGCTGTTGCATCTGAGTGCTCAGAGCATTAGTTTGATTGATTATCTGTAGCTGGTTCTCGTAGTTAGATGTGGTAATCGCATTCTTAACTTCGCAGCAGCAAGCCTGCATACGGCTTATCATGTCTGCATTGCCAGACTGGATAGCATTGATAACCTGTTGGGTAGACATACCTACTTGTCCAGCAACTTTATCAATAGCACACTGAATAGCGTTAAGTGCAGAGGTTACGGAGTTCATATCACAGTTAAGAGCAGCACTGATACGCTCAAGAGCTTCCTTGTTGCCATTTACAGCTTGCAGCATCAGTTGGTCACTTACTCCGGCAGCTTGAGCTTTAGCTATCGCAGTTTCTACTGCACCAGTAATAGCTGCGTCATTAATTGCTGCACCAGCGGCATTCTGACCTCTGTTTCCAAACAGTCCACCATTACCGTAGCCAAATAGCAGAAGCAGGAAAATCCATAAGAAGCCGTTGTTTCCACCGATTCCGTTGTTGTCATTGTTTTTCACTGCATTTTGCAAGAAGTTCGCCAGGTCAAGGGACATATTCTCATTCATAGTCAGTTTCCTCCTATACATAGACGATAGTGCATTGGATCCATTCACTTTATGAGTCTAGTATAGCATAGAAAGAGTAACAAAGTTGGCTATGAAATCACCTGGTTTTCATCACAGTTCACAGTTAAAACATTCTTAATCTCCTAAACAATAAAAAAAGACCGTCACCCCAGGAGTGGGCAACGGACTTCTCTATAGATTTGACATACATAGCAACTTTTGCGCAAATTTGTCAATCCGCTTTAACAGTGATTTGACATGTCTGTCAAGTGTTGATGGTGACATCCCTAGTTCTTCTGCTACAAATTCTCTCGTAGGCCTGAAATCGCGTTGACGGTAGCGTAGTTCTAGAATCTTACGCTCCTCAGGTACCATCCCAAGAAAGTTGCATAGGCTTTCATAGTCTGGCTGTGGGATTTCTTCAAGCATCTGCTCAATCGCCTTACGGTTTTGTTTTGTTAAGGCCATTTTAAGCCTCCTTGAATGCGGCTTCCAGAGGTTTCAGTAATACATTCTCCAACCTGCTAACACGTTTTTCTAAAACGACCACCGGGTCTTCACTACCTGCAGGTGTATTCTGTGTTGACTGAGATACATAAATGTACTCCTGGCCTCCTAAGAATAGATGCAGGCTGTCAGTATCCTTACAATGATAGCCTTGTGGAGCTGTGAAACTTGATTGTTTAGCCGTTGGCGGGATGAGAGTTTCACTGTTAACTGTAAAAATCGTTAGGGTTTGTGGCCCTGTAAGATTAAGCATATGGAATCACACTCCTTAAGTGGATGTATGTCCCAGTTGACCCAGCTTAACGGTCTAGTTTTACTTCATCAAACTTTAGTTTTACAGTGTCAACATTGAGTCCTTCAGGAATCTCAATATTAACAGTAGGATAAGCGGATAAATCTATGTGAACAGTGTCAATATCAACACTCTCTGTCTCCTGTAGAGCGCCTCCAGAAACACTGTCGTTTGCTATGATGTAATCTGCATATTTTTTTACTACTGGGCTGTAGTCTAAATCGTTTACAACGTCAGAATATGGGAATTTAAAGGACAATGCATACCCTGATTTAGGGTCTAGTCCTTCGATTTCCATGATAATCTCTGCCCCTACAACGTTTAACTCATTAACACTGAATTTCCACGGTATTTCAAGGTCAGGTATGTCCTCATTCTTAGTAGTATCGTGTATTTTTACAGGGATTTCAGTAGCATATACTGTTGGAGTACTCTTTGATAACTCATCAAAATCAGCTTGAAGGTTTTTAACCATCGTCTGATAAAGAAAATATACATCATATGACTTAAGTTTAGGCCAGTCAATCGGTCTAATGCCAGTGTCATATACACGTAAATCAAGGGCTTCCGTAGTAATTACTGAATAATCCCCAGTTCTTGCTACTGCAATAGCGGAACATTTAACCAATCCTGGAAGTAAGATGTCTGCAGGGATTGGCACTGGTTTACCAAGTTTAATAACTGGGACCATAGCTTGTCGTCCACTTGCTGCATGTTGGAAAATAATAGAAACATCTCTGTTTCTCCATGCTTCATCAAGTGAATCTAGTTGTACATAAAATGAATTAATCTGATGTGCAAGAAGCTTGACATATTCTTGGTTAGTCAAGATGGTTCGTTGTACAACAAGTTTTAAGATGCGTTCAGGAGATATTTCTGCGGTTGTCTGTGCAGACTGTGCAGCTAACTCTTCTTGACGCTTCTTTTCAGCTGCCTGACGGTTCTGCTCCCATACAGGAAGCTCAATCTCATTAGAATCAGGACTTTCATATTGGGGTAAGTATGGGCGGGGATCAATAAATTTCTCAATGCCAGTTACACACTGGCAGTCAGAACTGCTATACGGCCACGTCACTTATCATTCCCTCCCATGTTACTTGTTTTCTTTACTACAGTGTTAAGCACTGCAACTACCTTTTCATTGGGCTCTGCTGGGCCAAGAGGTTTACCAGGAGCACCAGGATCGGTGTTATACTTGGAATTAGTTATCTTATTACCTGTAAGCCATGTAGCACATATACCAACAGCAGTCATATATGCAGTACATAGCTCTCCATATCCAGTCCATGCACTCGGGGTAGCTTTAGAGGCTATCAGATACAAGGTAACTCCAATGAACAACACTGTTAAAATGATGATCAGTCCACCAGGCAATACACGGTTAATACTGTATACCCCGGCTTCTTTAAACATCTCTAATAACTTATTAAAACTTTTATTAAAGCTTTTCCACATCTTTTCTATAGTCTTCACAAATTGTAACTCCATAATCTACAGCAGCTTGATGCTCTATTCTACATCCACGAGCATTTTCCCAGCCATCTGCAAAGTAAGCAAAGTCACACCCTGAAAGTACTTGAAGTGAGTAGCCTAAGCAGTAGAGCCCTGCTGACTTAATAAACGTGGGTACATCATCGTGCATCACAGAATCTGCAACGTGAAACTCTGGCAGCACAGTATGGCCTGTGTCTACCAAAAACTGCTTAGCAGACTCAATAGCTTGCTCTTTTAGCTTTTCAAACTTAGTCTCTATTTCCCCACTTGTTAAGCCATTCATAGGCATGGAAATAAAAATAAAGTAGTGTTTCAAATTATTTCCTTCTTTCTATCTGTTACTTTGCAAATCCAAATACCGTCCAACTTCCAGAGATAGCTTCGTTGTAACCCTTACCACCTTGCCCTCTCCCGTTCACTGTAAAGTCTGTGGTAGTTTTAGAATATACATTAATAGCAGCTGAGCTACCCACTGAGCTAGAATTATAGTTTTTGCCAGTCAAAACAGTATAGTTGGTATCTTTCATGGGTACATGCAGGGTTACTTTATCATTAAACAGAGACTGCATATAACCCCCCTGTTCTACCCAACCATTGGAATACTTTCTATACCAGTTATTACCGTCAGAATAAGTGTCTGTTATATAAATATTCATGAATTAATAATCACTCCACCGTCATAGTAATAGAGCGTAGTTTTTTGAACGCCAGTCTTAGGGACTGCCTCAACTTTAAGCTTGGTTTTGGCTGGCTTTACATATTCACCACCAGGTGTAGCAACATCATTGACTTTCCATGTATGCTTTGCTGATTCCTTGAGTGTCAAGGTATACTGTTTCATCCAACCACATACATACCAGTGTCCTGTAGCATTTGAACCGTATCCCTTACCACCTTGTCCTCTGCCATTTACAACAAATGACTTATAAGTTCTAGTATAAGCATTGATAACATACGAGCTACTATCATAGCTACTAGTACACTTAGAGGTAAGCAAGGTATATTTTTCAGTCTTCATGGGAATAGGCAATGTTACTGTTCCACCATACAGACCCTTAAAGTATCCACCTTGTTCAACCCAGCCATCTGACCAGATTTTATACCACTCAGTGCCATTCTGGGTAATTTCAACGATATAGGGAGCCAACACTGGAGTTATGGTTATATCTTGTTTAGGGATTAGTACTGTACTCATCTAGAATGTATCATGCTTCTGTCTTAACTTTGGTCTTACGCTGATGTTTCTTTTTAAGCTCAAGGATCTGAGCTTTAAGTTCTTTGTTTTCTTTGATTAATCGTTTGACCTGGTCTTGCATAGAAAGAAACTTTTTAGTAACTTCTGTACCAAGGTTAAACATCTGTTTTCTTTTATCTGCCCAGTTGTTCATTTTATATCACCATCTTTATCAGCTGAATACGTAAACATTGAGTGTTCCTGTTTTCTATTAAGATTCCAAGGATATACAAGTAAAATACTAGAGTTGCGTTGATTAACACCAGTTATCTCAGTATGTCGCTGTTGTACTCCGTTATCTGTAGCTACATTTCCTACGCCACATTCATTATTTTCCTCAACTACATCATGCAGTACAGCCTTGATATAGCTAAGTTTTCTTGTTAACTCACGGATAGTATCGTCATAACGTAACTCATTCATTCGGAGCTCAAAGTTTTCATTTTCTAACTTTGTAGCTTTCACTTTCCAGTCATACAGATCTCGTTCTAGTTGGTCCAGTTTAGCTACGTGTGACTTAAATATCTTGTCTACCCACTGCCCAATCATTTCTCTCATAACAGCACCCTTTCCTCTACTTTTCTATTTCACTTGTAGTTACATGCCTATAGCAATCCAGCGTCTTGCAACGGAAACCGCAGTATCAAACTTAGTAGTGGTTAGAGTTGTAATATACCAACAGTTACCACCAATGCCACCATTGTTTACTAGTGGGGATACAATAACGTTCAGCACTTTAGTAGGAAACTGAATTGGGAACGTTACTTCACCACCATTACTATATCCCCACTGGATTATAAGTCCATTTGCAAACTTAGCATAGCCATTCTGCGATAAGTCAGATTCTATAATGCCAGCATTGTATTCATCAGCAACAAAAGTAGTATCTCCGATAATACCAAAAGCACCTGGATTACTTATATTAGTAGTGGCATGGAGCTGCAGATTTAAATCCGTATATTCACTGTGGGGGGGGGGGCAACGGTTAGGGTTTCGTTATTCATAGTAG
>ERZ1034855.537-NODE-537-length-14269-cov-41.665611_pt1 | contig 14269 bp, 20 predicted proteins | sample MGYA00520699_ERZ1034855 | MGnify/ENA primary metagenome ERZ1034855 (study PRJEB33766, sample SAMN09781730) | gut metagenome | biome: gut microbiome | host: Homo sapiens | place: Madagascar | study: EMG produced TPA metagenomics assembly of the PRJNA485056 data...
ATGTCCGCTGTAGATACCCTTAATGACGCTATGAGGGCGTTTGTAGCCGATTTTCACAGTAGCCCTAATTCCTTACAGGCTGATACAGAGCCTTGTAGAGCGTGAGAGGGGGCTTAGAGTATGACAGGGAAAGCCCCCATTCAACAGCTCATTGCACCGGCTGAAGCTATGGAGCTGTTCAGGTATGCCGGTATTCAGGAGATGCACATAGCAAAAGACCTGCACGACTTCTACAGGGCACAGAAAGGGAGACACAGCGACAGCCTATGGGATATGATGAGCCTGTTATCTTTCGTCTACGACACCGGGAGAGTACAGGGCATGAGAGAAGAAAGAGCCAAGCGAAAGGAGCGTTACAATGGGTAAAATTATCGATTTCGGAAAGCTCAAAAACGAGCAGGAACCGGCTTTAGCCGTGGAACGGACAGAGAGCTTTTACGGCACGGCAAGGGAGCTGAGCGACTTTATAGCCGCTCTCCCCATCAGCCGAGAAGAGAACGACAGGCTTATAGCCCTAATCATTCAGCAGGTGCAGGACGGAGAACAAGGCGCATTTGCTCAGGGCTTGCGGATCGGTAAAGAGTTTGCCGACTGGAAAGAGAACAAATAAAGAAAGACCCGCTCAAGAGTGACAAGCTCCGGAGCGGGTTTATTCTTATCTGGAAGCGGGTATAACCGCCAGATCACAGCCAAGAGCGGCGGCAACCTTTAAGAGAGTATCAAGCTGGGGCGTGGCTTTCTTGCTCTCCAGCCGGGCAATAACGGACTGCGTAAGGCAAGCGGCTTGCGCTAATTCCTTTTGCGTCATGCCCTGATTATGCCGCTGTTCAATCAGCAGATCAATGATATTAGCGCAGTTCTCAGGCACCGAGCGCACCCCCTACAGGAACGCTATCAATATAGCAACCGTCCGGGCAAAGGTCAACCTTATTGCTCCATACCTTGCCGCTGTCAATGTTCGGGTCAATGTCCCACGCTATGCAATGGGTATCATCCACATAGACCCGGCGGAAGTTCTCCAGCTTGATAAACGGCTCAAATACCGTGCCTTTCTTAAGGAGCGGGCGCATATCGTAAAGCCGCTTTTCGCCATTGTCAAAGCTGATTGTCAATGTGAAGTCGTTGTTTGGCACGACCCCGGTAATTCTCTTCTTACCGGCGGCGAAATATTCCGCCGTTTTGCGGTCAAAGCCTTTAGAGAGATAATATTCTACTGTGTTCGCCATGTTCTCACCTCCGGGAAGAGCCGCTTATTTCAGCGGCTCGATTGCGAATAGCTCTTGCTGTTCTCTTGCAAGCTCCCAGTTCTCCCGCAGCTCTTCTTGATGAAAAGCCGCCCAGCCCAAGAGCATTTTTAACTGTTTGGAAGGCATTGTTCCTTCCAAGACTTCCAGCTCCTCAATAGAAACGAGGATTTCAGACCCGCCATAGAATGCGTGAAAATGGGGCGGCATGTGATCTCTCCAATAGATACAAACCTTGATACCCCGGAACATTGAAATTGTCGGCATTTGCTCATCTCCTTTACTGTGATTACAGTATAGCATATTCGCTATTAAAAGTCAATAGCAAATTCGCTATTTTCAAAATATTTTTCCCGTTCCCGCTCTGATTATGCAATTCTGCAAAACTATGAAAAACTATGAAAAAGAGGTTGACAACCACCCACAAATATGCTATAATAAGGACAATGGAAAAGGTGTATACACAATTACACATACACAATTACAGAAAGGGGCGGGGAGAGTGAACGAGCTTACCATAGCAGGCGGCGCAGAAATAGTAGAACAGCAGACAATTAACGCCGATCTATTCGCCCGCTGGACTTCCTATATAGACGCAAAGCCAAAGACCATAGAGACATACAGCAAGGCGATAAAGCAGTTCTTCTTGTATCTCTCAGAGAACGAAATCAGACAGCCGCAGAGAGAGGATATTATAGCCTATCGGGATCACCTCAAGCAGAGCCATAAACCGACCACGGTACAAAGCTATCTAATGGCGGTAAAGCTGTTCTTCCAATGGACAGCACAAGAACGAATATATCCGAATGTGGCGGAGCGGGTAAAGGGCGCAAAGCTGGACAGCGACCACAAGAAAGACTACCTCACACCGAAGCAGGTAACAAGGCTTCTGAACACAGTAGACCGCTCTACCCTTAAAGGCTTGAGAGATTATGCTATCCTTGCGCTGATGGTCACAAGCGGCTTGCGTGATATTGAGGTATCAAGAGCCAACATAGAGGATATGCGGACGGTGGCGGACTTCACAGCCCTTTACATTCAAGGCAAGGGACACGAAGAAAAGACGGACTATGTGAAGCTTGCCGAGCCTGTAGAAGAAGCCGTGCGGGATTATCTGAAAGCACGGGGAGAAAAAGACGCTAAAGAGCCGCTATTCGGCTCCATTGCAAACAGGAACAGCGGCGGACGGATGACAACCAGAAGCATAAGCCGAATAGCAAAGGAACATTTGATAGCCGCAGGACTTGAAAGCGACCGGCTTACCGCTCACAGCCTGAGACACACGACCGCCACGCTTAACCTATTGAACGGCGGCACAGTAGAAGAAACACAACAGCTTCTGCGCCACACCAATATAAACACAACGCTTATTTACTCTCATGCGCTGGAGCGGGCAAAGAACAACAGTGAAGAGCGGGTAGCTAAAGCTATTTTCGGGTAAGCGTATATACAATTCATCATACACAAATACACAAGCAGAAAGGGGCTTGCACAATGGCTAATACAGCCTTTAACTATGAGATTGTCGAGCATATCGCCACACTGAGCGAAAACGGCAGTACAACGAAAGAACTTAACCGGGTAGCATATAACGGAAGCCCGGCAAAGTATGACTTGCGGAGCTGGAAGCGAGAGGGCGGGGAAGAGAAGCTTCTTAAGGGGCTTACCCTTACCGATGAAGAAGCAACAGCTCTTAAAGAAGCTCTGAACAGCAGAGCCGACATATAAGGGGGCGGAGTTATGGCAAAATGTATAGCGGTTATCAATCAGAAAGGCGGGGTAGGAAAGTCAACGACTGCCGAAAACCTCGCCGCCGGGCTTTCTATTAAAGGCTATAAAACGCTTGCAATTGACCTTGACGCACAAGCGAACCTTACATACACCGCAGGAGCAAAGACAACAGGAGCAACGGCTTTAGGCGTTCTTACCGGGGAAGTGAAAGCGGAAGATGCCATACAGCGCACAGCTTGCGGAGATGTGATAGCCGCCAATAAAGCACTCGCCGGGGCAGACGCTTTTATAGCGGACACCGGCAAGGAGTACAGGCTTAAAGAAGCTCTGGAGGGTATAAAGGGGCGGTATGATTATATCATCGTGGACACTCCCCCCGCTCTGGGTATTCTGACCGTGAACGCCCTTACCGCTTGCGACAGCGTTATAATTCCCGCTCAAGCGGATATTTACAGCTTACAGGGGATAGAACAGCTTGCAGAAACTATGAAGCCTGTAAAGAAGTATTGCAACCCGGCTTTGAGGATAGAGGGCATTCTTCTTACACGGTATAGCCCCCGTTCTGTTCTTAGTCGAGAAGTGGCGGAGCTTGCAGAACAGCTTGCGGCTAAGCTTAACACTAAGCTTTTCAAAGCTACGATCCGGGAAGCAATCGCAGTAAAAGAAGCGCAGATTAGCCAGCAAAGCTTATACAGCTATGCGCCGAAAGCCAAAGTAACAGAGGACTATACTGCCCTCATTGATGAGCTTATAAGCTGATCTGCACGATCTTAGCGAGCAGACCGTTTGTACTCCCACAATGGGCAAACGGTGAACAACTAAGGCTTTCGCCTTAAACCAATCAAAGGAGAGGAGCTATCATCATGGCAAAGAAAAGCTTTAAGGATAATCCGGCTTTACAATTTATATCGTCAGCGGAAGAAGAGCGGGTAGAACCGGAGAGGGAAAAGCCAATCGGTAAAGCCCCGGACGGGTACAAAGTTAATCCGCTTTATGTAGAAACCAAAAGCCGCCGCTTACAGCTTGTTCTGCAACCCAGCTTATACGAGCGGGTAAAGAAGAGAGCGACAAACAGCGGGCTTTCCGTAAACGAATACATTCACCAAATTTTAGACGAAGCGACAAGAGAGGAGTAATAGACAATGGCGAATGAAGCGAGAGTGAAAGAGCTTGAAGAGCTTAAGGTTTATACCCTCACTGAAATTGAGCCAATCTTAGGCGTGACGCACAGAACGCTTTTAACCTATATCAAAGACGGAAGGCTTAAGGGCGTGAAGATCGGCGGAAAATGGAAGGTCAGCGGGGAAAACCTGAGGAAGTTTATCAATGGGGAAGGCTGATAGCGTTCTTCTTAAAGGCTTGATTATTTCAGCCGTCTTTACTGCCCATTGTCCGAAAATTACTATTAGCGGACAATAAAACTATGAAACCACAGACCACCTTTTAGCCGTTGCCTGTATAGGAGTATGCGGCTATCAGCATACACAAATACACAACCGCTATTACACAACATCAGAGAGGGGGCTACCACTTGAAGCCACAGGAAATCAAAAAAGAATATGTGAGGTTACGGGCAGAGGGTAAAAGCTACAGCGTTATAGCTGAACAGCTCCACATCTCTAAATCAACCTGCACGAAATGGGAGCGGGAATTGTCCGCTCAGATAAACGAGCTGAAGCGAGCTGAGTTTCAGGAACTTTGCGAAAGCTACGGCATGACCAAAGAAGCCCGTATTAAGAAACTGGGGGACACTCTGGAGAAGATAGAGGACGCTATAGCCAAAGCAGACTTTAGCACAGTAGACCCGGCAAAGCTCTTAGATTTCAAGCTCAAATACACAGAAGCCCTAAAAGGCGAATACATCGGCACAAAGCCCGCTGTTGAGCTGGGGGCAAACATCAACGCACAAGACATTGTTACCGCTCTGGGCGATCTGCTTAACCGTGTTCGTGCCGGTGAAGTAACAGACGAACAGGCAAGCCGGGAAAGTGCCGTGCTGGCTAACCTCTTAAAGGCTTATGACACGGTAGAGGTGAAAGCTAAGCTTGACGAGCTGGAAGCGATTATAGGAGGTAGGCAATAATGGCGGATATAAAGCGGCTCTTGAATAAGAAAGGCTGGACGGGTAAAGAGCTGGGCATTCTTGAGCTTACCAACATGGCTACCCTCTTCCGCCAGAGAATAAGCGGGAACCAAAACCCCACGCCATTAGTGACTAAGGGGCAGTTTCAAAAAATGCTTAGTTCGATCACGGACAGCACACAGGGGAGAATCTACAACGGCTATATCTCTATCCACGAATGGCTTTCCCTGTTCTATAACATCGCACTTACCAATGAACAGCAAGCACAGCTCCGCTTTAAGTCTCTCTCTTCCTATATCATCGAAGCGAGTATAGCAGAAAATACCTACAGCTATATTGAAAGCCTGCCGGTCATAATGACCCAAAAGCAGTACAACGAAGCTGTAGAAGAGGGGCGGCGGCGATGGCTGAAAGAAGAGGACGGAACACCCAGAGGGGACAGCGTTTTAGCTCTCATTTTCCGGGCGTTTGAGTATTACGCCGAAAAGCTGGAGAAGGAGCCAACCAAAGCGAACCCGCTAAAGCCTATAAGAAAGAAATATCTGTCCCAGACCGTGAAAAGCCCTCTTATTCTCTCCCGCTTCAACGAAGCCACGGAGAACGGCTATTATGTCTTAGAGGACGGGCGCAGAAGCGACCAAATGACCGATGAGGAATGGGAAGAAGCTGTAACCACTCCGAAAATGGGGCAGGCATTAAAAGAAATGCACGAAGCCGAGCTGATCCAGCCGGGCTTTATGGGTATCACGGCAGAAGAAATAGCCACGCAACGGCTTATTGATAGAGCCAATATTATTTATAATGGCGGCACAAATTGGGACGCAGACAAGGCACAGGAAAAGAAGGACTATGAAGCCGGGCTTGCTATGCCCGCTAAGTTTGTGCTATACGATGAGCCACCCGCAGACCTCACAAAATGGGACTTTCTTTCTGACAGTTGCGCCGTCTACGAAGTCTATAGCTCTTCTCTGGGCGGGATGGCGGAAACGCCGGACGAATATATAGCCGAAGCAGAGGACTTTATAGCCGAGTTCAAGGAGCTTGTAGAGCTTTTGCTTAAGGACATTGACAGCAAATTCTTTAAGGGCAAGCCGGGGCTATCCGCTCTGCCTGTAGAGAAGTGGGAAACCACTGTATTTGACTGGGAACAGCTCTATGAAAAAGACTTTTACGGCTTTAGGGCAGAAACCGACCGAACCGACATTATATGGGACGGCAATTGGCGGGCGCAAATGAACGGTATAGCCATTCTCAAGCCTACCTCATTCAGCGAAAAGCGGCTTGACGAAAACGGCTACTATGTTCCGCCACAGATAAGAAAAACGCTGAACGAGCACAGCCTGGAATCTTTCTTTTCGGATGCGGACGGATACGCCGACCGAGCGGACGAGATCGAAGAGGGGCGGGAAGCCCTGCTTGACAGCTACTATTTCATTATGGGCTACAATACCGCTATTGATATGATAGCGAGCTACTACGAAGTGCCGGAGCTGTCAGCATTCAAACTTAACCTTGAGGGGATCACAACAAAAATAGACGCTCTCAATAGCATAGTCCCTATGCTTTATATGCGGGTCAAAGACACTCGGTACGAAGATCAAGAGCTAAAGAAGCGAAAGCTTCAGGTGCTGAAAGACTTTTTCCCGCCGCTGGACTATAAGAGCCTTACTATCCCGCAAGAGAATATAGACCGGGTAAAACAGCTCTTTGAGGACTTCCAAGCCTTTAAGGGAGAGGAAAGCATATCTGATCTTATGTTCTACAGGAAAGCCCCGTCTGAGGACGAAGAAGGGGGCGGTGCGGATGAATAAAACCAAGCTTACAGCCTTACCGAATATTCAGCCGATAGCCCCATTCAGACCGGAAGAAAACAATTTCTACAATGTCCCGAATAGCACGGCGTCAAATCTCATTTTAGAGGTCATGGGAGCCGGGGACAGCATAGCGGACTTGCCAGCACGGAAGCGACAGATAAACCACAATACCGCTATAGAAGTGCTGGAGGACGGGCGCAAGCGGCAAATCTCCCTTGTAAACGAGAAAGCACAGGTCACTATAGAGCTTGCAGACATTGACAAGCTTGCAGGCAGTAATAAACCCGCTAAAAAGCTGTTTGTTCTTGCCCTGATAAAGGCAAACGAGCAAGCCATCTATAACGGTCAGCTCACGAAAGATTATATCAGCTTCCCGCTTCAGGAGCTTGTAGACATTGGCTTTTATAAGTCTCTCAGAAGCGCAAGGACGGGCTTTAATTCCGGCATGGACACGCTCACCAGTCTTAAGGTGAAAGGACAAATCCAGCAGACAAAGAAGCGGGAGAGTTCTATAGCGGCTCTTGAAGTTCTCTTTACCGGCGCAAGAATAGAAAAAGGACAGTGTACCGTTTTCTTCAATAACCGGATCAACTGGAGCTTCATAGCGCAGTATTTCACCATCTTACCCCGCTACTATTTCAAGCTCTCCAACCGTGCAAGCGATCTGCTTTATTATATTTTCTTCCTTGCAAGACAGCATACACGGGATATAGAGACGCAAGGCTACTTCACTATCAGCTTTCGGGCAATTCAGCACCGGCTACAGCTTCCCAGCGAGAAGGGGCTTAATAACCCGCTCCGGGACATCAGAGAGCCGATAGAGAACGCTATAGAGCAAATCGAGATAGAGCACAGCGGGCTATATCACAATATGGAGTTTGCGCTTCTGCCCGTCTATGACGATGCCGCACCGATAGCGGACTATCTGGACAACGGCTATCTCAACGTTTCCCTTAGCGGAGCTTTTGCAACCACCTTTATAGCAATTAGCAAAGAGACGGCAAAGCAAATCGAGACAGCACAGAAGCGGCGGGATCGGATTGCGGAGAAAGCCATAGCGATTAACACCGCAAAGAAGCTTGAGGAAGGAGGCGGGGGAAAATGCGTAGAGTAGACAGGCTTTTACTCAAGATACAGGAAGCACAACGCCTTGACGAAATGCCGTTAGCCGTTGCCCTCATCGGCAAACGGACTGAAAGCGGAAAGTGGGAAGTGTATGCCGACCTATGGGACGGGAAATTCGGCGGCAAAACCGAGCGGCTTACAATGGAGTTTGATACTCTGGAAGAAGCTCAAAAGGCAGTAGCAGAGGTTGAAGCCGTACATACCCCGACGGGGAAGCGGATAAGCTCCGCTTCCGGCGCAGTCTGTATTATTGACGATATAGCATGGGCGGAATAAAGCTTAGGAGCGGGGGCTTGTGCTCTCGCTCCTCTTTGCTTTTGAAGAATAGCAAGCACAGCAAGTGTAGATACACATTGCGAATTAGCCCGATTTAGAGCGGGGGAATAGCAAGCAAATCCGGTGAGTACCCACACCGAAAATCAAGAGGGACATTTTACGGGGGAACAGCATCTTGTTTCTTACACCTTGCGCCCGCTCTATCTGTGGTATTTGCCTGTAAAAAGGAAGCTTGTCAACTCCGCTCGAAAGGGACATTCCACGGGGGAGAAGTGACATTCCACGGGGCGATGTGGACATTTTACGGGGGAAAGAGGACATTCCACGGGGAAGCGAAAATCTGAAAAGCCTTGCTATCACTGGCTTTTTCGGCTCTCCGGAAATCCCAATATATTATCAATAGATAATCAATTGATAATTAAGCCGCATTCGCCGCCGATGCCTACGGCGGCGGCTATGCTATAATATCTATGGGGAGCCTATAGAGAAGAACCCGCCGGGGGATTTCTTCTTACAGGCAGAAAGAGAGGACTAACGCAATGACAGATAGAGTAGCGGAATGTGTACACCCGGAAGCGGGAAACTGTAGGGGCTGTAATTGGAGCTATGAACCGCGCTTGTCTGATGGCGGGTGCAAGCTTCACTATGAGCGAGAAGCGGACGGCAGGGGGGGGCTTAAAATCTCCGCCGCCACCTGAGACGGACAACGAAGCGGAGCGCCACGCAAACGAGCGCAAAATCAAAAGGGGAATATAACCCCAGAGAGGGAACCGAGAATGAACCGAGAAGAAGCAAGGCAATACATACAGGAAAGAGCCGCTGACCATCTCCAGCCGGACAATAGCCGGAAGGGCTTTATCTGTCCGATCTGCGGGAGCGGGAGCGGCAAAAACGGGACAGGCATAACCACGAAAGACAATGTGCATTTCACCTGCTGGGCGGGGTGCTTCACGAATGAGGACATTATAGACATCATCGGCAGGGAATACCAGCTTACCGACTACAACAGCAAGCTTCAGAAAGCCGCCGAGCTGTTCGGTATCACAGTAGAGAGTGGTTATAGCCGGAGCAGTGCGGCAGAGGACTTCAAAGATCTGTACCATAATCAAGCCGGAAATGCACGATATACACAACAATACATACACAATACACAATACACAACAGAGCCGGACTATACCGCTTTCTTCTTACAGGCGGCAGAGCGCATAGGGGACACGGATTACCATAGGGGAATCAGCTCCGCCACCCTCTCCCGCTTCAAGGTGGGCTATGTGGCGGAATGGAGACACCCGAAAGCCCCGAATGCGCCAGCTTCTCCCCGTCTGATTATCCCGACCAGCAAGCAGAGCTACTTAGCACGGGACACAAGAGCGGAGCTTACCGAAGAGCAGGAGAAATACAGCAAAAGCAAAGTCGGGAAAGTGCGGATATTCAATAGCCGGGCATTGCGTGAAGCTCAAAAGCCGATCTTCATTGTTGAGGGAGAAATAGACGCGCTCAGCATTATTGATGTTGGCGGGGAAGCTGTGGCACTGGGAAGCACTGCAAACAAGAGGGCTTTAATAGCCATGCTGGAGAACGAGAAACCCGCTCAGCCGCTCATTATTGCTATGGATAATGACGAAGCCGGGAGCAAGGCAAACAGAGAGCTTGCAGAGGGCTTAGAACGGCTCAGAATCCCTTTTTACAGGCTTGATATAGCCCAGCCATACAAGGACGCCAACGAAGCTCTGAACGCCGACAGAGACGCATTCAGAGCGGCAGTAGAGCAGGCGGAAAACATCGAAGCGGAGACGCTGGAAGCCGAGAGGGAACAGCTCAGACGGGAAGCGGCGGTTTATTCCTTGCCGGACTTCATCAAGAAGATCGAGCAGAGCAAGAGAGCATCTTTTATCCCGACAGGCTTTAGCTCCCTTGACGATCTGTTAGACGGTGGGCTATATGCCGGGCTTTATGTGGTGGGGGCTATCAGCTCATTAGGCAAGACAACATTCTGCTTGCAGATAGCCGACCAAATCGCCCAGAGCGGGCAGGATGTACTTATATTCTCGCTGGAAATGGCAAGGGACGAGCTTATAGCAAAGAGCGTGAGCCGCCTTACCTTGCTTGAGGATATGCGCCAGAACGGCAGTACAGCCCACGCAAAGACCACAAGGGGCATTATGACCGGCACACGGTATGCAGACTATAGCCAGACGGAAAAGAGCCTTATACAAGCTTCTGTGACCGCCTACGGCAACTATGCAAAGAACATCTACATAACCGAGGGAATGGGCAATGTCGGGGTAGAAGATATTCGGGATAAGGTGCAAAAGCATATCAAGATCACCGGCAAAGCTCCCGTTGTCCTGATTGACTATCTCCAGATCATCGCCCCGGCGGATATGCGGGCAACGGACAAGCAGAACACAGATAAAGCCGTGCTGGAGCTGAAACGCCTAAGCCGGGATTATGGTATTCCTGTTATAGGCATTTCCAGCTTCAACCGAGACAACTATACCGCCCCCGTCAATCTGGCAAGCTTCAAAGAGAGCGGCGCAATTGAATATAGCTCTGATGTGCTGATCGGCTTACAGTATTCCGGCATGGACTACCAAGAGGGCGAAGCCGATAAGGCAAGAGAGAAGCGGCTTAGAGAGCTGATGAAGAGCGTTATAGCAGACGGGAAGAACGGCAAGCCGCAGAAAATCCAAGTAAAGATACTCAAGAACCGGAACGGAAGCAAGGGGGACACCCTCTTAGACTTCTACCCGATGTTCAACTACTTCACCGTGTCGAGCGGAGAGGGGGGCAATAATGGAAGCTGGAGTAAATCAGAGGGTAACTACAGATAGCGGAATCGTGCTTGACTTTGCCGGTCTGTTTGGTGACAGTGTAGAGCAGAAAAGCCACTCTAAAACGCCCTCAGAGACGATTTTAGAGGGTGGGCAGTATAAAACCATTACCGAGCCTAAAAAGCCCGTAGAAACGCCGCCAGAGGGCTTAGAACGGCAACAGGCAAAAGGGCTATATCTGCAAGCCCAGCGAGAAGCCGCCGAGAAGCAAAGAACGCTTGATATTTTCCGGGAGTACCAAGAGAACATCAAGCGGAGCGGGCAACTGCAAACGGAGATATTAAAGGGCGTGAAAGCCGGTGAGAGCGTCTACAATCTCTTCTTAAAGGCAGTCAAGGCTATTTTTCTTATGACCTCTAACAGCCTGTTCTACAGCCAAATAGAAGCCGATACACGGGCGATATACGGCGAGGGACTACAGGAGCAAGCCCCGCTCCAATGTGAGCTTGCAGAGGTGCAGAAGCGGCTTACAAGGCTGAAAGAAGCGCAGGCGGAAGAGCTGGAACACGACAGCCGGGAGCGGATCGGCAGAGCCATACAGGCGCACGAAGCGAAAATAGATCAGCTTCAAGGGAAGATAGACCGGGCGAACAACAGCATATAAAGCAAGAGCGGAGAGCCGTAACAGCTCCCCGCTTTTCTTATATTCTCCGAAGAGCGCACTTACTCACCACCCAGAGGGCGGGCAAGTGCTTCCCGGAAATTGGCACACAATTTCCCTGCTTGCTATGGTGTGAGACAGACAGGGGGCTTATTCCGTACCTTCTACATTCTCTAAGAAATAGTTCGGCTGGCAGTTCAGCAAGTCGCAAATTTGGGCGATATTTGCCCAGCTTATAGGCTTGTTTTCTCTAAGCTTCTGGATCGTGCTTTCTGCAAGAATTTTCTCTTTTCTCAGCCGGTTCGTGTTGTAGCCCTTATCCTTTAGAGCTTGCAGAACATCAATTTTATATACAAGCGGCATATTTCGGCTCCTTTCTGAGTTAGTGGGGGGCGGCTTATTTATAAGCCCTCTCCTACCACTTTACCATTATTATAGCTCAAAAAGCACACGAAATAAAGAGTAATATTGCACGAAAAACAGAGCATTTTCTTGTGCAACTTTGCACGAAAAAAAGTGTAAAAACCTATTGACATTACACGAATAAAGGTGTATACTATAGTCACAGTCAAGGGAAACAAAGCCCAGAGCGAAAGCGGACGAAGTACCGAAAGGGAACCAAGAACGCCACATAAGAGCGGGAACGGATAAGGGAGATTGAGACTGCGAAAGAGCATAGATGCTTAACGCCACCCGCCGCCGGGCTTCCTAAGACCAAATAAAAAAACCTCTCCCGCCACGCCGTAGGAAGCAAACGAGAGAGGAAACCACAAAGGGCTTACGCTTATTATAGCACAGCCCGCAACGAAAAGAAAGGGGCTTACACAATGAGCACTAACGAAATGACAAGCAAGATCAGAGAGCTGAAGGAGCTTAAGGCAATGGCTGAGGAGCTGGCGGCAGAGATTACCGCCATCGAGGACAGCATCAAAGCCGAAATGACGGCGAGAAACACCGATGAAATGACGGTGGATGTCTACAAAATCCGCTGGACAAAGGTACTGAGTAACCGCTTTGACAGCTCCGCATTCAAAAAGGCTATGCCGGAGCTTCACGCACAGTTCACGAAGCAGACGGAGAGCCGCCGCTTCACTATCGCTTAAAGGCAATACGGGACGGAGCCGGGGACAAGCTCTCCGCTCCCTCTCCCTGTAACAGAAAGGAGCTAACCGCTATGAAGCAAGAGACAATCAGCAAGGCGAAAGCCGCCCAGCTTTTCGCAGAAAATGCCGTGCTGTTCGGGCGGGCTGACGGTGTGCCGGAGCAAGCGGCAACGGAGCTTTTCGGCTCTGCCGCCGTGGACTTCGCCAAGAGACAGCAGAACGCCGGGCTTACCTTTAACGGCTACGGCATTGGAGACTATACCGCATGGTATTTGACGGAGTACGGCTTTTATATCGCCGCCACCTATCGCAATGTGGAGCGCATCCGAGAGGGGGACGGCTGGAATGAATGAGCTTTTACCGATGATAACCGAGCGGGACGGGATACCCGTAACCACAAGCCGAGCTGTGGCGGAGCAGTTCGGGAAGCAACACAAGAATGTAATCCGGGATATTGAAACGCTCATTAGCCAGCTCAAAATTGAGCCGGCAACCGCCGATTTTGCAGAGCTAAACTTTATCCAGATTGACCAGCCGGACGCACAAGGAAAACCCCGCCCCGCCTATCTTCTGACCCGTGACGGCTTCACGCTTCTTGCAATGGGCTTTACCGGGGCTAAGGCGGTGCAATTCAAAGTTGCCTATATCAACGCCTTTAACCGCATGGAGCGGCTTATAAGGGGCGGCGGGGTATCTGCACCCGCTCCGGCATTGAAGAGCATAGAACGCCGCTTAGAAGCTCTGGAGCAGGCTACAGGAGCGCAGACAGCCGACCTATCAGAAGTCGGGGATACCTTCTTACAGGCTATCAGAGCCGCCATAGAGAGCGGAGAATACTATATCAGCCGCCCATACAGCAAGACGGCGGAAACCGGGAAGCAGTTAGGCAGGCGGGAACGAACGGAAACGGTGCTTATAGCAAAGACCGCCTATAAGGTGTATGCCGAGTATACCGCCCACCCGCTGGCAAGGTTGGCGCTCTGGAGCGTGTTAGAGCAGATCGGCACGATAGAAGCACGGGAACGGGACAGCGCCCCGATGGTAGCAAGCTTTAAGGAATGCAAAGCCGGGGCTATTTACATCAAGAACGAGAAATTAGAGAGGAGATAACACATAATGAAAATCACAGAAGAACAGCTTCAGGAGCTTATTTTTGAGGAAGAACAGATAAAGGAGATAGCGCAGAAGCAGAGCGAACGGCTCGACTATGAAGCTTCTGTAGAGCTTATGGAGCGGGTAATGAATGCGTTCCCCATTCAACCGGAAGAGCGGGAAAAGGTATCCCGTTTGGATCGCATTATCTACGCCGTGAGGGGTGCTTATATTTTCGGGTATATGTCCGCTGTAGATACCCTTAATGACGCTATGAGGGCGTTTGTAGCCGATTTTATCGGGGGGGGGTACACAGTAGCCCTAATTCCTTACAGGCTGATACAGAGCCTTGTAGAGCGTGAGAGG
>ERZ1034855.541-NODE-541-length-14203-cov-23.838140_pt1 | contig 14203 bp, 20 predicted proteins | sample MGYA00520699_ERZ1034855 | MGnify/ENA primary metagenome ERZ1034855 (study PRJEB33766, sample SAMN09781730) | gut metagenome | biome: gut microbiome | host: Homo sapiens | place: Madagascar | study: EMG produced TPA metagenomics assembly of the PRJNA485056 data...
AGCAGACATGCATACAAACTGCGTGTGCGTGTAAAAAAGCCCCGGGCAATTCCGGAGCAATTGATTAGTTTAATTGACTTTTCAATACAATCAAAGCTTCATTGTAATCTTCATTCAGATTACTCTTGATTTTCCTGTTTTGCCGTCGCCTGCTGTTTCTGAATTTCTGCTAGTTTATTTTGAACTTTGCTACTCTTGAAAATAAAATGCTTGTAAAAGAATTTGAATCTTCTTGAAATCTTTTTTATCCTTTTTGTTCCAGAATAAATCTCAACGGAGCAAAGCATAGGATGAAAATCTTTCAATGTTGAAATTTTATAATTGCCTGTCTCAAAAATATCAGTTGTTCCGTCCGCAAGTTCTGCTTTTACTATCATATAACTAACCTCTGTGATTATAGTCGTTTATTACATTCACACCGAGCGGAACAATAAAGAGTACCTTCACTGGCACAAGCCATAGTCACACATTCACTCCAAGTGGAACTGTTTCAGGCGGTGCTTATAAGTTCACTGGAACTAACGGAACTACAAGTCTTGACGGTCAGCACTCGCATACCTATACTGCACCCAATACCCCTGAAAATAAACTCAAACCAGATAGAGGTTCACCTGCAGTGCGAGGAACGTCAAATTTATCCACCTCTTATGATGGTAAGCACGCTCATTCTTTCACTCCCGCAGGCTCAATCTCAGTTACAACTAACCCAAGTTTTTCAGGAACTGCAGGAACTACTGGCTCAACCACTCAAGGTGGAACAGTTACTTCTTCATTTTATGGCAAACTTTCAGCGACTGGCACTATAGGAAACACAACTCCATTCAGTATACTTCCACCGTATGTTGTAAAGTATTGTTGGGAACGCACGGCTTAATCATGCAGTTCTTTCCCAACAGTATTTAACTACATAAGGAGGCATAATGCTTATGCTTGAGCCTGAACCAACCCCTCCGGTATTCCCTGAGTTCCCAGTGAATGAACTTGATACAGTTCCATCTTGGGTGGCTGACGTTTTTATTTGTGTTCCTGTGAACGTATGCGTGTGTGGAGAACCTTTAAAGAGATGCGTATGCGTACCTGCATCATCCATGGTAATTCCTGTTTTGACTACATTGGTTGTGAGAGAACCGATGCCTCCTTCGTGCAGAACATTATAATCACCTCCCGCAAAGGATGACCAATATCCAGGAATCTTATGTTTATGTCCAGGGTCATTTATGGTATGCTTATGTGTACCGTTTATATTAATATTACCACCTGCGATTGTATCCGATATACTTCCACTTGGAGTGAAAGTATGACTATGTGCACTTCCAGTGAAGGTACTCTTTATTGTTCCGCTCGGTGTGAAAGTATGGTTATGGGCTGGAAGATTTGCAATTGTCAATTGAACTCTTGGCGCACCGCCTGTTGATTCTGCCTTATATGTGCTTCCTGCTGCAAGAACAAATTTGTCTGTTATCTGCTTCCAGGTGCCGCCGCCGAATGTAACCGCCGGATTCTCGTTCTTGGACGTCCAGTATAGAGAGCCGACCGGGTGCGCGGCAAGAACCGCTTCTGCCTTTATCTTGTTCAGAACAGTAAGGAGTTGGTTGGTTGCGGTAATGTCCGGCGTCACAGCCCTTGATGCAAGAACAGCGTTGATTTCCTGCTCAATGCTCTTCACGCCTGTGTTCAGTGCGGTTACTCCCTTTGTGGCTCCGCTTAGGAACCAGTTCAACCATTCAGCCGGCAGTACATCACTTGGAATGAACCCTGCTGCATATTTCGCGTCGTTCGGCTGCGATTTCTGCCCTGCGTTGGCAAATTCAGGATAGTTTTCAAATGTTTGTGTTGATATCATATATCCTCCTTTCTAATAATCTTTCAGTTTGTCCCTGCGGTTATGATTACCTGCGGGCTTGTGGCGAGCCGGTAGAAAAGCTGTGTTAGAATCCACACGTTCTTGTATCCGATGTTCTGCACAAAGTCCACGGTTATGTCGCGGTTGTTGTCCCAGCCGATTGTGTACCGGGAATCCATCAGCCGTGCTATCTGGTCGACAGCATACAGTGTTATTCCATACCGCTTGATGTACGCCACCTTGTCAAGGAAGTTTCTGTACATCCCCAGTTCCATATAGTCGCTTGCGGTCTTCTTGTTCGAGCTGAACCGTCCGCCGACTTCCGAGCCGACTGCAGCAAGACCGTTCTGGATGTCCTGATATTGCGGAAACTCTGAAAGAATCAGTACGTTTTCCTGACTGAATCCGACAGGCACAAGCGGACGCGGATAGCCTATTATGCACCCTATGCTCTCCAGCTCCGTTTCCTGCGCCGTAAGTATCGACATTTTATATAGATAGTCCTCGATTATGTCCGCGTTTTTCAGACGCTCATCCATTGCCGCAAGAACCGCGTTCACTACAGGACCGTTCATCTGCTTCGGAAGATATGGGCTTTGCTTTATCATGTCAGTATCTCCACAATTATTGTGTCATCGCTCACCCGTGGAATAGCATTCACAGATGTTTCGATAAGGTTTACCCAGGTTTCACCGTTTCTGCTCACCTGTGTGTATGCCACCTCTGTGTATGTGCAGTCCGCGAACGGAGCGGATGTCAGAAGGCTTGTTATGTTCTGTCCTATAATCCATGACGCGCTGGCGGCGATAAGGTCGCGCTTTATCTGGTTTTCTATTTGGCTTCCGCTCTCGCCGGTCTTGGCTATGAACACCTTTACAAAAACAATTTCATTTTCCGCCTTGTCGTATTTTATCGGGATTGTCTGGCCGCTGCCGGATATGTAATTCTGAATAAACGCGGTCTTTGCAATTCCCGGAACACTCGTCTTGTTGGTTATGTTCACCACATTCGCTATGTTCGTGTCGAATGATGTTACCGCTCCGGATGGAATCGTTACAGGCCCTACATCAATCGCAGTGAATCCCACAGAGGCAGTGCTTCCTGCACCCACGGTCTTTGCAGTATTCGACTTGAACGTCATTCCGTCATATACAAAAGATGTTCCCTTTGGAACGGTCGCCTTTGCGCTTCCAGCTGTTACAAGAATTTCTACCGTTGTATAGCTTCCAGTGCTGCTTGCGCCTGGCGCATTCTGTGTCGGTGCGTTCATGTATCTTGCGTATGTCTCCGCTATGCTCTCGCTCTCGCCGTTTATAACCACGTATGCGGTTCTGGGCTTAAGCTCGATTCCGCCCGCAAGTGTCAGAGTTCCGCTGGTGTTGTAGTTGAAGAACACGCGAGCCTGGTTCACGCCTGTAAGCTCCTCAAGCGCAATCTTCACGCCGTCGAGCGAGTATGGGATTGTGTTCCCCTTGATTATACGCTGGCGCAGACTTGCCGTTGTCTCCGCGTTGTTTCCCGGAACGCTTGAGACATTATTAACCACGCCTGCAAGGTTCGGTATCTGCGTTTCAAACGCTGTTATCTCGCCTTTGAGCACGACTATTGCGCCGATAGTGTCGCATACGGTCGCTATGTTCTGCGTTGTTCCTGGTTGTAGGATTATCTCTGTCTGGACAATGAAATTCACATTTTTGAACGGCGCCTTTGTTCCGGCAGGAATGACGCAGACGTTCTCCGCGTCCGCCGTTACTGTGAGCGTCAGGGTGGAGTAGCTTCCTGTGTTTCTTGTTATGGCCGCAATCGGCAGAAGGTTCTCTATCTGCTGGTCGTCGCAGGCTTCCACATTCAGGCTGTTTATTCCTGCGTTCAGCTTCTCATCGTTCTTTTCAAGACGGCTTGCGCCTGCCAGCACCTGCAGATAAAGCGCGCTTGCGAAATTTTGCGACAGCTTCACTATGTCTCCGTTCTCGTCTGTCACATTGTTCGCCTCAAGAAGCGCGTTTATTTCCTCCATCCAGGCTGTCGCATGTTCCTGTGTTGTCTGCGGCAGCCATTCTGTGTCGTTTATTTTGAATCCCATTTTTAAAGCTCCTTTGTAACCGTGAGCGTCAGCCTGTCATCTTCCAGCTGGTACTCCGGTCTGAATTCGTCTTTTTCCGCATTGCTTAGCGACTGACGTATCTGCGAGTCAAGCTCTCCGAACGAGATTTTTCCTGTAAGATACCCCGTCCATTCAACGCCCACGTCAGGCAGTTCCGGCACAGTATTTTTCTCAATGAAGCACGCAAGGATCGCGCCCTGTATATCCTCTTTGTCATCTGTCAGAACTGGAACAATTCCGCTTTCCACCTTTAAATCCCAGACAGGAAAGGCCGCGGTTTTCTTCTGGATTTTCATCTCTATGTCCATTGTCAGTCGCCTCCCTTTCCGTGCTTCACCTTGTCGCTCTCTATGTTGCTGAAATTCTCTTTATTCACAATTGTGGCAAGGGCTGCAACTATTCCGGCCTTGTATGCCGCGCCGCCGTCCATTGCTGCTGTAGGCGCGCTCTGGAGCGCGTTTATGATTGTGTCCACCCTCTGCGTAAGAAATCCCAGCTGTTTTTTAAGCTCCGGCGCGATTACAACGCCTCCGTTGTCGTTTCCGTCAAGCTCAAGCGTGCTGTCCGTATTTATAGTCATTTTTCCGTTTTCAACCAGAATTTTAACCTTCGCCTTGTCGCTGAACACGCAGAGCGGTATAGCTTTTAGTGTCGCCCTTGAGTAGTGAACAAAAGCCTTCGGTGCTTCCGCCTGCTTCACGCCGCCTGCTTCCGGCGACATAGCAACGCGAACAACATCAAACTTGTTCTTGCTTGCACCCATAAAGTCGGTGATTGCCTTTGCAAGAGCCTGGTACATCGTGTAGCCTTTGTTTGTGTCCGTTGCGTCTGCAAGGATTTCATTGAGCGTCTTTCCTGCCCATGAAGTAAGGCCGTTTACGTCAAGAAGCCCGATTGTGTTCGTATCCTCGTTTCCGTAGTAGGTCAGGTAGTCTGTAATCATATCGATTACATACTGCGCATAGCGCTGTTTTTCCGCCATCAGAGAGCCTGCGAACGGAGAGCCGTTGTCACCCTTGGCTCTTTCCATTTCTTCAACGGTGAAATTGAAGAACACCTTGATGTTGATTATCGGCGCGCTCATAATGCCGGACTGAACATTTACGTTCTGCTTCATGTTCGCCGCAACAGTTCCGCTTTCACCAATCAAGCCCCAGCCACTGTAAGCCGCAAGCTGGAGGTTCTGGACTTCTCCCCACGGATTTGTTCCGCCGAGCCTTTTTACAAGGTCGCGCGCGCGGCTGTAGAGAAGCGGCTGCTTGAAAAGTTCCGGGAAGTACGAGGCGTTCCACGGTGAGATTGTCTGCATTGAGATAAGCTCGCCCGAATCTCCTACGTAGCTCTGGATTCCGCTCTTTGAGCATACGACATCGTATTTTCCTGTGCGGATGTTATACCGCGGCTTCATATTGACCGCGAGAGGGTTCTTCTTGTAGAGAGCCTCAATCTCCGCGCTGTTGCCGATGACAGAGCCGAGCACCGCATGGTCGCCCACATAAATCGGGCTGTTCACTGCGCTTGCAGGTACGCCATATTTCGGGTCGCTTGCGCGTCCTATCTGCAATGTGGCATCGCGGAGCAGGTGGTTGGCCTTTCCGTTTGCCGACACAAGGCGGTTTGCAATTTTTCCCACCTTTTTAAATTCCGGGGAGCAGTTAATAATCATCTGTCTTTTCCTCCTTTAATCCAAATAGAGCAGAGCACCCTGTTCTGTTACGGAGCGCACGCTTGCGCCTGCAAGGACTTCATAGCCTTCACCTGCTTCTGCGCTTGAATCGATAAACTCGATTGCGCCTGTTGTTGTACTGCATACAACCTTGCAGCCGATTTTCGGGTCGATTGCGACATTTCCTGCCTTAGTCCAGCCCTCAAGCCACACAAAGCCGTGGTTTACAGCCGCGCACTGAAACCCTGCAAGATAGCGGTCCGGGTGAGCCGGAGCGTTCTGCGCCACAGCGTCATCGAATACAACAATACCGCGCACAATGTCCGTGCTTACCGCGTGGCCTGCCTTGAAAATTTCCGGGCTGTCCGGGTCTGACGAGCAGACAACGCCGAATTTAAGACCGTCTGTCATGCTGTCGTCCACGATTCCTCCGAGCTTAAGGTAGCCCTCCTGGAGCGGCATTGCCTGCGCGTTCAGCTTGAGCTGTCCTTTAAATCCGATTTTCAATGAAAGATTTGAATCCATTTATCTTCCTCCCTGTTTGATTCTTGCGAACATCGCGCCTATGCTTCCTTCGCCTGGCACACCGCCGTTCATTGTCACTGGAATGTGCGGAGCGTGGTCTGTTACCGTCTCCGTTTCTTCCTCTTCTTTTTCCTTTTCTTCTGTCTTTTCGCCGGAATCCTCCGCGAGACGCTTCTTGATAAACTGGTAGATTTCCTCAAGGGTGTACTGCGCGTTATCCTTTCCTTTATCCGGCGCGGTTGTTTCTTCACCGTTTGCGTCCTTTGTCTGTGTTGCGTGATTGATGTCTTCCTCGACATTCTTCTTCACGTAGCCGCCAAGAGTTTCAGGCTCCTGTGCTGCTCCGTCCTTTTGTTCCGCCGGAGGTGTTTCCGTTTCATTTACGGCGGTTTCCGGCACGTCCTTCATCGCCTCTGTATCCAGTTTCTCGAAAAGGTCGGCCACCATTTTTGCGGCTTCATTCGCGGTCGCTCCGTCCTGTTCCTTGACGCTCTTGAAGTCCTCAAGGAATCTATCGAGCTTCCCCTTGTCGTCCGATTCCGGCAGGTCCGCGCTCATTGTCTTGAGCTCCTCCACCTTTCCGTTGATTTCATCGTCCGAGAGGGAATCCTTTTTCTCCACAAGCTCCGTGATTTTGTCGCGGAACGCTCCCATGTCCGTGTCTGTGGTCTGCACCCTTTTGCGTGCGAGCCTGAACAGTCCTGTAAGAAGTTTCATTCTCCTTTTTCTCCTATGCCTTTTTACTGTCAAAAATAAGACCAAAAATAACGCTTAAAAGAGCCAGCACGAGTCCGCTGATTTCTTTAAATATTGCCTGCTGCATACCTCCGATACAACACAGAACGCCGCCGATTACAGCAAGTGCAATCACCACAACGGTCTTCCAGCTGAACGCGTTTTTTTCCTTCGCCTGCTTAACGGCGGAGATTACCACCGCGCACAATGCGAACGAGGCGAGTGCAATCTCAATGACCACCGCAGCCTCCACCTGCACGAAATTTCCCACGACAACGGCAGCCGCAAAAAGAAGCGCGCCGATTACCGCAATAATTTTATTGTTCATTCCGAACCTCCTGCTTATATAGTCTTTTTAGTTTTATTCAAGTTTTCCGCTTCCGATTTCCTTGCCGTTCTCCTTAGCCCAGGCAGTCCACCGTTTTCTTATAACGTCGCAGTAGTGCGGATCAAGTTCCATTACCCTTGCAATCCGGTTTGTCTTCGCAGCCGCTATTATGGTTGTGCCTGAACCTCCAAACGGGTCAAGCACTATGTCCTCCGCCTTGCTGGAGTTCATGATAAGCCGCTCAAAAAGACGCACAGGCTTCATCGTCGGATGAGCCTCGCTTCTTGAAGGCTTATCCTCGTAAATAATTGAAGTCTTTACTTCGCTGTCAAAGCGTTTCAGTTCCGCTATGAGCTGCTCCTTGCTCATCTTCTTCCAGTCGCCCCTTGTTTCGTCGAACACCGTTGAAAGGTCGCGCCGTCCCTCCCAGTAGTGTCCGGCTCCCTCTTTCCAGCCGTAAAGGCACGGCTCGTGACGCCACTGATAGTCCTGGCGTCCAAGGACAAGAGAATTCTTCACCCAGATAAGACACTGCCTCACAAGCCCCTTGCAGTTTTTTACCGCCTGCCGGAAGTTGTAGCCCTCGATGTCAGCGTGCCATATATAAAACACTCCTCCGGCTTTCAACGCTCCGAACATCACGCCGAACGCGTCGGTAAGAAAATTTAAGAACGCATTGTCTTCCATGTTGTCATTTTGAATTTTTAATCCGTTTCCACCCTTGTAGTCCACATTATAAGGCGGATCAGTAATAATAAGGTCAGCCTTGCTATCCCCCATAAGACGCGCCATATCATCCGCGCTGGTGCTGTCGCCGCACATAAGCCTGTGTGCGCCCAGCTCGTAAATTTCGCCGGGCTTTGATATTGCCTCTTCAATTTCGGCTTCCGGTACATCGTCATCACCTGTCGTGTCCTTCATCACGTCATCAATAGAAAAATCCAGGACTCCTTCCGGGAGAGCCAAATCCTCAAGGCAGATATTCAGCCCCCCCCCGATGAATTCACGCACGCTGTCCGCCGTCATTCGTCCGTAGGTACTGTTCAATTTCAGAAGCATTTCCTTTGCGTCTGCCTCGTTCTTGCAGTCAACGTAAACAACAGGTAGAGGAGGAATCTGTTCCCCTCCTGCCACCATTCTCTGCAAAGTTTCAAGCCTTCCGTGTCCGTCAAGGCAATGGTTCACGCCGTCGTGCTTCCAAATAAAGAACGGAAAACTGAAACCATGCTTTCTTATTGAGCGTTCTATTTTCTCGTAGTCCGTCTTGTCGCGCTCCTTTAGACTTCCCTGGAACTCCGTTATCTCTGAAAGATTCAAGGTGTCCTTTGTGCTGCATTTAATCTCAATCATTCCGCCTTCCTTGCTACGCGTGACCAGTCAGTGCCGTAGCGGTCGATTATCTCCTTGAAGTCCTCAAGGTCATGCTTTCTTACGCTGTACGTTTCCTCTCCGTCCGCGCCCGGCTCGATTCCCACGTGCAGAAGCTCGTGAAACATAACAGTCTTTATCTGCTCCTCTGAAAGCCCCACAAGATTGTTCCTGAAAAGCGTTATTGTGAAGTCGCTTGGGATTGCCCAGCGGTTCTTCGCCGCCACCTTTTCGCACTCGCCAAGCACAAGCCTCTCCCTGCCGTCCTTTTTGGTGCTGTCCGATTCAAGGTATGTGATTTTTACCCTGCTGTCCTTTATATAGGCAAGCGCTGGCTCCTGTGCTATCAGCTTTTCCGCTATAACCCTGTAGTTTTCATTGATTTGTCTGTGTTCCAAGATATACTCCTTACCTTACCCTATCAAATACACTGCCTCTTACAATTTCAAAAATTGATTTGACTTTCGGGGCGGTATCGGTTATATTTAAGGAAACAACGCGAGTTGTATCGGCTACACGTTCATCGTGTACAGTGCCGTCGTCGCTGGCTGTCTCCCTGAGAACGCCAGCTTTTTTTATTTTTGATAAAATCTGTGGCTCTCTTTCCTCGTGTGTGCTTATCGAAATATTCAAACCGTCTCTTTTAATGACAACAGACATTATATTTTTCTGCTTGTCATTCTGAATGAATGATTTTACATACAATGTCGTTCCGCCTTTTTCTTCTGCAATAAAACAAGGATTTGCCAGCGTGTCGTGAATCGCACCTATAAGGTTCTGTCGGTTCTTGCTCTTGAGTTTTTCAAACTGATTTTCACCGAGTTTTACTTTTCCCATTGGAGTATCAATCGGACTTCCTAAATATTTCTTATAGTTTTCTTCATTGAATTCTACTACAGGAAATTCAACGGCATTTGTTTTAAGCAGATTGTGAAGATGTGTTTTTTCTTTTTCATCCAGTCCTTCATCTTCTTTCTTTACGTGGTCTTTGCTCGCGTTGTCGTTGCCTTTTGGCGCGCCGTCTGTTGTCCGTGCAAGGTCAAACACGCTAAGCTCTCTCTTCGCTCCGTCCATTACAACCGCGTACTCTCCGCCGCGTCCTGCCGGAAGAAGAGCAAGGTGGTTCACGTCCGTTATCTCTTTCATAACGATGTCGTATTCCTGTCCGTCCGGGGCTTTCCCTTTCTGCCACTCAAAAAACGCCACATATCCCGGACTAAGCTGTATCTCGCCACGCTCGTATGCGTTTAGAGCCTCGTCATCGTAAATCATCACCGTTGAGCGGATTCCCACCTCATCCGTGTCCTTTATCCAGTCGATGAACGGATTCTCCCCGGTGTAGCCCACGGCCAGCTTTCTGAAATTCTGTCCGTCAACTGGCGTGTTCGGGTGGTGGTGCGTAAGGGGAAGCATTTTGAACTTGTCGCACGCCGCCGCAAGCACAAAAGCCGGACGGTAGATTTTGTAGATCTGCTTTTTCTCCACCCAGTCCGGTGCGCCCTGCCCCGGAAGCGGAAGCCTCAAAGTCGGGATTTCCTCAAGCGCATAGTCATATATTCCGCTCACCGCGATTCTTATGTTCTTTAGTTCTGCCATACCCTTATAGTCTTTTTAAAATAAAAACGCCCTTTTTCCGTTATGGAAGCCTTTCAAAAGAAAGCGGAAAAGGGCGGGGGATTATTTACCGTTCCCCTTCGGGTCTTCACCTTTAATCTGTACCTGCACTGCTCGTCCCCATGCCTCCCATTCCTGCACAAGGAATTCATAGTAACCAAGAAGCTCCGCCCAGTCCTTTGCGGTTTCCGGGGCTTTCTGCTCCGTTCGTTCCGGCATTGGAGGAAGCACAACATCATCAGCCTTTGGAAGCGTCGCACAGCCTGCCGTTATTAAGCTCAATAATACCGCCGATAATATCCGCAATATCTTCATCGCTTATGCTCTCCTGTATCTTTTTTATAAACGCGTCCTTTTTCCGGTTTATCTCCGCCAGCTCGTTGGAGTGTTTCAATAAAACTCCTATGTTTTTGTCCTGCCGCTTCACGCTCTCCGACAGAGCCTTTATTTCCACGTTCTTTATTCCGATAATTTTAAGAAGTACAATGACTGCCACGCAAAGAAAAGCGAGGACAGCCGCAATAGCCACATAAAAATAAATTCTTGTCATTCTTCCGTTTTCTCCCGCTTCCTGAATTTGTCAAGCATTATGTTCATGTCGATTGTCCCGGCTCCGAGCGCATAAACAACCGCCCACATCTGGCATATTTCCCCGGAGTCCGCATTGAGCACGCCCAGCCATTTAAGCACGTGGCAGAGGATAATTCCAACCACCGCTACAATTTTCATTGCCTTCGACAGCGTCTTTGCCGGCAGCTTTCTTTCTTCTGTGTTTCCGTCCTGCTTCATTCGTCAATTCCTTTAATATGTATTATCCGCATTGTGGAGGGCTTTCCGTTTTCCACGCATACCGAGGACTTCAACGGATTGAACGCGACTTTTCCATTCTCCACGCCCACCCAGTGGGATTTCCCATTGTAGTCATACCGCACCGGACATCTTTTCTTTATATGAAAGATGTATTTGATGTTCACAAAGTCAACGGCTTCCATCTTCTTTCCTGTGAGCCATCTTATGGCTTCCGCCCATTTCACGGTGCAGTCCTCTTCCAGAGCCTTCGCTTGTATAAGGCTGTCAACCGTCATTATTGCTTCCGCGTCATTGTCCGGCTCAATGCCCAGACACCACATAAGGACAAACGCGCAGCAGCCATAGTCTTTTATGGCCTTAAGGTTTCCGGCCGGGAAGTGGCTGTACAGCTCCGCCGCCAAGCTCTGGGGATGTTTCATTTTAAACCTACCTTTACTGCAATATAACTTATAAGAACTGTCATTATTCCGCTCACAATTATTCCCAGCCACCGAATGGCTGTATCTCCGTTTCTTTTATCAAGTTTCAAAACTTTTTCCGCAGTTTCCGCCAGTTTCTTCTCCACGACAGAGAGCCGGTATTCCTGGAGCTGTGTCTGCGTTATGAGGTCCGCCAGCTTGTCAATCTTTTTTTCAATTGTGCCGAGCCTGTTCTCAAGTTCTTCGTCCTTTTCCATGTTTACTTTCCTTGCGTTTTCCTATTCGTCGTATGCGTCAATCTCGACAAGACAGCGCGGATTGCTCTTCTCGTAGAAATTCCTTATCTCCAGAAGCCGCACAATCTGCCACTTGTCATCCTTTATCACCTTGCAGTCCGTGAGCAGGTCAAGTATCGAGCTTGCGCCGTTGTCGCTGTCACGCCGTCTGTTGTCGCCGTGGTAGAATGTCATTTTTATTCTGATTTCCCTTTCTATAGGCATTGTCTCTTTTTCTTTTTTCAGGAGCAGTAATTGGCTGTTTATCTCAATCCTTGCCGCCGTGTGCCATTTTCTGTACCGTCCGCTTGGTATGTTCCTGCCGCCCTTTAGAACAATGCGGCTGTTCTTCTTCGCCGGTGTCTCGCCTGTTATTATGAATCTGCACATAAAAGCCCCCTTAGCCGTCCGCCCATTCAACCGGCACAAGTCCGCACCTGCAGTTATAGTCGTTTATCTCTTCCGGGAGATTGTCAACGTCAAATATTCTCTTGTTCAGCATTCTATGTGTCTTTCTCACACGTCCGTCGTTCGCCGTCAGCCACTGGACCTTTGTAACTCCTGCGCTCCTGAATGTCGCGAGCGTGCACGCCTTGTTGAATCTTGCCATCTGGTCGCGCGCGAAAAGACGCGCCAGGTGTTCTCCGCGGTTGAACGCGTCTTTTGTCAGGTCGTCAAGTTTCAGCTCGTCCGTCCGGTTCATGGCGTAGTCTGTTATGCGCTTTAAAATCGCGCGCTTTATGTCCTCCTGCTCCCAGTCTATGCGCTCCAGCGAGTTCTGCACGTAAAGGCGGCGCACCTCGTCCATGTTGTCGTCAAAGAATTTCTTCTTGTCTATAGTGAACGACTGTAGAATTCTTTTTGTCTTTCCGTCCGCGTCGTCAAGAAGCCTTTCAAGGTAGTTTTTCTGCTCTTTTTTGAATATCCTTTCAATGTCGCCTGTAAACTGCTCGTCAAGCCGCGCCAGCTCTTCCTGGTCCTCCTCAAACCATTCATGCTCAAGGCTGTTAGCCACGCTTCCCATATTTGCACGGCTTGCGGTTTCCTCCTGCTCCTTTCGCATTTTCTCACCCATTTCGTCAAAGAATTTCATCAGGCTTTCAAGGTTTTCTTCCTCCCTTCCGTCCGCCACAAGCGCGCTGTCAATGGTGATTCCGTTCCGCCTGATTTTTTCCTTTAGGTCTTTCAGTAGCTGTGTCGCAAGTTTTTTGTACCGGCTTCCGAGTGTTTTAGCCAGCTCATTTTCAATGGAGAATAGAGACCGGGGGATTCCCATTCTTCTCATTCTAAGGAATCCCTGACGTGTCTTCGGTGAGTAGATGTAGCCGTTTATCTTGATAGGGTAGACGCTATTTGCCATACTTGAGCCATTCGTAGGTCGTGCCGAGCACCGGCGCGATTTTCCTTATGTCGTCGTCTGACGGGTTGGATGTGGGGATTCCTGTCATCCAGCTTGAGATTTTTATTCCACCATTTGAGGCTATCTCATTCCATTCGAGCCTGCTCTCAATTTTTTTCTGCATTATGCGTCTGAATAATTCCGTCATACCCTTATAGTCTTTTTGGGGTATGGCTGAAAAGACTATAAAATTTGACTTTGTGTATGGAAAATATGAATTTTTATTGTCGGAAGATTAAATTTTCTTAGTGACAACTCCGATTGTCAAGTCCGCCACCTTGTTTACAATTTTAGAGACAGTCTGCATTGCGCCGTTCTCGACTAGATATTCTATTCCACGTAGCGTGATTTTAGGCTTTCTGACTGTCATATACATTCCGTTCGGACCGTCCTCCACCGTAACGCCTTGGATAAGCCCTGCGTCGGAGAGTATCTGCATATAATTAAAGAACCGTGTTTCTGATATTTTCCACGTCCTGTAGTCCAATAATTTAGAGTCCGCTTCCTCATTGTCCAGCTGCTTCTCAAACTCTGTCAGAATCTTGTAGATTGCTTTTGCCGCTTCCATTTCTACAGTATAAGCCTGTTTTTCCATTCTGTCATTTCTCCTTTTTTATCATCCGCCACATCTCCGCTATCGATTTGACTTCCGGGGCGTTGCGTGCTATAGTGTCTGTGGGTTTCGGCGAGGTCGCCGCCGTGTAATCTTTAACCGCGCCAACGGTCGGGTTATTTCCTTTCTTTAATTTTGTAAATCCTGTTATAACAAGTTTTCTTTCTTTTCCTTTCCATTCAGAACTTAGAACAACCCTATAATCCTGATGTTCTATTAAAAGTTTGCCGTCAGTTCCATTTCTAAGGTTTCCTTTTTCTATCGCCTCGCCGAGCTTCCTCACATCGTTCATTCCGTGCTTGTCTATGATATGCGCCAAGCCGTAGCCGGTATGCTTCACAGGGTCGTGGACTTCGCCATAAACAATGTCTATGCTCCCCACGTCTTTTCTGTAAAATGCGCCGTTCACGCAGCCGTTTTTCTGCCTTATAAGGAAGTCAACGGCTTTTTGCCCTTTTCCCTTGTACTCTGGATAGTCTTTTTCCTGCCCCGGAACTCTCCAGC
>ERZ1034855.544-NODE-544-length-14057-cov-27.116341_pt1 | contig 14057 bp, 18 predicted proteins | sample MGYA00520699_ERZ1034855 | MGnify/ENA primary metagenome ERZ1034855 (study PRJEB33766, sample SAMN09781730) | gut metagenome | biome: gut microbiome | host: Homo sapiens | place: Madagascar | study: EMG produced TPA metagenomics assembly of the PRJNA485056 data...
TTAACCGCAATTTCTGAACACTTAACCGCAATTTCTGAACACTTAACCGCAATTTTTATTTTTATGTTTACAAGTATTACTTTGTTTACTTTTTGCCTTTGTGAGGGAATGAAAAAACCATTTCTTCTAAGGTTTTTGGCGTTGGAATAAAAGCGGGGTCGTCGGGGCTAGGTAGCTCAATTTCTTTATAAGCGTCTCTAAGCTTTGTGTTATCTCTTAAAAGCTGCCATGTTTTAACAAAAGTGCGTTTAAGTAGCTGCGCCTGGTTCTTGCTCTCGATTAGACGCTCTGCAAGCTGTACGTTTCTTTCTATAATGGTCTTTGCTTTTATCCTGGGTATATTGTCGCCTGCCTGCTCTATGAGTGTTACTATAATTACTACGTTTTCTACGGCTGCCTTGTTTCGTTCCTTAGCTATGCTGCTGTCGATTAAATAAGAATGGCTAGGAAGTCGTAGCGGGTCGCCGTTCTTCTTTAGCTTCTTTTTTCCGTCTTTAGTCTTCCTTATAGAAAGATTGTAGACGGTTTTTATAACATAGTTCATATAAGGGCTACTAAAGCTTATTGTATTGGTCTTATCGTTATAGCCTTCAAAGTTTAATACAGGGTAAAGGCTTTGTACTGGCTTTCCGTTTCTTGTGCCATGCAGTACGCCTATAACATTATGATAGCTTTGAGTCTTTTCTATAATTCTTGCTATATTCTTTTTGTTTAAGTTTGACTGTAAGCCTATATACTCTGCCAGGGTCGGCACGCTCATAGTAAGTACGTCTTGTAATGATTTACAGCTAGTAGCTTCGAATTGAGTAAGTATAATACTGTAGAAAATTCGCAAAGTTGAGAGGTCTATATTTTCTATGCCCTCTTTAGTTTTCATGTTTTGTAGTTCAACTTCACTAACTTCTTTCATATTAGCGCCGTCAAAGTACATTCTGCCGTTTTGGAACTTTAAGCCATCCATACTGCTTAAAGGCTGTAAATAAGCGCCGCCGTTTTGGTAAAGGCTCATACTATACTGGTAATTTTGTAAAGTTGGAATAGCAAGCGTTTTAGTGGCTTCAACTATAGCGCCTGTCTGCCTTGCTTTCTCTTTAGTTCTATAAGGGGCTTTGCTCTTCATTTTCTCATTTACAAAAGCATTTAAGCGCCCCTTGCTGCCTGCGTAAGGGCTGTTAGCTATTTCTTCTAAGACAATATTTTTTATTTTCTTAGTGGCTTCTGGGTTATCCTTAAAAAAGTCATAATGCAGCTTTAAAAGGCTAGCGCTGTCTTCTATAAGTGTCTCGCTGTCTATATAAAGCTTGCCGTTGTCTACTCTCAAATAATAAACGCTGAAAACGTCGCCTTTAGCTTGCTGCTCTTTTGCGCTTTCGTATCTGTTTTTTATCATTAGAGCTATTTTGCTTCTAGCGTCCTCTATGATTTTATCGGGGTCATTGTTAAGCTCTGAAAACTGCCGCCGTTCACATTCGCTATAAAGCTGTTTTCTAGCCTGGTTAAGTTCATCTATAAGCGTTAAATGCCTTGTACGTGCTTCCCGCCATGCTGCGCTTCCTTTTGCTTCCCATTCATCATAAAAGCGGCTTAGCTCGTCGTTAGCAGCGTCGTTAGCTTTCTTATATGCCTGGTATTCTGGCGTAGCGTGATAGGCTTCTAGCGCTTCCCTGCTGTATATAGGCGTGTCTTTCTTGTCGTACTCTATAGGCTCTGGCAGGCGCTTAGCGTTAATAGCAGCTTCTACGCTTCCGTCGGGGTCTAGGTCGTCGCTGCGCAAGCTTTCTATTTCCTCTTCGCAAGCCGCTATAAGCTTTTCGTACTTGCTTTCTAAAGCGTCTATTTTAGCCTGCTCTTCTGGCGTAAAGGTAACAATCATTTATTAGTTTCCCCCTTTATAAACGTCTGTAAGTTGCTTTCTGCTATGTGGTAGCGTGTGCCTACTTTCTGCGCCTTAATCTTACCCGCCTTAATATAGTTGCGTACCGTAACAGGCGTAAGCTTTAGCAGCTTTGCCGCTTCCTGTACGTTATAAGCTTTTTCGTTTCCTATTTGCAGCATATTACTTGCCCCCTTTTCTATCTAAAATTTCTGCGCCCTCTTTAGCTAGCCGTTTCTCTTCTCTTGCCAGGGCTTCCGCTATAATCTTGTTTACGGCTTCTTTCATGCTTAAGCGCTCTGTATAGGCGTAGTTTTTAAGTTTTTCTACAAGGTCTACCCTCATAATAAAAGTAGCCCTTGTGTACTCTTCTGTAAGCCCCTCTTGCACGCTATTACCTCTAACAAGGTCTTCTTTTTGCGGTCTTCCACGCTTCTTTTTTTCGGTCGGTTGCGTCGGCGCAGCTTCGGGCTTTTTCTCTTCCTGTGAATTAAAAAGCGGGTTGTTTTCCAGTTTATAAGCCATTGTTTAGCCCTCTCTTTCTATGACTTCCTGCGCTATTGCCCTGTAGGCTTCTGCGCCGCTGCTCTTAGGCGCATACTCAAATATATCTTTTCCATAAGTGGGCGCTTCTGCAAGCTTGCTATTGTTTCTTACTACTGTGCTAAAGACTTCTACAGGAAACTTAGCCTTTACTGCTTCTATTATGCCTTTATCCAGGCTGCGCCTACTGTCGTACATGGTAACTATAACGCCGCCTATTTTAAGCCCCTTGTTAAGTCTTTTCTTTATAAGCTCTACTGTAGGCAAAAGCTGTGCCATGCCGTCTAAGGGCATATACTGCGCCGCTACTGGAATAATTACGCTATTAGCCGCTGTAAGTGCCATAAGCGTTAATATGTTAAGGCTAGGGCTACAGTCGATTATAACATAGTCGTAAGACGTTTTTAGCCCCTCTAGGGCTTCCCTTAAAAGCGTATCTCTCCCAGGCACGCTAATAAGCTCAATTTCTGCGCCGCTAAAGCGTATGTCTGTAGGTAGTACGTCGTAGGGCGCTACTGCCTGCTTTGTCTTAATAGCCTGGTTAATATCTACGTCGCCTTTTATTACTTCATAAGTAGTAGGGTCGTCGTCGATATTTCTAAAGCCTGCGCACTTGCTTAAGCTGCCTTGCGGGTCTAGGTCTACAAGTAGTACCCTCTTGCCCTCAATAGCTAGGGCTGCGCCTATATTAAGGGCGCTTGTAGTCTTAGCTACGCCGCCCTTTTGATTGACAAAAGCTAATACTTTCATTGCTTTACCTCTCTTTCTGTGTTATAATACAGGGCAAGGCTTAGGCTCTTAGGTTGATATAGTTACTTCGCCGTTTCTGTGTCTTCCTGGTCTAAGTCTTTTTTTATGCTTATAGCGTTAAGCTTTTCGCTCATGTCGTATAAGCTGTTTTGTACCATATAAAGCACGCTGAAAATAGTATTTCCCGCAATGCCTAAATCGTACTTTTCGCTTTCTGTTAACTCTTCGTGGTCTAAGTGGTAGTTCTCTATTATCAGCTGTAAAAGGTCTGGCAGCTTGTCTATTTCTAATGTTGCGTTTTCTACCTCTTTCATAACGTCAAAGGCTCTTTTAATTTGTGTAGGCTGTGTATTCATACTGGTTACCTCTCGTTCTTTTACACGAGCCTAAGCCTTTTACCCTGTAGTAAACATAATTTAATGTTTACTATACCAAATTATAAACATTTCTTACAATTTTGTCAACGTTTATTTTTATTATTAAGTATACAATGTAAACATGGTAAACATAAAAATAAGGGCTAGCGCATTGCTAACCCTTGCAGGCGTTCCATTAAAAGCTCACTCTTCCCATATTTCAGGCGTGTATGGCTCTATTTCGCTATCTTTCGGTATCCACCCGCCTTTAGCATTTTCGACGTATACGAAAATGTCGCCGTTATAGTCGTCTTGCGTGTCTACCCTTGTAACCCTGTACCATGTATTTTTATATTTAATCATGTCGTAAATTTCTATACCTTTGTAGTTATTAAATACAAAGTATCTAGTTTCCGTTTGGCTGTACGCTGCCGCTATAAATATGTCATTCTGGCTTAACTGCGATGAATAGCACCATATAGGGCTAGCGGCTACAGGGTAAAATTTTTCTGGCAGGCTAACGCCGCTGCTGTCTTGCCCCTGGCTTACTTTTTTGAAAATCTGCGCTTTCTTATCCTTTAAAAAATACTGGTTTTTCTGGCTTCTCATGCTCATTACCTCACTTTAAATAGTCTGCAAGTATTCGTTATAGTGGTCTAAAAGTCCTACGTAAGCGTCTAGTAGGCTTGCTAAGCCGTCTATGCGATATTTAGGGCTTGTAGCCTTTATAGGCTGTATATTGCCGTTTACGTCGGTCTTTACGCCTGTGTTAGTGATACACCACTTTAAAAGCGGGTTGTCATTGTAGTTAATCTTTTTTGCGGCTAAGTCTTGCCCTAGTTGCTGCATAGGCAAGCTTAGCGTCTTAACGCCCTGGAAGCACTTAACCATATTAAAGCCGTTGCTCTGCATTTCCTGCACCCAGTAAGCAGCGCTGTAAGGGTCGTAGTATATCCAGGCGGGCGTAACGTCGTACTTTTCTACCATTTCCATAAACCAGGCTGTAACGTCGCTGTAGTTTATGCTGTTGCCCTCGCATAGCCTTAATAGCCCTGCTTCATGCCACTTGTCATAGGGTATTTTTTCGTCGTGTACTCTCTGCACAAAGTTATCTTTAGGTAAAAAGTACATTTGCGTAACGTAGCGCTTTTCTGTCTTGTCCATGAAAAGCAGCGTAGCCGCTGTAAGGTCGCCGCTGCGGCTTAAGTCTGCGCCGCCTATACAGTAATACCCTTTAAAGCGCTCCAGGCTAAAGGTCTCTGTATTGTTTACGTCGTCAAAGGTTAGCCAGGTACTAGCGACGGTTTGTATTACGTTAAAGTCTTTTACAAGCACGCCTGTTAAGTCTCTAGGGCTTTGCTTTGCCCTGGCTACTTTGCTTATAAGGTCGTCTAGTTTCTTAATATGGTTTAAGCCAGGGTTAGCCTTTTCCCACGTCATAGGGTCTAGCCACTCTTCTTTATTGTCCAGTTCGTAAAGTATCGGTAAAAAGTGCGGGTCTTCTATAGTGCCGTCGCATACGCCGCAAGCGTATTTATACATATCATCAAAAATACATTCCCTTATTGTGCCTGCCGTCGTTATCATCACTAAAAGCGGCTGCCGCCTTGCGCTCTGGCTCTGTTTCATTACTTCATATAGGTTACGGTCTTTTATGCTGTGCAGCTCGTCAATAATAACTAAGCTACTGTTTAAGCCGTCTAGCGTGTCGCTGTTTTTTCCTAAAGGCTGAAACTTGCTGAAGGTAAGGTTAAAATAAAGGTCGCTTTTACGCTTGCTTACCACTTGCAGCAAGTCGGGGCTTTGGCGCACCATGTTATAAGTCTCACTAAAGATTATTTTAGCCTGGTCTTTCTTACTGGCTACGCTATACACTTCTGCGCCTGGCTCATTGTCTGCGATAAGCATATAAAGCGCTATGCCGCTAAGTAGTACGCTCTTGCCGTTCTTGCGGGCTACGTATAAAAGCGTTTCTCTGTATTTCCTGTAGCCTGTCTTCTTATCGACAAAGCCAAAAAGGGCACTTATAAAAGCTTTCTGGAATAATTCCAGGCGCAAGGGCTGCCCCGCCCACTCCCCTTTAGAGTGCTTACAAAAGCGTTCTATAAATTCTATAGGCTTTTCGGCTCTCTTGCGGTCGAAGACGTAGCCGCCGCTAGGCTCTTTAATATCCTTTACAAGCTTTTCATATTGCCGCCTGCACCGTTTAGAGACTATGCACTTGCCCGCCTGTATAGCGTCTAAGTATTGCTCTACGTAGTTTTTCATAGCTTAGCCCTCTTTTAGGAAATCGTAGACGGCGTTAGACTTTTCGGCTTCTGCGCTCTTGCCTATAAGGTCTGTAAGCTGTCTGTACATAACGCTATAGCGCTGTACTGTCGTGTTGTAGCTCTTCAAGGCGGGGCTTTCCCTTATAAAGCTTTGCTTGCCCTGCTCGAAGTGTTCTAGTTCGCCGTTTTCTTCTATTTCCCGCTTAAGGCTTGCAAGCGTCTTTTCCATAAAGCTAAGCTCTTCTATAAGCTTTCTGCCTATAGTCTTCTTATCTCCTGGTATCTTTTCTAATATTGCTTTATATTCTGTTTTAATGCTCTTTCTAGCCATTGTATAGTCTCCTTATTTTTATGTTTATCGGGTATACATTGTAACCCCCCCTTTTGAAAATTTCCTTAGCTGGGTTTAATTGAGTACACTCGACGGTCTACAGCCCTACGCCTATAAAGCGCACCCCCCTACCCCCTAAAGCCTTATAACTACTGGCTTTCTGCTTCTGCGCTGCGTCTGGCTGTATTCCTGGCTTCTGTCTGGATAACTACTGGTTTCTGCTTCCTTGCTGTCTTTATCCTTGTTCACTTATTGCCCATTTTGTTAAGTTGTCAAGCTATCCCAAAATCCTTATAATTACTGGCTTTATTATCCTGTTTATAATGTATACGTTCACGCTTGTAATTTATAGGAAGTTGTACCGCTATTTATAGCTAAAACGCTTCATAGCGTCGTTAATTGTGCTTTGCTCTATTCCTATATAGCGCAGCGTCTTACTTTGGTCGTTATGGTTAAATATCCTCATAAGTAGCACTATGTCTTTAGTCTGCAAATAGAAGTGGTAGCCAAACGTCTTTCGCATTGTGTGCGTGCCTAAGTTATCTAAGCCAAAGTGTACGCCTGCTTCATGTATAACCCTATAAGCATATTCACGGCTTACGGCTTTGTTGCGCACTCTGGCGCTAGGTACTAAATAGTCGTAGTCTTTCTTATCCTGGCAATATGCAGCTATAGCCTTGCTAAGCTCTGCATTTACAGGGAAAAGCTTTTCTTTGCCTGTTTTCTTTTCTCTAAGCTTTATGTCTGTCTTGTCTCTCACGTCTCTTACTTTAAGCTTAAGTATGTCGCTTACTCTTAAGCCGCTGTATATTCCTATCATGTACATAATATAATACTTCTCATGCACTTCTTTTAGGTAGTCGGCTATATCCTGTACGGTTGTCTTATCTCTAATAGGCTCTACGTAGTTCATATTTTCGCTTTTCCTCTCTAAGCCCTCCAAAAGCCCCTGTACAGCGTTTTCATGTCTAGGTAAGGTTTATATAGCCTACCCTCTAAAAATCGCTTCTAGGGGCTTTCTGGCGGGTCGTTTTTCTGTAGCCTTGCTAAAAGGTCTTTTATTTTCTCTGCCTGTCGCTTAAAGTCCTTAGCGCCCTGGCTTTCTTTCACTCTGGCTATGCTGCCGTCTTCATTAAATAGCGTTATGCTGTGCTGTAGCCCATGCTCTGCGTTATGGCACTCAATACAAAGCGCTTCCAGGTTGTCAAAGCTTAGCGCTATGTTAGGGTCGTTTACGTTGCTGCCGTTAAGCCATTTCTTATGGTGGCATATACTGGCAGGCTTTCCGCAGCGCTCACATATATAAGCCTGGCTAGCCATATATGCAGCGCTTACCTTTTGCCATGCTTTAGAGTTATAAAAAGCTTTGTTGTCGTAGTCCTTAAAGCTGTATCTACTCTTCATAGCTTCTAGCCCTTATGCTAAGTACCTTAAGCAGGCTGTTAATAGTCCTGGTTAAAGCCTGGTCGTCTGCATGGTCTGCATAATACCATTGTGTAATGATAAAGCCGCTTACAGTCTTTACTAAAGGCTCTGCGCTCTGGTTGTATTCGCTAAGCCCTGTAGTAGTCTCAATATACGACGGTATAGCGTTTACTAAGGCAATTATAAGCTCGTCGTTGTTGCCCTGGTCTACGTGTAGCACGTTACAAGCTTCTGCTAAAGTCATTGTTTTATTACCTCTACTTTCTAAAAGCTAAGGGGCATAGGGGCTAATATGGTGCGCCCTACGCCCCCCGCAAAGGTTTAGTTAGCTGTCTAGCTTATTAAGTTAGTCTGTAGCCTTATAGAGCTTAATAAAGGCTTCGCTAATAAGCGGCTTGCAGTCTGCAATAGCCATAGCTCTATAGTCAATAAGCCCGCTCTTAAAGCTGCTTTCTCTGCTGCTTTCAAGGCTAATACCCATAGGCATATTGTAGCCAAGGTACTTAGAGTAGTTGCCAAGGTAAGCTACGTTGTCGTCGATATTGTCGTCAATAACAATGTCAAAGCCTAAAATCTTGCCTACGCTCTCGTTTTTCGGGTCTGCAATGAAAATAGGACGGTTGTTAGTGTCTTCCATTCCGTAAAAGACGTTGTACAGAGTCTTGTTATTCATAGCCCACTTAGCGCCCTGGCTGTAGCCCCTCTTAAGCAGCGCTACGGCGGCTACGACGTTAGCATAAGTAAAGCTACCTGTCTTAGCTACTTTAATAGCGTTGGTATCGTCTCCCCACGTTACGCCAGTCGCAAGCCCTGTACCCTGTCCGCTGCCTGTGCCGCTGATAAGCGCAGTATTGATAGTACCCATAACGCAAGCTGTAAGCTCGTCTACAAGGTAGCTTTCAAAGGCGCTAATAGTCATGGTCTTAACTTTGGCGCTGATAGAAAAAATTTTAATAATCTCATAGCCGCCAAAAGTCACGCTGTCAATGGTAAGCTTTTCAGTCTCTACGGCTGCGCCCTCTGTATGCCATGCCGCATTAGACGACGGCGTACCTACAGGAATAGCAATGTTAGCGGGCATATGAAAAGCCCTTGCTTCTGCAATCAAGCCGCCCATAGTGCGGGCTTTCTTAAGTACTTCGTTAAGGGTCTGCGTAGGAATAGCCGCCGCTACGTCTGTGCTAGAGCTGAAAGCGTCTGTTCTCTTCTCTACGACGGCGTTAAAGGCTGCCTTTTCGTTGTCGTTAAGCTTCTGCCCCATAAGGGTTTTATAAAAAGCGCTTCTGTATTCGGGCGTAGCTTCTACGTCACCCTCAAAGGTCTTAGGCTCTTCGCCATTAAGGCTGCGCCCTGTTATCGGGTTAAGCCCTGCCGCCTGCGTAGCGCTTCTGAGCTCTACGTTTTCTTTAGCTTCCTTAATTCCTCTAAGTTCAATGTTATAAGCTTCAATGTCGGCGTTCGGGTTGCTGTCAATATCGGCGTTAATGGCTGCCGCTCTGGCTTCCATTTCCTCTACGGTCTTGTTACGATAAAAATTAAAAGCTTCTGCTACTGTCTTAAATTTCATAGGTTTATACCTCTTTCTTTAAATGTCGCCAAAGGTCGCCTTAACGCACTCTTCTTCGGCTTTTTCTGCGTCGCTCTCAATAGCTTCTATACGCTTTTCAAGCGTTCTGTGCTGTTCGCAAGGCACTACTAGCGCTACTTCTACGTAGTTATAAGCGCCTTTTTTGTTGCGCCGTTCCGACGTGTTAAAGCTCTGCACCTTATAGCCATGTTCTTTAGCAAAGTTGTAAATAGTCGCTACGTGTTCGTAGCCTGTCTTTTCTTCCATGCTTTAGCCCTCTCTTATAATCTGGTTAAAGAGAATTTTAGCTTGCTGCCGCTGCTTATACCTCTTTAAGCCGCTTTCTATTGCGCTTCGGGCTTCTACGCTAGTTGTAGGGTAAGCAGCATAAGGCACTACGCTACACTCATATACTTTAGCTATTCTGCTAATAGTCCTTTTGTTAGTCGCTGCGTCGTAGCTGTCGCCGCCCTCTGGCACGGTAAAAGCAAAGCTCATGCCGTTAAGGTCGCCCCTCTTTACTGCTTCGTAGACTTCTTTAGCGCTTGCTGTGTCTGGCAATGTCGCCGTAAAAGTTAGCCCTGCCTGGTCTAGCTCTAGTCTCATTGTCTTAGGGGTCTTAGCAAGCGGCACTTTATTAACGTCGTGATTGTAAAGTAGTCTCACGTCGCTAAGGTCTGCGCCGTCTAAAGCCCCCCTTTTGATTACTTCCGTATAGCTGCCGCCTACGTCTCTAATCATTGTGGGCGTATCATATACAATAGGTCGCCCGCTTAAAATAAGAGCTTTTGCGCCGTCTGCCGTCGGCTCTGTCGCTCGTATTTCCGTTATACGTGTCTCTTTCATGCTCTAACCCTCTCTTCTGTCAAATAGTAACGGCTGTAGCGTGTCTTTTCGCCGTATCGGTTGCGCCCGCTTTCAGTTTTAGAGCTTATAGCGTAGTCTTTCTTAAGGTCAAAAATAACCCCGCTAAGCCTGGTTATACCTAAGTCTCTAAAGGCTTCTAAAGTGGTTATGCTGCCGTGCTTCCGCATATAATCTAATACTCTGTTAGCCTGCGTCATTGCTTGCCCCCTGGTACTGCGTCGCCTGCGCTGCGTCAATCATATTAAGAGCTTGTAGCCGTTTGTCGCCGTCTGTAACGCTAGGCAAGTTCAGTATTTCTAAAGCCTGGTTAATGGTAAGTAAGCCCATAGGCATAAGCTGCGCTATAAGCTCTACTTTCGTCTTATTATTGGTAAACTGTAAGCGCCCGCTTTCAAAAATTACGCTATTGCCGTAAGCCTGTTCACGCTCATTAAAAAGCTTTGCTGTAAATTCCTGGCTTAGCGCCGTCGCTATAGGCTCTAGCGTACTCTCATAAAAAGCGCTGTATTGGTCTTCTGAATAAGAGCTATTTACTATAGACTCTGTAATACCTAAGTAGTTGTAAATCTTGCTTTTAATCTCTGCCGCCTGGTCTGCGTTTAAGATTACTGGCTTGCTCTCTATAGGCTGATAGTCCATTTTTTGGTCTGTCGCCACTACGCCGCCGTCGTTGCCTAGTTCTAAGTAGTCCTTTACAAAAGCATCTTTTTCTTCCTTAAGCTTTGTGGCGCTCATAATCTGCGTAAATTTGAGTATGCCCCTTATGCTAGCGCCCGCCTTAATGCCGTTAATAATGCCGTCGTTCTGCGTCTGCGCAAGCTCTAACCCTGGAATAATAGCCGCATTGTCTGCGCCTAGTACGTCGTCGTCGTTAAAGTGTCTGCGCAAATGGATAATATCGCCGTAAGGTAAAATTACGGTCTTGCCGCTTCTAAGTACAAAGCTGCAATACAAATTATTAGCAGTATCGCTAAGCACTTGCACGCTAGTAGCTGTTATAGGATAGATAGCCCGCAAGCTGCCTTTTTCGTCCCTGTCCAGGTAAGCAAAAGCGTTATTGTTAATAAATAAGTGTGTAACAAGCTTATAAAGGAAGTCGTAAGCACTCATATAACTGTTAGGGCGCACCTGTAAAAGCCTATTTAGTTTGTTGTCGCCGCTCTGCCTGTCTTTGCCCGCATAGGCTACTATATGGCTACCCTTAAGCTTGCCTGCGTTCCTGGCTATTGCGTCCACGGCTTCTCTGTAAATGTCGTTAGCGTAAGCGTCGCTATTGTAGCCAGTAAAGCCCGCTGTAGGCTCTGTAATAAGCTTAGCTGTCGTTACGCTATGCTCTTTCTTAAAAAATCTATCAAATATACTCACGTTATACCCCTCTTAGCATTTTTCTACAGTCGCCTTTAGCCTTGTTTCTGGTACAAAGCAGCTAGGGGAAGCTTTATATAATTCTTCGTTAGCTATAGTTATTTCTTCTATAGCGTCCAAGGCTATAAAGCGGGTAGCGTCTGCGCCGTCTTTGGTTTTAGCTCTTAGGCTTAAAAAGCCTGGAAGCTGTTTACTTTCCCACGCTAGCAGCTCATTACATAAGTGCGTCGCTCTGCCCTTTATCTTAATATCTTCTATAACTGGCGCTGTATAAGCCATATACTTACCCCCCCCTCTCAATTTAATGTTTACTACCTCTACATAATAATAACATGTTACAATGTAAATGTCAATTACATTGTATACCTAGTAAACATAAAAATAAGGGCTTACTTTATTTATCTCGTAAGTCCTTATTACTATGGTTATTCTGTTTACTATGTTTACTTAATTGTCTGTGCCAAAAGGTATAATGTCGTCTTCGTCGTAGTCCTCATTATATTCTATAGGCGTAAAGCCGTAGTCTTGTTCAAAGCAGTTAAATAAGCTGTAGTAGTTAAAGCCCACTTTGCCGCCTGTCTTGCCGTTTCTGTTTTTCAGTATAACGGCTTCTACGCTGCGCTCTGCGTTTGCCTTGCAGGCTTTTACTAGCTTAGCATTTTCTTTTTGCTCTGTCTTCGTGTAGCCTGGCTTCATGCCTTGCGGCTGCAAAGCTAGTAGTACGTCGCTGCCGTACTCTATAGCGCCACTTTCCTTAAAGGCTGCCATGTTTACCTCTGTGCTGTAGTTATCTCTGTTAAAGCTGCTTATGCCTACTACAGTCGTTTTAAAGTCTCTGCTAAGCCGTTTAAGCTCTAGTACGGCTTTGTCTGTATTCTGCTTATCGCTAGCCCTCATGTCATAGGGCGCTAGTATCTGTATATAGTCTATGAATATAAGCGGCGTATTTCCTGTAAGCTCTTTATGCTCTGCTACTTTTTGCTTTATAGCTTCTACGCCTATGTCGCCTATGCCCTCATATATGAAAAGCCTGCCTGCGTAAGCGTTGTAAGCTGCTATAGCGTCGTTTATAAGCTTCTTTTCTTCCTGGCTGTAGTTCTGGTATCTGCTAGCCGTCGTTATCCCTCTTGCGGTCTTTGCATTGCTCTTAAAGCCATTGCAAAGCTTATAAGTATGTCTGCTTATGCTTTTGCTTATAAGCTCACACGCTGCCATTTCCAGGCTAAAATAAAGCACGTCATAGCCTGCCGCTGCTATCTGGTCTGCAATCTGTAAAAGTAGCGTCGTCTTTCCTAAGCTGCTTATTGCGCCTAAGATATATAAGCCAGGATAAAAGCCGCCGTCTAGCTCTTTGTCTAGTTGGCTAAAGCCTGTAGGCGTGTAGGAAGTGTTAGCGCTGTCGTTAATGCCGTCTATAAAATCCTTTAGCCGTTCGGCTGCGCTGCTAGCGTTGTGCGCTTCCAGGGCTGCCGCCTTTTCTGCATTAGCCAGACGCTCAACTTCTTCTATATTGGCTGCTATGTCTTCCTGTAGCTGCGTAAGGTTGCCCCTAAAGAAGTCGTTAGCGTCCTTGCGGCTCTCATTCGGGTAAGCGTCTAAAGAATAGTTAGCAATCATAAACGGCACGCTAAGCCCTCTAAGCTCTTCTGCCGCCGCCTGTGTCGCCTTTTCGCCTGCTTCGTCTGCGTCAAAGCTCAATATAAGCGTACAAGTAGGCTTTTGCTTTTCTACCTGTTCTATAAGCTTTCTATGCCCTGTGCCGCCTAAAGATATTGCGCTACACTTGCCGCCGCCCGCCGTCATAAGGCTAATAGCGTCTATAGGGCTTTCACATACAAAGCAGGGCTTGCCGCCGCTATACAGGGCTGCTTTATTATAAATAGGCTCTATTCCTGCGGCGCCGCTCTTCGGCTTTCTAAATGTCTTGCCCTCTATGCTGCGTGTAAGGTAATAACTGCCGTCTCTGTCGTATGGTATCACTATAACGCCGTTGCTTTCGTCGTAGCCTAAGCTAAAGCGCTCTACTACGTCCTCACTAAAGCCCCTGCACTTAAAGTAGTTTGTCTTACTGGCTGCCGCTTTGCAGCGTTCTATATATTCCTTGTAGCGTCCTTTTATAGGCTGCTTTTCTTCTTTCACTTCTGCAAAGTCCTTTTTAGCGTCCTGCCGTCGCTCTGTAAATTCCAGGCGCACGCCTGTAACTTCTGCCGCCCTCTTAACCTGGTCTGTAAATTCTGTAAGCCCATCATGCAGGCTTATAAGCGTGAATATGTCGCCGCCCTGGTTACAAGAAAAGCATTTCCAGGCTTTACCGTCTCTAGTTATGCTAAATGCGCCGTCGCTACTTCTGCCGCCTTTGCTGCCGCTGCCGCATAGCGGGCATTTATACATATTATGCCCTGCTCTTCTGTCTGGCTGCGTTATGCTCTGCACATAAGAAGCAAGCCCGCTTTTTAGCTCTTCTATTTTGTATTCGTCTACCATCTGGAAAAGCCCCCTTTTTATGGTTTTTTCGCAAGTATTATTATAATTAGCGTGCGGCGGCTGCAAAGCCCGCCGCTAAGCCGTTACTTAAGTATTAAAGTACTTAAGTATTAGGAAAAATTTTTCGGTCGCAAAGCCTTATAAATACTAGGTTTTGCGCTTCACCACTATAACACTTAACCGCAATTTCTGAACACTTAACCGCAATTTCTGAACACTTAACCGC
>ERZ1034855.547-NODE-547-length-13961-cov-5.043291_pt1 | contig 13961 bp, 12 predicted proteins | sample MGYA00520699_ERZ1034855 | MGnify/ENA primary metagenome ERZ1034855 (study PRJEB33766, sample SAMN09781730) | gut metagenome | biome: gut microbiome | host: Homo sapiens | place: Madagascar | study: EMG produced TPA metagenomics assembly of the PRJNA485056 data set...
TTGCTGACGGGGGAAAATAAAGATAGGAACCCCGCCGATAGTCCACATGCGAATGGGTCCCTGAGCCCGGAGCTGCAGCGGCATTTCGTTCACAGCTATATCGATCAGGTCGGGTTCGAGCGCGAGGGCTCCGTCCCGAACGGCGTATATGAGACATCGATCGTCTCTTTCGTGTACAACCATGAGCGGATCGAGGGCAGCTCGCTCACAGAATGGAAGACGAGGACGATTTTCGAAACGAGGGACACCGTTCTCGCGGACTCTACCACCCCTGGAAATATCCGCGAGACCGCAAACCACACGAAAATGTTCGATTTCCTTTTCGATTCGCTGGATAGGGAGCTCACTCCCGAACTCATAAAGGAGATCCACCTGCAACTCATGGACGGAGTGATGGACGTACCCGGACAATGGAAGGTCTTGGGGAACGGAGTTGGAAGCGTCATCACGGCGCGCCCAGAGGAGGTCCCCTCGTTAATCGACCGCCTGGTCTCGGAATATAACAAATACGAGCCGTCCCTGGAGAATATCGTCAGGTTCCACGTGCGATTCGAGACGATCCACCCCTTCCCGGACGGCAACGGCAGGGTCGGAAGGGCTATCGCATTTCGTGAATGCCTGCGAGCCGGACTCGTTCCCTTTATCGTGACGGACGCCTCAAAGGAAACCTATTATGCCTCTCGATGAGTTCAGGGCGGGGATTACAACACCGCTTATTGCCTATGCCGAGGCAATGCAGGTCGATTTTGCTTCCACGATAGCGCCCATGCTCGCTGACCGCTCTTTGTCCGATAGCCTTCTAGTGAAATTGGGCATAGAGCGACCGAACTTTAAAGATGACGCCGGCTTTGTCGGCCCTTCCACAAAATCGTTGAAATCCAGCCTCGATTCAGTTGAATACACCGGATCTGAGATCAAGTCCGATCATAAGGCGCATCGCACTCGTCGGATTTAACTCCAAACAATGATGGGACCGTTCATCCCGAACGGTCCCAAACCTGGCGTCAAAGCACGGTTTTCGTCGCATTTTAGCGATGAGGGGTCTGCGTCCTCTTATTCCTCGGTGCCCAAATTCCCAAAAGTGGCTTTTTGCCCACGCCCGCTTTAACAATCGACAAAGCGGACGGGAACGTCCATGGGCAACGGTCCACGGGTCGTGACCTTGATCGATCCGAAGCTCGAACTCAGCACCTTCCGATGGGCGATATCGGCGGGCATACGAAAAGCGTCCTCACAGTCGATATGTACGGTGCAGGTGGGCCACCCGCCGCGTGTGACGACAACCAGTTCCCCCACCCCGGGAACGCTCTCGAGGAATTGACGGACCGTCATATCGCGGCGAATCGAACCGGCGCCCCAATTGCAATCAGTTTCAAACATATATTTGCCTCCGGTTGATCGTTGACGAGGGCGCGTGCGCGCCATTGAGCATGTGTCGTCAATAGGCCGACCGGAAATCTGTAACTCCCAGTTTACCACTAGCAACCTCACCGGGCCCGAATTCACCTGAACACTTGTTCCGAGCGAGCAGCGGGGAAACCTCCCACGTTAGCGTGAAAACGATAGGTCCAATAGGCACCGCAGGCGCAAACTGTCACCCCGTGGCACCAAATCGGCAGGCATAGCGCCGGTGCCGGCGGTACGTTAGACCATGGGGACGCATACCCATAAACGCAGCCCGAAACCCGCGTCCCCTCTCCGGTAACCGAGAGAATGGAGCAGTCATGCGACCTGGAGGAAAGATGAAGGAGTGCGCCGGCAAGCTCTTCCGCCGCATCGGCGCCCGTCTCAAGAAAGGCGCGGCCATCGGTACCGGTGCGGTGCTCATCGCGAGCCAGGTGCTCTCAGTCGTGCCGGCGCCGACCGCGGCATATGCCGCATCGTCCGAGACGATCACGCGCGGCGAGCGCGTGAACTACGGCGGCTTCTACATGTACAATTCGACGACCTCCGAGGGCACCCCGGCGATCTGCCTCGACCCGATGAAGCGCCACCCGCTCGACGCCGCGACGGCCACCGCACAGTTGCCCATTGAAACCGACTGGATGAAATGCTATACGGGAGGCGGTGGCAATCAGACAAGGATTGACCGCACCGATGCGATGGCGAGGATCCTCTACTACGGTCCCACGGGTCCTGGTTTCGAGGAGGCGAAGGCGAAGGGCCTTTGGAGCTTCAACTGGTACGACGGAACGCCGCTGGACTACAGCAAGATGCTCGCCATCCAGCACATCGCCCTCTCGGCCCTCTCGAAGAGCTCCAGCCAGTACGGCATGCAGGGCACGACCGCCGCGTTCCGCAACTGGTGCTACAGGACCATCCTCTACTACAACGGCAATATCAACGCTGGCACGTTCCTTGCAAATCTGGACAAGAATCTGCCGGGGCCCGCACCCCAGTCCTTCAAGGACACGATCTACCTGGTCAACTACGGCACCGGCACCCAGTGCCTTATCACCTTCCACAACAAGGGCAAGCTGAAGCTCAAGAAGGCGAGCTCCAACCCCGGCATCTCCGACAACAACCCCTGCTATTCGCTCGAGGGCGCGACCTACGGCGTCTACTCCGACCCCGGTTGCACCCAGCAGGTGGGAACGCTCGCCTGCAACGACTCCGGCGACTCCAACGTGATCGATATCGCCCCTGGCACCTACTACGTGAAGGAGATCAAGGCGGGAAAGTCCTATGCACTTGATGAGGGGATCCACCAGGTGAACGTGTCGGGCGGTCAGACTGCCACCGTGAACGTCACTGACGCGCCCCAGAACGACCCTGCCGACATGCTGGTAGCCAAGGTCGATGCCGAGACGGGTAAGGCCTCCCCGCTCGGTGCCGGCACGCTCGCGGGCGCGAAGTTCACCGTCAAGTACTACGACGGCTTCTACACCCAGGAGAACCTGCCCGAGAAGGCCACGAGGACCTGGGTACTGAAAACAGATTCAAAAGGGCGCACTTCTCTTCTGGGTGCGCAAAATAAGCCGGATACGTACTTTGTTTCCGGCGATAGTCTATATTTAAGTACTGATGGCTATGCAACCCTTCCTTTAGGAACGATTTCCGTTCAGGAAACCAAAGCCCCTAAGGGTTACCTCCTCAGTGATTCTTCTTTACACATTCAGCAGATTACGTCCAACACTATGACAGAGCGTGTCACAACCTTCGTTGAGCCCAGCGAGGACGCACCCACCGTGCGCGAGCAGGTGAAGCGCGGGGACATCGCCTTCAACAAGGTGCATGGCGAGGATATGACCGGCCTTGCCGGTGTCCCGTTCAAGGTCACGTCCAATACCACAGGCGAGAGCCACATCGCGATCACCGATGTGAACGGCATCCTCACGACCGAGGCATCCGCCTGCCCGCATACCCAGAACACCAACGGCAACGACGCCGCCCTGAACGCCGACGGCACCGTCGACGAGTCGAAGCTCTCCATCGACAACGGCCTGTGGTTCTCCGGATCGAAGGACACCCAGGTTGCAGCAGACGACTCGAAGGGCGCGCTGCCGTATGACACCTACACCTTCGAGGAGCTCCGCTGTACAGCGAATGCCAGCCTCAACCTCGTCAAGTTCGATGTGACCGTGAGCCGCGACGCCTACACGATCGACCGCGGCACGGTTGACGACAACCCCATTGAGATCGGAACGACTGCGACCGACGGTGCCGACGGGGACCACAAGCTCCTGGCATCGAACCAGGCCGAGATCGTCGACTCCGTCTCCTACAAGGGCCTTAAGAAGGGCACCGAATACGAACTCAAGGGCACCCTTATGGACGCCGAGACCGGAGAGACCCTGAAGGACACGGCCGGCAAGGAGATCACCGCCACGGCCAAGTTCACCCCGAAGGCATCCAGCGGCAAGCAGAAGGTCAAGTTCAAGTTCGACGCCACGCTTCTCGGGGGCCATAAGGCCGTCGTCTTCGAGCGCCTCTACCTGGACGGCAAGATCCAGGCAACGCATGAGGACCCCGAGGACGAGGACCAGACGGTCGAGTTCCTGCCCGTCGAGATCGGCACGACCGCGACCGATGCGGCCGATGGCGATAAGGCCATCGGCGTTGGCAAAGCCGTGACCGTCGAGGACGAGGTTTCCTATAAGAACCTTGCCACGGGCCGCGAGTACACCGTGACCGGCACATTGATGGATTCGGCAACCGGCGAGCCCCTGACGGACGCAGATGGAAACGCCGTCACGGCGTCCACGTCCTTCGAGCCCCAGGACACCGAGGGCAAGGTGAAAGTGTCGTTCTCGGTCGATACCTCGACCCTTTCCAACAAGAAGCTCGTCGTGTTCGAGAAGCTCGAGGCGGACGGCAACGTGATCGCACGCCACGAGGACCTGACCGACGAGGGGCAGACCGTCGAGGTAATCCCGCCCGAGATCAAGACGTCGGCAGCCGATGGCGCCGACGGCGATAAGGAAGTCACGGCTGACGGCAAGGCCACAATCGTCGACACCGTCAAGTACACCGGCCTCGTCCCGGGTACCGAATACGAACTCCAGGGCACCCTCATGGACGCCGAGACCGGAGAGGCACTGAAGGGCGCGGACGGCAAGGAGATAACCGCTTCGGCCAAGTTCACGCCGCAAGCCCAGGACGGCTCTCAGGACGTGACCTTTACCTTCGATGCGAGCGAGCTTGGCGGCGCGAAGACCGTAGTTTTCGAGAAGCTGTTCGTTGACGGAACCCTTATCGGCTCGCACGAGGACCCGACCGACAAGGACCAGACGGTCGAGATCTCGCCGAGCCTCAAGACCACTGCGGCCACGATCCAGGGCAGCAAGGTGGTGAAGCCCGAGGACGAGGTCGCAATCGTCGACACCGTCCACCTCAAGGGCCTGCGCCCCGGCCAGAGCTACACCCTCACGGCCTCGATCAACAAGAAGGCAGACGGCACGCAGCTCACGCTTACGGACGTGAAGAACGCCTCGACTCTTACCGGCAACGGCATCCAGAAGGGTTCCGATAGCGCAGAATCCAGTAGCGACCTCTCCAAGGCTCTCGTCGACGTCACCGGAACTGGTTCGTTCGTCAACATCCCAGAGGGAGCCAAGCTCTCCAAAAACGAAGATGGAACCTATACGCTCACCGTGCCGGGCGCGACGAAGGACGCGGCCGACATCGTGACGAAGCTGAGCGGCGGTCAGGTGAAGCTCGCACCCTCCGAGTCGAGCGACAAGGCCGACGGCGCCGGCACAACAACCGATACCGAGTCGACCGGCAAGGATTCCACCCTGGGTACCTACGAGGTCATCGCCAACGGACAGGTGCGCTTCACCCCCGCCGTCTCCGATCTCGACGTGGACGTTCCCATGGTGTTCAAGGCATCCGACGTCGCGGGCCAGCAGGCGGTCGTATTCGAGAGTCTGCAGCGCGAAACTGACGGCAAGGAGATCTCAAAGGAGACCGACCTGGAGGACACCGACCAGACCATCGATATCGAGAACACCCCCGAGGGCAAGAACCTCGAACAGACCGGCAACTGGGTCCTCTATGCGGCGATCGCCGCCGGAGTGGCGGCATGCATCGCCGCAATCTTCCTGATCTTCCGCAAGCGCAAGATCTAACGCATATCCGCGATAAAGCAGAAGGGCCCCACTCGTGATGAGTGGGGCCCTTCTTATTAAAGGAAATTCAAGGGCGTACAAGATCTACGATACGGCTCCATTGGCATGCGGCTATGAATGCGGGATATTCGCATGGTCGAACACGCCGACCATGCGAATCCGACGGTTTCTTTCACGGAGAAAATACACGACCAGGACATCGTCGTCGTAGGTATGGACCTCGCGATGCTTGCCGTCAGAATAGGGAGGATGGACGAGAACGTGGTCGTCCCACCCGCTCTCCTCTATCATGCCGGTACGACCGAGCTCGTCAATGCATCCTTTGACCGCGTTAACGACTTCCACGTATTCGGCATGGGAGTATTTCGGCTTCAGTGCAACGAGCGTCTTCCAAAAGGAGGCGGGGACCTTCACCTCGTATAGGTTCACTGTCCAACCTCCTCGGGCTCGATGCCCATTTCCGCAAGTATGTCTGCCGGTATCTCGAGCGGGTCATCCCCGGAATCGTCCTCAATCAAACCGTACTCCTGGGCCTCGGCCCGAAGCATCGCCATGCGCACATCCTCCGAGTAGAGACGGCCGGATGGCGACGAAAATAGGCCGTCGAAAGGCGTCCTGCCGGTCTCTGCAACTTGATTGACCATAATGCGCATCGCATAAGGTGTCGTGAGACCACTCCTGGCGAAAGCCCTATCCGCACGATCCTTTACCTCATCGGGGACGTTCAGCTGTATCAGTGCCATATACATCACCTCTCAATATGATAATGACATACTATCGCATAGTAACAATGCTCAATTGTCCGCTGATCAGAATTACTGCAACTTCATTCTTTACCCCAATGTCAGGCGGCCACCTTTGAATATGGCAGGGAACTCACGCCAGGCCGATAAGGTATGGCAGGATATCGCGAGCCAGGCGCAGGAGCGCACCAAGCAGCGCGAACAGCCCGACTCCCCTATAAAGACAAGTCCTCTTCCCGAAGTGATCTGGTCGTATTATCAGGAGCAGCGCGAAGCTGAATCGACCGAAGAGCGAAATGGCGTGGAGCAAATTCACACCTGGTCCCTGAAGCCAGTCCATCTATCCGCTTCAGAATTATTTCGTGGCACCGCATCCGGAGCAGCGGTAGCCGGTGAGTACCTGTTTGGTCCCGGTCTGCACCTGGCGTGTCCCCTGATGGGTCACGGCCTCATGGTGGATGGTTTTGTAATCATCTACTACAGAATAAGAACAGCCGGTATCAAACTGATAGTTCATTGCTTCCATGCTGTCATAGCAAATGTGGCCGTCTGAGAACAGAAAATGACTGCCACTACGAACCTGCTCGTCCCATGCCTCCTGGTCGACAATGGTGTAATACTCGGTGGTATAGACAGGTTCGGAGCGGTACTGCGCCTGCCATGTATGCTCATGGGAAGGCTTCGACGTGGAACCTGAGGACGGCTTGGACGACGTGGAGCCGGAGCCCGTCGACGACTTTGCCGTATCGGCCTTCTTTTCCTCGGCCTTCGCGGCGCTGTCGGCGGCGGCGTCTTTCTTCTCCTCTACCTTCTCCTTGTCGGCGGCGGGGGCCTTCGACGCGTTGTCCGTGACCTTGTTCACAACGTCCTTGCCGGCATCCCCCGTGAGCGTGCTGTCGCCCTTGGATACGGCCTCGTTCACCTTGTCGAGGACCTTGTCGATGTCGTCCTGGGTGACGTTCTCGGCAGGCTTGGTCTCGCCGGTGAACTCGGTGGAGCCGGAGCCCTTCTGGTCGCCCGAGACGGCATGCTCGCCGCCGCCTGCGGGGGTGGTGATGGAGCCGTCGGGGTTGATGATGGGGATCGCGGAGATCTCCCAGGTGCCCTCGGTGAGGCGCACGCTGTCCTTGCCCTCGATGGCGTCGGAGGCAGATGTGGCATGGTAGAACTCGCTGCCCTTGTCGTCGCCGTCGGTGCAGACGTAGCGGGTGATGAGGGGCGAGGAGTCGGCAGTCACACCCTCGGCCTCGATCTTGACGGCCCAGTCGACGGTTTGGTCGGTCTTCTCGGAGACCTGCTTCTTGCCTCCGTCGCTATCGACCTCGATCTTGGTGATCTCGGACTTGGGGGTGAAGGCGCCGGTCGCCCATGCGCCGCCGAGCCCGAGCCCCGCGACGACGAGGGCGACGGTCGCGCCGATGACGACCTTGCGCTTCAGGGGCAACTTGTTGCCATCGCCTCCATCGGGTACGAGGTTCGGGCCCTGGCCGTCTTGAGCGTTGAGGTTGTTCTCATCCATGATGTTGCCTTTCTCTAATCCCCTATCGGATTCTATTCTATCGTTCGGACATGATGATCTCGGCCACGCGGTCAACCCGGACGCCAGCGGCGATCATCTCCAGTGCAGTCACTATGCGCGCCTTCTGCACGGGCCCAAGGGAGCGGATCGTCTTGGTCTCGGACAGCCCCAGCGCGCGAAGGAGCGTTCTCGCACCTACCGCCCCCACACCGGGGCAATTCTTGAGGAACGCGAACAGCCTGATTTTGGCAGCGACATTACCCTCATCGTTGAGGACGTCGGCTGGACCGATCTCCCCCGCCTTGAGGCGCTCCTTGAGGGCTGCGCGTTCGCGGCGCACTTCGACAGAGCGTTCTCGACCCTGGTCTGATATTTGCTTTGAGTAGCGGAATGAGTCGTTCGGCATGGCACCGTCTCCTTAAATCCCTATCGCGGACTGATGGGCGCCCTTAATAGCGGCGCATTGACGGTGTTTATCACCTAAATCACTTATACCCCATGACGGGCGCAAAAACAAGAATCTTTGGCCTTCTTCCGGTAAGGGGCACCTCTATTACGGCCGTTGTAGGGCATTTGGAGGGGCGTGTCCTGCTGGGGAATCGCAAATCTATTATCTAGTATCCAACGATCCTAGAATACAAGGACGACAAGCGATTGGCATGACGATATCGAGGGATGGATTATGATTATCTCCGCAAACAAGATGCAGACGCTCAAGGCGGCGCCGAATTCAGCCTATGAAGTCATCCTACCGGAGTTCCTCTACCAGTCGAATAAGATTGAGGGATCAACCTTCACGCTCGATCAGATCGAGACGTTCTATGCGCGGAATAAGGTTACGGGAGACCACGACTTTGACGACATCATTGAGACCAAGAATTCTTTCAAGATGTTCGATCGAATGGTCGATACGCTCGGAGTCGAGCTGACGCCGGAGCTCCTCATTGAATTCGAGACGATCCTTCACAAGGGGACGACTATGGCGGCCAACGGGGAAAGCGGTCACTTCAAGTACATCCCCAACCGTATCAGGAACAGCTCGGTGCAGGTCGCCCTCCCGAGCGACATACCGACTGCCATACCGCAGTTGCTCGCCGAATGGGACGCCAGCCCGAAGGACTTCGAGTCGATCTCTCGTTTCCACGCAAAGTTCGAGCGCCTGCATCCTTTCCAAGACGGTAACGGGCGAATCGGTCGCCTCATTATGATGAAGCAGTGCATCGAGAACGGTGTGGATCTTATCGTCATTGATGAAACCCATGCTGACGAATACAAGAGCTGGATGGAGATTGCGCAGACTCAGGGCAACTTCCGCTTCTTCGATGAGGTCCTGCGGAAGTGCCAATGCTCCTTTGACGCGAGAATGCACGAGATAGGGGCCGATATCCTCATTCAATATACTCCGGAGACGCTCGAGGAGGGAAAACGCTCGGTTGACCATTCCACCCCTTCGACCTCGAAAATCCAGGCGGATCTGAAGACTCTCGAAAATAAGAAACGAGCAGCCGATGCGCCTTCGAATAAGGGGCATAACGCTCACGGCGTTTAATCGGCGATTCAGCAGGCAAATGAATGCGGCTATCGGGATCGATTGTTATCGATAAGCCGTGGTTGAAATGGGCACACAACTTAAGGGCTATCTGGTCATGTCAGATAGCTTGCTTACGCCAATATTGATATAAGAATACTTTTCATGAACTAATTGAATTGCGCCCCGAATCGACTATTGAATTCTGGGGCGCAATCTCATTAGAGAGAATATTTAATTCGACTGATGCACTATTTCAAGAACTCATATTCAAACAACTTGGGGACAATCTCCTCGATGTAGTACTTCTTGTTGAGCTCCTTAAGAGCGCGAATCGACCCGTTTAGTGACGGGTAATCATATATACGTACCTTCTTCCCATTCGACGGCTCATGCCATGTATTTAGCTCTTCGCCTATCTGGTAGAGGCCATACGTAAGCGACCTCTCATATAAGGCCGTTTCCTTTGCTTCCTCCAAGACCCTAGACCATGCGGTCAGAAGCTCGTTTTCACGCTCACGGCATTTAAGCCCTTCGAGTGCCGCAGAAGCTACCGTGCGGCCATTAGTGGTGTCAAGGCACAACTCGTTCCTGTAGACCCTGCCATCACTTCCATTGAACGACCGCATGTGATTCTGATACTCCATGCATATGAACAGGAGCGACCTCAACAGCCATTGGTCCAACTTACCAGAGTTGACGTCCTTCAAGAACCTGTCCGCCCCGTCTGCCGACTTCATGACACGGCCGCGCTCCGTCCAAGATCCGTTATAGGAGATGTAGCGGGACGCGGCGAACATGGGCAGCTTCTGCAGATAGTTGTCGCGGCGAAGATAGAAGCCATTGCCGTTGAATATGCCGGCCGATACGAGTATCGAATGAAGGTCGGGGTTGTCGAACCCAAAACCGTCTGCGACCATGTAGCCAAGCATGTTCTTATTCCATCGGGGTTTTAGCCTTTTCTTCTGCGTCGTGGCCTCATCTCCGGTTTTCTGCAGAAGGATTCCGCCATCTATGTCATCTTCCATTTTGCGCTTGTCGTAGTAACGAGAGCTATAGAGCGAATCGATCTTTCTGAAATCCAGCGGGACCGCCGGCCCGAGCTTCCCTTCGATGATATCAAAACCATCTACCGTGAACGAATCGACCGTTGCATCCTCATTCGACCACAGAGCAACGAGGACGCATGAGTGTTTCCTTGCATGGAAATGAAATCTGTCCCCGGCAAAGCCGTTGATGAAGCGTTTGTTGATGAGCCCCTGGGCCTTCCAATATTTTACAGGCGAAAAGACGACGTAGCTGTCGGTCGGCTGACGGAGATAGTATTCGAACGCGGACCAGATGAAGGCGTTACCCATATCGTTGGTTGACGTTCCCGAGATCGACGGGTCCTCCTTCGTGGCCTTTCTCATTTGCTCGACAACCCAGCTTGCCTTCCAACCAGATGATGACTTCTTTCCCTCCCCGCGCTTCTGATGCTCCATTGAAGTTGTCTCGGCGAACGGCGGGTTCTCAAAGAGGATTACCGTGCAGGACGGGTCATCGACGTAACGCTTGATGATAGGATTCTCGACATACTCCTGCGTTAGGGCGTCGGCACCCCTTACATTGCCGGCATCGAAGGTGTCCTCGGCCTCGATAGGCGGGATGATATGGCGCACTTTCGAGCCGATCAGCTCTTGCAAGACCTTATACTCGTAGTATTCCTTTGTCGACACAATGCAGTGTGCCAGCACATCGTCAGAAAGACCCCGTTCTAGGTTTCCCGTGCCAGCGCAACGGTCGATAATGACGTAGTCATTTCCTGAGGGAACGCGCGAGATGGCTTCCGACAATAGCTCCCTTGCTTTTTCCGCATAGGGCTCCGGAGTGAAAAAAGCTCCTAGGTCCTTTTTCTGAAGGAAATCGTTCAAGCAGTCCATTAGGTAATCGAACTTGACATTGGTTTGCCCGGTATATGGAATCAGGTATCGGTCAAAAACCTTAGGCTGCCTAATCTCGCCTGTAACCTGATGCTTTCCGGTGCTGTCCCCAATAAAATGTTCTTTACGCGCATCCGGCCTCAGGCGATAGTATTCTTCCGCCCATCCAACGATACAGTTCTCATCTATGTGAGTCTTTGTATAGCTATCGGTCTTCAGTGTTTTTACGAGCCTCTCGGCAGCAAGCTGGTCTGAGTAGTCGAGCTTGTCTGCATACTTACCCGCCGTGAACCCGCTGTTGTTCTTGGACGAAGGACCGTTGTAGACGGTCTCGATCTGTCCAAGGTAATCCTTGGAACAGTAGACGTAGGCGATGGACTCCTCGAGCGATACGATCACTACGCTCGCAGGAACCGGCTTTCCCTTTAGGCGACGAGCGGAGAGGTACTTGACGCATTGGAACAGAACAGCGTTGAGGTCCGTGACATTCAGTTTAAACTCAAGGAGGTTACCGTTGATGACACCATCATTATCATCGGCGAGAATTACGTCCAAATCCAAGTCCGGGTCCACTCTTGGGATAAACGTCTCATAGAACTCGATCTGCCCCTCGCGCTCAGTATCGTATTTGGCCATTAATTATCCTCCCCCGCAAACTCAATAATCCATTCATGCACTAGCGCTGCTATTGTCATGCCTTTATTCATCGCCATCGATTTAAGCCTTTTCTTATCGCCAACGGTGAGCGACAGTGAAAGGGTTGTGCGAATTGTGTCATCAAGATTTGTAGAGGAAAGATACGGTCGAAGAGGTTCCCTTTGTTGTACCCCTGCCCGGCTGTCATCAATTGGGAACGAATCTGGCATGTGCAGCTCCTTTGATTAATTAACTATGTAATTAATTATATAAGCGGTTGGAAGGGAACCAATATAAATGTCAAAATGAGTATCTCGCGCCTTATTGCCAGTAAACGTACAGACGCGTTGATCCATGGTGCACGCTTTTCCTAAATGGTCCTTTCGCACACCAAAACGCTGCGGTATCGATCCCCGCCAATCGCAGAAGAACACGTCACCAACGTTACAACAGAGCCGGAACCAGCGGAATCCGACTTCGAACCAGCGCACTCGGCCAGCGAATTAAGCCAGGCCTTGAAGTCTGACTCTCCAGCAAAGTTAAACCGTAGAATCAAATCAAAGTTATTAGGCACTCTCATTCCAAGCAACGGCCTATAGCGAACAGTGTTGCCATTTGCATTCGTGAATGTCACGGTTCCAATACTTGCAAAACAGTCCGTCCGATAACAATTCTGGAGCTCGGTAAAGCCTAGAGTTCCATATCCCATGTTATGGGCGTACACGAGCATGTTTGAACTTGATGTCGATGAGCCTTCGGCTATAAAAGGACACCCAGAGAATGACGGCAGGCGATCGAATCCGTGATTGAGGTAGAAACCGTTAGGGTCACCCTCGCGGCATGAGACAACGGGCGTTGAGATCGAGGTCCCTTCGACCGTAAGCCAACCGGCATAGTCCGGGTTCTCATCTTTTAGAGACACGCCGCCGTCTGCTTGCGCTTTCTGCTCAGCCGTATTTGCGATTGAAGCCTCTCTAACAACCTCGGCATCCAGGCATATGAAGATAAGCACCGAGGCAACGAGAACACCAATCGTCAATTTCACGGCAGTGGAGCTTTTGGTACCAGACGCGATGCGCTTGCATTTCCGATCGAAACGCCTTTTCGCAATTTCACTGAACGGACTTACAAGGGGAATCATCCCTGCTTCTCCTTAATGAGCTCCTTAACGCCCGGCCATCTCGCAGCTTTGTCTGGCGAGTATTCTTCATGCTCATGAAAGCGCTTGACCTGAAAACCGCAGCCGGACGCAAGCACAAATGACCCGTCTCTATATTCCCAGCTGTTGGACTCACAGACGATAGACTTGCCGGACTTGGATACCTTCAGCGCGCGACCGCACAGGGGGCAGACTCCGAATTTCTTTAGATTCGACTCCTGGGCGCGCCTCTTGGCGCACTCGATGAGTATCGTCGCATCCCTTTTGGTGAGATCGTCGTAGTCTAGGTCACCTGCAGAATCACCCAATAGCCTCCTGATGAAAGCCAGCTGCGGCTCCGAGGCGGGGTCCTCAGCCCATTTCGCCGCGCGCTCGCGGTCCCAGAGAGCCCTATCGTGTGAGGTCTCATAATTCGATTCAAGCCACAGGAGTATATCCTGCTCGGCAACATCGAGCGACCTATAGTACCTGCGCTGGGTCTCCCCCAGTCTCGTAAGGTCCGCGGTGCAGCAGTCGAGAAGGTCTGGTTTGTATAGCGTAACCTGCCATCCCCTGTCGGATGCACCTGGGCCGGCGATATTCCGATCGCCGTTGTAGTGCACGACCCACGCGATGGATCCAGTGGAGGAAAGTACGTTGACCCTGCGCGACGAAAGCACCCAACCGGATGGACAATCCTCCACTTCCTCGACCCTTCTTCCCAAATCGAGAAGCGATCCATCGAGTTGTTTCTTGCCGACCCTGTCTGGAAAATCCCTCTCGTTGAGTCCGAACAAAGTGGGCGGCGTGCAGATGCTCTTATCGTCAGAAACGCCCAAGCAGTCGATAAGCCTGAGGGACTTCTTTTCATAGCCGGTTACGGGATCGGTGTAGAGCCTCAGCCC
>ERZ1034855.550-NODE-550-length-13906-cov-57.887734_pt1 | contig 13906 bp, 23 predicted proteins | sample MGYA00520699_ERZ1034855 | MGnify/ENA primary metagenome ERZ1034855 (study PRJEB33766, sample SAMN09781730) | gut metagenome | biome: gut microbiome | host: Homo sapiens | place: Madagascar | study: EMG produced TPA metagenomics assembly of the PRJNA485056 data...
ATATATTATATAGTTATATAGAGCCAGCGACCAGGAACACGCCCAAAACATACGACCGTATACGACCGTATAAACAAAACACAAAAAAATTAAATAAATTATATAAAATTGCTTGCAATATGTTTTTATTTATGATATTATACTAATGCGGGCGAAGGTATAAGCACCAGAACCCCGCCAGGAATAAGACCGCACCACACGGGCGGCAACTGAAAACAAGGAGGCACAAATGCCAATATTAGACGCGTTAAAACTTATTGAAGGCGCTAAAAAGGCAGGACTTCGCACCGTTTACGAATTTATGAAGTATTGCGATGCGCACAACCTGCATACAAACGCCGAACGCTTGGCACACTTTACCAAATAAGCCAGGCAAAGCACAGCACAGGACGACAGGAACACGGCGACACCTACCCACCCCGAAAGGAAAAGGGACAAAGAGCCGCCGCCCCAAGCACGGGGACAAGATGCAACACATAAGACGCGACCAGAACGGCGCGCAGTGTAAAAGGATTTTTGAATTATGACAAACAAAGAAATTATAAAAGATTTTTTATTTAACAACGAAAAACAAAGCGCAATAATTAACGAAGGCGGAAGGTGGGGAAACTACAAAAAGTTATTTTACAAATTAAATATACAAACGGATTTTGATTTTGTTTACTGTTGCGAATTAAGAAACGACGCCCCAAGAATTGACGGCGAAGCGTCAAAAAATGAGTTTTGTGGAATTATTAACAGAAACACAAACAAATTATATTTTGCCCGTTATGGATTGTATTGTTATTTTGATAAATACAGAAACCCAGACGGCGAAGCGCTGCAATATGTAAAATATGAAGATATCATAAACGCATTTAATAACGCAGTAATTGCAAAATATGAAGAACTAGCGCAAAACGTGGCGGATGATATGCAAGAAACCCCCGACTTCCAATACGTAAAAGACGATGCGCCAAATTATTATTTTTATGATAAAGCGCCATACCACAGAACACCAGGAACAAGCAACGAAAGAACAACGGACGAACTCCTTCAGTATATAGAAAACCCAACGCAAGCAATTAAAAATTTATTTGCAAAGTTAGAACAAGACGCGGACGAAAACAGACGACCAACGGACGCAATTAAATATAATAAACTTGTTGACCGAATATATAAACAAGAACTCCAACGCATAGAAACCGCGCCAGAGTTTAAGGAATTAAGACAAGCAAAAGAAATAAAAAACAGCATCCCCGAAGATGCTAAACAATTAACAATAATATATAAATTAAGCAACGGCGAAACCTTAACGGGTAAAATGCTTGCGCAGGCTCTAACAAGTCAGCCTTACGGTTTGAAGGGATTAAATTATTCTTCTTATAGTATGGACGCACAAAGCCGCAACGAATTAAAACGCGTTGAAGGTTGCCAATATGACGACATATATATTAAAAATATTATAAAAATAACATACAAAGGCAAAACCATTTACGCCAACCCAGACCACACAGACAAGGAGGGCGCATAAAATGGAGATGCAATTAACAATTTATAGAAACGGCAAACAATGCAACGAAATAAACAGCACAGACCCCGCAAACATTTATAAACATATTGCGCAGATATACCACGCAAAAGACACAAAACGAGCAAGCAAAACCAAAATTGACATATCATACAATGGCGAAATAAAAGCAACCCAAATCTTCAACCAAGACAAAACCCAAATTGACGGCATCACATACACATATAAATATAAATTTGTGGGCGTTAGTCTATAAGGAGGCGGGAATTATGACAACAAACAACAACGCGGCACAAAAAATTTTAATTGATGCACTTATAACAACGCACCAAAACCCCGCAAAAGCATTCAAAAAAGCACTTCACACGGCAACAACACAAAAAGACGGCGAAACATTAAAACGAATTGCAAAAGCATTCAAAATAAACATACAAGCGCCAACAATGGAAACAATAACCACCAGCGGCGAGCGTTTAACGGTTGAAATTGACACAGACAAAAGCGCGGGCGGTTGGCTAATACTTACACAATACGACAAAGACGGAAACACCAAACGACGCGACAGCATCACGGGCGACGAGTTCGCCAAGATGTGGGAACAAGAACAAGACAAGCGCAACCAATAACAAACACATATAAAAAAGACTTCACAGCATAAGACCACACCCGCAAGGGGTGGCAACTTGTAAAAGCAAACGGAGCAAACAAAGGGCACACAAACGCCCCGCGTTTGCTCTTTTTGTTTTATGTGCAAGCCAGGCAAGGACAAACAAAAAAACAAGATGCACAGGGCACAAAACAAGCCCAAAACGGCACGAAATACACAAGCAAAGGAAACAACACAAGAAACAAACAAAGGCACGCCCACAGCCTAAAAGGCGGGCAAAATAACGCAAGCAAAAGGCGGCGAAAGTATGGAACAAACACAGAAACACAAGCAAGCAACACCAAAAGCCAACACAACAAGCCCCAGCGGGCGAAATGTCAAGGCGTCAAAAATACCATTGAGAGCCAGAAAGAACAAAAAGGCAAAAAGTGCTTTCTGCGACTTTTCCGCCCTACTCAAACAAGCCTTTCTGCGAAAAAATTAAGGAGAAATATTATGATTATTATAAACAACAATGCTAAACAAGGAACTACTATTGATATTAGAGAATTAACACATTTATGTGTGTATGACAAAAAGGGCAACTATTCATTAAAAAGCGATTTCTATTGCAAAGTTAAAGACAACGGCGACATAATAGTTGAAACAACCCTTTCTGCACCACAAGAGATAAAAAGACGAATTGAAAAATTTTTATATTCAACTTTGGAAAATTGCAAAAAAATAATTTTTAAGCATCAAGAAAAAGCCAGAAAATTAAACAAATTGTTAAACGAAAGTTTAATAAAAGATGCCAGGTATTATGTTTGCGAAGATTTACAAGGCGGAAGTTTTGGTATGGGACGCGATTTTACCATAGACCAATGGCGAATGCAAGCGTATGAATGGTGTTTTATGGATGAAAATTACGAAGTAATGAAAATTATTAAAGACACACCCGACAACGAAGTTTTAGACTGGATTGCGGAATACTGGGCATTAAGATTTAAGAAAGTAAGAAAGGACAAAAAGCATCTTTCTGCGGGCTCAAATGATTTTACCGAGTATATAACACCTGACACTTATTTTGAAAATGTTTATTATGACGAAACGGAGGAAAAGAAAAATGAAAACAATTAAAGAGATTTTGAACCAATACAAAGAAACATACGCAACACCCGAAACGGTTGACGATGCAAAGTTATTAAAAGACATTAAAAGCGATTATAATAACATTATTGATTTGCGCAACAGAATACACGACAGCACAGACACCGAACCTTGCAAAATGTATGACGAAGACCATATTGTGCTAGACCACGTGCTTGATTTTATGGAGTTGCTTATTACTGCGATAAAACCAAAAAGAAACAAATATAACCTTCTGGAAACATATAGAGAGTTATATAAAAATAAGATTGATGCTGCAAAACTTTATATAGCAGCAGAATTGGACGCACACAATGAAAAATATGCAACTGACAAAATGGTGGAATGCCTGCATTATTTATGGGTATATGAGTATAATATGCCTATTGCAGAGTTGGTTGACGGGCTTTGTTATTGCTGCCAAAAAGAATATAAAAACAACCCAACTCTACTCTTAAAATCTTTCAACAATGACTATGACAAATTCAAAACAAAATACGAAAAACACATAGACATATAAAGGAGAAAACAATGAAAAACAATAATTTGATTGACGATAAATATATAAAAATTGGACAAAGGTTTACAGGTATCAATACCCCGCAAAGAATGATTGAAATAATCCGTATTGTAAGGGGTTGCCACGACCAAAACACAACGTATGTAATATGTAGAGATTTACAAACTGGCTTTGATAGTTTTACTAATTTGGGTTGGTTTAAGCATCTACTGTTAAAACCTGTAATAAATGGAGAGTTGCAAAATGGAAATAAAAATTGAAATTGAAACAGAAGATTTGTTTTCTATAATAGACAAAGAGAACATAATACAAATGCTGATTGACAACATTGAGCATCGTTTGCCCTACAATGATTTTGGTTATATGGGGCTTTGGGATTTAGATAAATATGCACAAGACTTTAATTTAGACATAACAAACAAGCAATATTTACAACTTTTACTATTAGAGCAAAATATTACAAAAATAGAATTACAAGAAAGTCCACGCGGAACTAAATGGCTAGTTTGCCATTATGGAAACAATTACAAAACACAGTCGATGCTTTTCTATAATACTGAAGATAATGTTTACTACATACGTGAAAAAAAGCACAACTGCGAAATTATCAACACTATACTTTATTATGTTGGTTTATTATATAAAAACTTCAAAATTTTTAATATATAACAAGTCATAGGGAGGAAAAATTTAGTTATGATTAAAATATTAAACACACAAGAATTAGCAGGCGAAATAACCCGTTTGGGTTTGCCTGTTGATTTCATAAAACACACGGTTAGTCCTACATCTGTTTATTATCATTTTAGGTTGCAAAACCCGCTAGATTTACCAAAAGTTAAGAAGACAATACAATGCTTGGCGGCGGAAATAAATAAGGTAATTAAGGTTGAGCACAGTTCCTGTGGCTCTTTCTGCCTTTCTGTTGTTAGAGAGCATAGAGAATATCCTTTATTTACTCAATATCACAATGTTCTTAAAGGCAAAAAACCAGGCGAAATATTGTTTGGTATTAACCAACAAGGCGAGCCTTTAACAATGAATATAAGACATACAAAATCACTTCTTGTTGCTGGTTCATCTGGTGGCGGTAAGTCTGTCTGCCTTTCAAATATTATTTGTTCACTTATATGCTACACCAAGCCAGAAGAATGTGGGTTATTACTTATAGACTTAAAGCGATGCGAGTTTGAAATGTTTAAGAACTCAAAACATTTAGTTAAACCTGTGCAATTTGACTATAATGGGGCACTTGAAAGTTTATACCAAGTAAAACAAGAGATTTCAAATAGATATGAGAGAATGCAAAAAGAAGGCATAAGAAAGGCAACAGTAGATAAATATCCGTTATTGGTTGTTATGATAGACGAATATGCACAATTAGCCTGCGAGGGCAACAAAACCGAACTTGATAAAATTGTTGGTTCAATAGCATCAACAGGTCGTGCTTGTAATGTGTTTCTTATTATAGCCACTCAACACGCCGTTTCTTCCATCATAAGCAACACCATCAAAGCAAACCTACAAAGTGTAATTGGACTACGAACCAAAAATATAGCGCAAAGCACTTGCATTATAAATTCGCGTGATTGCGTGGACTTATTAGGTTATGGCGATAGTTATATGGAATTTGACGGAGTTCCTGGCTTGCAACGCATTCAAGTATGCAATATCAGCGACCAAACCATTAACGATATAATGAAAGAACAGAACGAATTAGCAAAACAACAGCCAAGCATTCAAAAGAACAAGAAAAAAACAAAATTAAGGCTACGAGATAGGATTTTTAATTTTCTAACATCGCACGGTATTAAAATAGGTAGAAAAGGTATGCGACCAAGTTCTATGCTTATAGGAACAGACTTAAATTACGCCGATTGCTGTGTCGATGATGATAAATAAATAAATAAACAAAAAAGAACAACTAATAGCAGTTGCTCTTTTTTTGTGCTAAAAATTCGCATTTTAAGGCGTTTTTTGTTCTTGTTGAATAAATTATCAACTTTATGCTATTTAGGCTTAAAATAAGCCAAATGACGCGATAATTTAGGGGTTATTCTTTCTCTTGTTTATTTAGTAATTTAATTAACGCATAATAAACGCTAATCACAAGAATGCAAAACGAAAAATATAAAAATGTAAGCCATTTTGGAAAATCAACAACACCATTGACTGTGTCAGGATTCAACATAATATTATAATCTATTGCGGAAACAAACAAAAAGATAATCGCCAAAACAAACAATATACCAACAAATGCAAGTTTCAACTTTTTCCCTTTCTTTGTTAACTCGACGATAGTTATTGAAATTATTAAACACGCTGTTAAAACTAGACATATTAAAACCATTATAAAATTCATAAATTACTCCTTTCTGTCATCTTTTTCAAAATTGTCCAGCAAATCAACAAGGTCATTACTAACTTTCTTAAATTGCGAAATGCCTTGCATACATCGAATAGCAATACCAAACGCTTCGCCGTATTCTTTTTGCTTTTCATAATACTCGTCAATTTTCCTATCGTCCCACGACTGCATATATTGTGGCAGCATTTTCCTTTCTGTTGGTTTTCTTGTCTTTGCTCTCATTCCACGAATAATGTCTGTCGCTCTATCGATTGTCATCATTTTTAGTCCTCCTTGATATATGTTTTTTGGGTTGATTGTTTCCTTGTCCTTTTGGCTGATATAAACCTTGTCTTATTGCTTTATCAACAATTATTTTTATCGAGCCTTGCCATAGGCTATATTTTGCCATAATTTGCTTGTATGTGAAATTGTTTTCAAAATAGTCAAAGAGTAATTGTTTCTCTTGTTCTGGCGATAATTTTTTGTTTACTGGATTATAGCCTTTTTTAACGTATTTGCCTTTACCTTGACCCTTTGGCGCTCTTTTCTTTCCAATGACTGAAGGTCTTTTAGGTTCTAATGAGCCATTATCAATAAAAACTTTAACAATTCTACTTACTGTTTCTGGGGTTAAATCAACAAGATTTCCTATCTCACGATTTTTCAAACCCTGTTTATATAAATTTTTAATTTTCTCGCGCATTTCTTCTGTTATAATTTTTCTTGCCATAGTAAATAATTGTTCCTTTCTGTATTTATTTAAGTTCTCTTGATACAACAGTTCTACTGATTTTCAAATGCTGGCTTATTTTGTTTTGACTCCAACCGATGCTATTTAATCTTTTAATTTCGTCTATTTGTGATTGAGTTATGGTTTTCCTTCTACCTAATTGGACACCTTGTGCTTTTAATGCTTGTAATTTATTTGAAGTGTTAAAACCAATTAGCCTTTTTTGAAACTCATCAGCCAAAAAGAATTGAGATAAAGACATCCATTCATAAGGGTTTAATTTTTTTCCGCCAAGTAGGGTCATACCATTGCTTAAAAACTTTATGTTGACTTCGTATTCTAGGGTGATTATATCAACTATATCAAAGCAGTCAATATAATTACGCCCAAACCTTGAACTTTCTGTAAATACGACAGTGTCGCCAGGTTTAAGAACAGACAACATCTTTTTGAACTCAATACGTTCATCACCACGAATGCCACCAGTTATGCGCTCTTCAAAAACTTTCTCTATTTTTAAGCCACTTTGAGCAATAAGCCATTTTTGTCGCTCGTAATCTTGCTCTCTTTGTTTCTCGTTGCATTTTTTTTCTTTTTTGTTTTTGATTTGTGTTGATACACGAAAATAAGCATACATCTTACTCATAAACACTCCTTACAATGCCACCCTGATAGGTGTGGGCTTACTTGATTTTTTATCAACAAACAAATAATATCATATTTTACATATAATTGCAAGCGTTTTTTTAATAATTTATAAAATAAAAAGCCTAATTTTTAGTTAGGCTTTCATTTTGCTGTTTTTCCTTAAATGCTTTTTGTCTTTCTTGTAATTTAATTGCTTGTTCCTTTCTGCGTTTTTCTCTATCAATGCGGTAGCATATAGAGTTGTAATCATAATAACTTTTTCTCTTTGCCATTTTCTTTATTAACCTCTTGCATTCTTTTCAAAAATTTAATTAAAGCATCAGGATTTGCTGTTGTGCACCAGCCAGCATTTAATACTTCGCTATTGTAATATCTTTGTAGATACAACATAACATTAAACGGAATTATTTTCAGGTTAGGGTATTTTTCATAAAAGTTGTCCATATCTTCCTGCTCGTAATCTTCAATCATCCAGTCATTATAGAGCATAATATCGTCATAGTTTGTGATAATTAAATAACTTAAATAAAAGATTTTTTTTATATTAACAACATCTTTACTTTTTTTCACTCATTTTCCTCCTTTTTTTGTTTTTTATCTACCGCCTTTTGACATTCTTCTTCAGTTAAATAAATATCTTTTCTTGAAGCAGTTCTATAATCATAACTACCTGGAGTTTCTACTAACCACACATCATCATACTCGTAATAACTATCTTCTCGTGTAAAACCACCTCTCATAGTAATTGAAATAGGATATTTGTAGTCATCTTTTTTGCCTATACTTATCTTTATGCCAACTTTATACACATATCTTGTTTGTATGAAATATTCGCGTTTTTCTTTCTTACCACTTCTACGATATTTACCACATTCAGGACAAGTTATTTCAATTTGCTCTCCTTGTTCAGTGGTTACTTTTATTTTACCAGTGCCATTACATTTTGGGCAATCATACACTACATCCTTCCAACCTATTGTATATACTTTTTGTCCAGGTGTTAAATCAACTCCATATTTAGATAACCAATCAGCAATAACTTTATCTTGATAACTGTCAATTTCTTCATACTTTTTGTCTATTTGACGCTCTCTTTCATTGAGTTCTCTTTCTTTTACTGCAAGTTCTTCTTCTTGGTTATAAACTCTATTCTTATCTTCTTCCACCTTTTTTGCTTGTTGAGCCAAATCATCTTTCATACATTCTTTTGCTTTATCTAAAAACTCTTGATATGCTTGTTCAATTTTGCTAGGCTCATAGTATTCGTTATCATAATATTCATCAAAACAACTCATAAATTTTCTCCTTCTTCGTTTATTAAAATGTAATCTATATCGCAACAAGAACCATTATTGGGCTCAAAAAAACCAAAATGAAAAGTATTTTTACCATCTGTTGTAAAATCACAAATATCTGGCGCTTTCAAATGGGTAGAAAAGAGTTCCATTAGTTCGCTACCATTTAATGTTTCTTGCTCGACACTGTCATAATCTTCAAACTTACCATCGCCCTCAAAATCCATTCCACAATATACCGAGCCTTTTGTTTTTATTTTAACTGCGTATTTATAGTAAGCACAAATTCCAAAAAATTTCTTTGTAGGTTTTTGTTTAATTTGTTTTCTCATAAGTTCCTCCCAAAAATATTGTTCGAGCCATTTCACAAGCCTTTGCGTAATTATTTTTTGTTAGCGGCTCGACAAAATATTTGTTAGACCCCATTTCAACACTAACTATTTCGCATTCAAAATCAACACCGATAAATGCAGTTCCTATTGGTTTATCGTTGTCCATAACGACAAACTCTTTTGTCCAATAGTTAAAGCATCTTGGCTCTTTTGTCATTTCTTCGTAAGTTGGTGGTTCAAATCGTTCAAGACGGCTAGCGTGCATTTCATAATTCCATTTGCCTTTCTCAACGTCTTCTTCTAGTCCATCTGGCTCAATATTGTCGCTTATAAATTCGTCATTATAGATAAAGCCACTTAAACAATATCCTTCTTGAATTTGATGGTTTCCTGTAAATGCTACTGTATTACACACTTCGCTTTCGTTACATAACTGAATTTCACCATAATCGTCAGCCCAAATAGTTGCTTTTTGTTTTACAAGTTCTTTTAACCTTTCCTTTGTTATCATTGATATTATCCTCCTTTTATTTCTTAATTATTTCAACTTTTAACCCCAATTTATCTAAAATAGTTTTATTGCCTTTAAGATGTTTATTTAATGTCTTGGAACTAATATGTAATTCCTTTTGAATATTCTTTTTTGATGTAAAAAAGTTTGTATTATTTACAAAAGCACCAACAATCTTGTATTTGTTTTTTACTTTATATTCTCTTTTATGTTTAGGTTTCTTCCCACAAAGTCCAGTGGCATATTTATAAAATGTTGATTTACTTAAATTAGTCATTTTTAGCGCACTATCAAGGTCGATGTTTCGGCTAAACCACTCATTTACTATATCAATAAAATTATCGGGCAATATTTGTTTCGGGCGTCCTAAATGTATGCCTTTTTCTTTTGCTATTCTTATACCTTCGGCTTGACGTTTTTTTATGTTTTCTCTTTCTTTTTCAGCAACATAAGAAAGGATTTGCAATACTATGTCGCTTATAAATTTGCCTGTAAGCCCTTTGTCTTTATCTCTCGTATCAAGTAATGGCATATCAATTACAACAATATCCGCACCAATATTTCTTGTTATATCACGCCATTCATCGGTAATCATTTCATAATTTCTTCCCAATCTGTCAATACTTTTCACATAAAGAATATCGCCCGCAAATAAATCATCTTTCATTTTTTGATATTCTTTGCGGTCAAAATTTTTACCGCTCAACTTGTCAGCATATATTTTCTCAACTCCAACCTCATTAAGAGCCTGTATTTGTCTAGCAAGGTTCTGGTCTGTGGTCGAAACTCTCGCATAGCCAATATTCATTTATTCCTCCTGTGTTGAACACGAAATGGGGCATCTAGTGTATTATGGCATTTTTGACATAGTGCCTTTAAGTTTGAGTAATCATTATGTGTTGGGTTTTGGTCTAAATGGGCGATAGTGAGCACAACCAAAGCAATTCTATATTTTATGATTTCACCATTTTCGCAACCAGACCATTTGTTCCTAGTCGAATATTGTTTTAGAGCATCATTGTAAAATTTATCATCTGGCTTAACAATGTCATCAATCTTATTGTTTCTATAAACTAGAAATGATTTGTTTGGAACTTTGCAAAACTCGCAACAGTTGTTTGCTCTCGTTAAAATATCGTTTCTAATTTCTTTCCAATTATTAGGGTATAATTTTTTATTTTCAGGCTTTATTGGCATTTTCATCACCGCCTTTGCTTTGCGATTTAATTTCCACAAAATAGTCGTTTCTTGCTAATCGTAGAAAGTCCATAAAAGCATTTAACAGTTCTAGGTTTTTAATGCTATATTTGCCATCTATATCGGCACTCTTAACTTCAACTGCAATCTGTTCTAATCTTTGCCTAGTTAAAATCCTATAAACTTGTTCTTTTTCTTTTTGGTTGGCAAGGGTAACATATCTATTTTTATCAAATTTATGAGCCTTTGTATTTTTAGTCCCATTTGCTCGCCAAAATGAATTACCCACGCTATATTGGTCGCCGTGAAGTCTAAACCTACCGTTTGGCATCACTTTAACAACATAGTCTACAATATTTGATGTTTCATCAGGGCAGTTTACAATAACCGCATCACCAACTTTAACATTTAATTTTTCCATATTCGATTAAATCTCCCTTTCAATAATTTTGTCATTTTCAACTCTTGCAAGATATTCTTTAACTTCTTTTTGATAGTTCTTACAATAGCCAAATTCTCTATATTTTTCTAAATTGTTTGCAAAAGTCCTACCTGGAATACGCTTGCGTTTTGCAAAACTTGAAACACTTTCAAATTTGTTTTCATTGTAATATTTTAAGAACTCAACATCTTCTTCGTGAAAAATGTCATCGTGTTCCTCAAAGATGTCAATAAAACAAAATTCATATTTTCCACAGGCTATAACAGGGAATGTTTTATAGGTGGCAATCGCCCTAGAAATAATTGTTTTAAGCGATGCAACATCTATAAACGGCGCAATTTGGTTAATGCTTTCATAAACACCATAGCAACATTCATTAAATCTATCGTAAACAGCAATTAAATATCTGTCTTTATATAATTTTTCCATCATTTCAAAAACCCCTCCCAAATAGTTTAATTGACGCTTTGATGCCTTCTTCGTGCTTTTAGATTTCCGTCTTTGTCTGTGTAATACTCATAGCCAAAATATTTTTCAGCAATTATACGTTTTACAACATCATCTCTAACGGGGCACTTGAAAGAACCTATTTCGTCAAAATAATCCTTAAAAAAGTTTGGGTTTATGTATGATGTATTTTTCATTTTTTCAATATCGAGTTTATTTTCAGTTCCCGATAATATTTCCGGACGGTAAGCATTACACCAAGCACAGAATAGGGAATATTGAAATTCGGCTTGCCAAACTGGGTCGTGTCGTTGGCGTTCTTCTTTTGCCAATCTTTCATTTCTTATAGACCTAATTTCATCTTCAAATGTAGTTTCATAACTTTTACACTCTGTTTTACTTTGTGCTTTTGCCAACTTAATGATTGCATCGCTTATGTTATTCAATGAATTTTCAATCCTGTCCAATCGTTCATTTTGCTCACGCTCTTTTTTTTGAGCCCACTCACGCTGCTGTCTTTTTCGTTCTTGTTCTTGCTCTTGTCGCAAGTATTCAGCCTCTAATTCCTTTTGAATTTTTTTATCTCTATCACTTAAAACAGGTGTAGATGTGTCTGTCTTTTCAGTGGGCTTAATATTTTCATTTTTATTACCATTTTCAACCATTTTATTTTCTCCCTTTTATTTATTTAGAAAGGCAAGTCGTCTAACTCGTCATCTTTTACAGGAATTAAGTCATCGTATGATAAACTTGTTTGACGGTTTGCGTTGTTTTCATATTGTTTGTAAAGTTTATCTGCATCAGTTTTGGAAATCTTTGGCGCTTGCTTAAATGTCTTACTATCAGCATCGTAAAGCAAGCCGACAATACCATTCCCGTTTCCTTTTGTTTTAGCAGTTTCAATAAAAGCATCACATTTATCGAAATCGAAACCACATTTAACGCAATCCTGCTTAAACTTATCTAAAACTTTTTCATTTTTATTAAAAGTGATTATCTGGTCTTTACGATAAAGAAACCAAATGTTATAACCTTTATTCGTAATGTTCGATGAACCAAACGCATTTTTGACTGTTAAACGGAAACCGTCTGCGCCTCCAGATTTATTAACGTGCATAACTAAAACCACAAACAAACCAAATTTAATTGCCATATTTCTCAATTTAGTAGCAATAGATGTTTGTTCTTGAAATTGATTGTCGCTATTATTTTCAATTTCCATAAGGTTGTCCAGTATGAAAAACCTAATGCCATACTTGGTGTAACTATATTCCATAAAGTCGCATATAGTATCAACATCTCTTTCGTTGCGCCTAACGTCGAATAGGTATAAGTTATCATTATATTTGTTACCAAAACGTTTTTCGCAATCCTCATTAACATACCAGTCCGCAATATTGGTTTCGCCATTGTTACCGTAAATATTGTATTTATCGATGAATGGGACTAATTGAAATTCACCTTTTTGTGCCGTTTGCTGCATAAGTTGCATTTTATATTTTCTTAAAGTGTGCTCACCAGCAAAGACTGCAACTTTGTATTTTTGTAATATGGCTTTATCAATTAAAGAACTTGTAAAGATTGACTTACCTGTATTTGTATCACCAACCAACTCTGTGATGCCAAACTCAATACCTTTATTGAAAAAGTCCAAATCTACAAACCCTGTAAGGATTCTCTCAATACTAACTCTGTCGTAAGGTATATCTTTGATGTTAATTAAAAATTTACTTATATCTTCTCTCATAGGCTACACCTTATCCTTATCTGGTATTTCATCGTTAAGCCAAGTTGAGAAATGAGGCATATATTGAACAAGACGTCCAACTTCGCCAAGTTTATTTGTTTCTTTCGACCAAGCGCTTATATGAGCCGTTAATAACTGTTTAATTCTAATTGCTTTTTGGTCTATATCTGCTTTTGTCATTAAACCGTTGAATTTTTTAACCCAAGTTTTCTTTGCTTGTTCTTTACCAACTTTTCTAGGGTATGAACTCCAAATCTTGTCAAAGAGGGCAAGTAAATACTTATCTTTTTCAAATTGAAGTGTATGTGTGTCAGCATCGCTTGTCGATGCGGCAATATTTGCTTGCTTTTTTGATGAAACTTTTTCTTTTTTACTATCATTTATGATAGTATTTTTTTCTTTTTTATATGGAGTAGTTTGAATATCTTTATTTATATTATTT
>ERZ1034855.551-NODE-551-length-13892-cov-10.658452_pt1 | contig 13892 bp, 18 predicted proteins | sample MGYA00520699_ERZ1034855 | MGnify/ENA primary metagenome ERZ1034855 (study PRJEB33766, sample SAMN09781730) | gut metagenome | biome: gut microbiome | host: Homo sapiens | place: Madagascar | study: EMG produced TPA metagenomics assembly of the PRJNA485056 data...
CTGCTTTCTGGTCATGGTGCAGCCTCTCTTCCTGCGCCCGCACAGCGTCTGCGTTTGTGTTGGCGCGCTTTGCACTTGAGAAGTATTCCTGTACGCCTTTGGCGTCGTAGTGTCCGGTTTGCAGGTGGTATTCCAGCGTGGAATCGAACAGAATATCGGCTATTATCCACAAACGATCTCGTATGGTTTCTGCTGCAAACCTGTCAATTGGCTTTTTCTCCCTGTCTCCGAAGTAGTCTTCCAGTATGTCATAGAGCAGTCCTCCGGCTTGCTCTAGTTTCAAGAACGTATAGTCGAGCGTGTCTTCAATGACTCGGCGTTCTTCTGCCGTAGTTTCTCTGATGTACATTCAGTTTTCCTCCTTTGTCTGCACCACAGGGAGCATTTGCAGCGTGTCTGCGGTAAGAGAAACCAACTGCTCAACTGCGAACAACGCCGCACCCAGCGCGTCAAAATTCTCTTCCATCCATTCCCGGGCGGCCTTGTCCAGGTCTCCGCCGGTCTCCTATGCGTATTCTTCCAGAATCCCCTCGCAGGTTCGACAATGAATCATCGGTTCCAGAACGTGTTCAAGAAGCCCATGCGCAGATACGGCGTTCAGTTCAGCGCCGAACAGTTCCGCCTTGAGCGCAGCGGGGGCGATAATATATCTTTCGTCCATAATTGCCCTCCCGTTACGCTACAACAAATCTACGCGAAGTGGTCGAGCGGGTGAAGCGCTCGGCAAGCTCGGGCATTGCCTTCTTGAACGCCGTGCTGTCAAAGCGGCTGCTCGTCACGCTCTTCCACGTGATCTTGTAGTCAATGCCGGTCAGCGTGTCCGCGGCGATCGCCGTCATGTGCGCCTTAATGGCATCCTGCGCGGCTTCGATCTCGGCGGCGAGTTCGTCTGCCATCCGGCGCAGCTCGCGAAGCTCGTTAACTTTGCTCTGAATTTCTGTGTTGCTCATGGAAATACCCCTTTCAATTTTCGGCGGGGCGTGGTATACTGACCGCGACCCCTTTTGTGGTTGCGTCCTGCGTTTGCTTCCTACGGCGTGCAGGACGCTTTTCTTTTGTTTGGGAACTCCGGCGGCGGGCGGCTCTGAGTATCTAGCCCTTTGGGCGTTTCTCTCAAGCTTCTCCGTGCCCGCTCTTGCGTTGCCGCGTTTGTGTTCGACCTTCGCCATGTCCCCTTGACTGGCTTCATTATAAGATATCTACCGGTAGATATCAATAGGCGGCATATACAAATATCTACCGGTAGATTTGTGCATTATGTATCTACCGATAGATTCCGATGTGGTGTATAATGAAAATAAAAAAATGAAGGGAGTTTGGAATGCCAGAAAAAACAGATGCGCAAAAACGCGCACAGAAAAACTATATGGATAAATTTGTTCGTGTTGAAATCCGAATGACAGCTGAACAACGCGAAGAAGTCCAGGCACACGCCGAAGCGCACGGCGAAAGCACAAATGGTTTCATCAACCGCGCGATCTCCGAGACGATGGAGCGGGACAACGAAAAGCACTGAGAAACGCTTTGAGACGTTTTCAGACTTTCTGAGACGTTTTTGCGCCAAAAAATTTTTCTTGAATTTGCATTGACACTGGGCAAAAAACTGCATATACTGTTTGTAGGAAGAGACCTTCCTGCCTGAGAAGCGGTTGCTATGTTGGTGTGTTGCCGTGGAGGTACTATTAGGGTTGTGTGGTCTCCAAGTTCCAACTTAGGCTTGTCCGAAAATAAAAACACTCACCTTTTAACGCAAATCGCCCTGGCATTGTCCGCCAGGGCGATATTACTATCCGAAAGAGCAGAGATACGGAAATGGATGTTCTACAGGAAACCATTGCAGTATATGAGCGGCTGCGAAAGAAACGATATCGCATTATCATCGATACCGGAGAAGAGATTACTTTTTCATTTCAGCCCACAAACTATCATCATCTGGCAGGGTTTCAGCACTTGACGGACTTCCAAAGCATCAGCAGCCCCCAGAGCAAAGACCTGTTCTATCGGCTGGTGAAGCGGCAGCAGGTGCAGACAGAATATATTCAGAGGAGTAGTTGCTTCCCTGAAATCGCCGAACGTTTGAATACGTTTAACTGTCTGGAAGATATTCTTGCAGAGGGCGACGAAAAGATTATTGTCGAGTATGACAGAAGCAAGCTTTCCTCAGAAATCGAAGCAAAGTATTATCTCTACAAAAGAGTCGGCAGCGTAATGAGCGGCGATGTTACATACCACATTCTGTTCATCGGCAGCACGAACGAGCGCTGCTTTCCGGCAACGTACATCGTGGAACACTCCAATATTTATATCCGGAATCAGGAATTGCACGACTGCCGGATTGTACATGAAGATAAATAAATCAGCGTCATTTATCGTACAGATAATTCCCGCAATTTCTGACCCCTTAATTTACCCCTTACAGCTTTTATAACATGATACAGCATGAAACAGCAAAAACCGTAAAAGCATTGAAAACACTGGGATTTTGATACATGCTGAAACAGCATTTTACAGCCAATTTATAGTTCGAATCCCTCCCACTCCGCCATAGAAAAAGCCTGAAACCGCAATGGTTTCAGGCTTTTTGCTGCCCGCAAAAGATAGACTTTACCCCTAAGTTTACCCCTTACAGATAAAATAGCGTCCTTTGGGACGTGAAAACAGGCGTTTAGCCCTGTTTGGAAAGGCTTGTGTAATAGCTCTGCATCCGGTTCGCCGTGTCCTGCATCATGGTTTCACTGGTATGCGCGTAGACATCGAGCGTGAACGACGCGGTTGCGTGTCCCATGAGCGACTGCACCGACTTGATGTCCGCGCCGGACGCGATCGCAACTGTCGCGCAGGTGTGCCGCAGATCGTGGGGACGAAGATCTGGTCGACCGATTCCGGCGGCAAGGCGCTTGAAGTTCCTGCGGAAAGTCTCAATGATGAGATTGCCGCCCAGCTCATTTGTAAAAACCAGATCGTCCGGATTGCTCCACATCCGCCCGGCGCGAAGTCGGTTCTCCGCCTGCCGTACCCGCTCGGCTCTGAGATAGTCAAACGCGATGGCAGGCAGTTCTATGACGCGCACTTTGCCGCTCTTGGTGCTGCTTACGACGGTGTAGGTGCTGCTCTGCGTTTTGGACTTTTGCAGCTGCTGGCGGATGGTAAGCCGCTTTCGCTCAAAATCCACACCGTCCCAGCTGAGCCCCAGACACTCGCCTTCACGAAGCCCCGCAAACAGACACAGCGCGTATGCGTTTCGGTAAGGATGCGCGTCAATGGCGCTCAAAAAGAGCGGGATTTCCCTGTCGGTCAAGGGATGAATTTCCGGGCGCGTGACCTTCGGTGTTTCGGCTGCGTCGCAGGGATTGGCAGCCAGATACCCCTGCTTGACGGCAACAGAGAAGGACTTGTGCAGAATGGCAGAAACATTCTTGACGGTCTTCGGAGACTTCCCGGCGGACTGCATATCGTTATACAGCTTCTGGATCTGGATACCCTTGACGGCTTGCATCTGCACAGCGCCGATTGCCGGGAGAATGTGCGTCCGGATCGCTGTATCATAGGCGGAGACGGTAAGCGGCTTGAGCCCGGTACAGTACGTTTCCAGCCACGTTTTGAGCCATTCCTTGACAGTGATCCTGCTTGGCGTCTGATACGTTCCCCGGTCAATTTCGCGCAGCAGCGACGTCATTTCCTTCCGGACGGCTGCCTGCGTGTCCCCGTAAATACTGCGGCGAATCGGCTTGCCCGTTCCGGGATTTGCGCCTACGGTGATACGCGCCTCCCACCTCCCGTCCGGTCTTTGCCGGATACTGCCCGTGCCCTGAGCGGCGCGGGTATTTTTCTTTCTTGGCATATCTTCTACCTCGCCTTAATCACATGAAAGAGTTTTCTTCTGTTTGATTTCATTCAACCAACGAATGTATTCTTCCTTTGTTTTCGCGCCACTCTTAATCTCTGTCTCCCATTTTTTTCGCTCGGCTTTGAAATACTCAAACATTTTTGCATATGCCTCAATATCTGGGTTACGCTTTACGAGCATCTGCTTTGCCATATACACATTTCTTGAAAGCTTTGCTGCCTCGTCTTCCTTCAAACGTTCATACCAGAGCCGTTCAGAACCATACTGTTTACAAGTTTTTGTGCTGTCTTGCGGAGAGGCGCAATTACAGTACAGCTCATCAGATCTTGATAACGGGACAAACAGTTTTCCGCAGTTTTTGCATCGCTTAAACGTGTAGCCGTGTCGAAAAATATAATATATTGCAGCTATTAGAAGATCAGACATAAAATATGTTTCAATGTAAATATCATCCTCGTCAAAACCCGATAAATCATCAACCCATTTTTTAATTATAGACCGAATTTCTTCGGCTGTTGGCTGACCTTCCAGATGCCTAACTGGGCAATTGATTACATCCAAGAGCCCACCATCACTTACTGTCTCGATGCAAACGTTCCGTGGGATGTTTTTATGCAAACAGATTAACACAAACTGTTCAAAATAATTTGCATTAGCAAGCATTGGTGAGTTTTCCACCTCGTTTAAGTAAGCTTGCAAGGCGATGAAAAAACTCAGACTGGTAAAAATTTGGCGGGTAAAGAACGGACGGTAATGCTCGTCAGTTCTCTTGTCACAAAAAATAGTATATGCTGCCTCTGCTAAAGTTGTAATTGACGAAATATCTTTATACGAGTCTAAAAAGTCTCGTGCAAATGTATTAGATAGCATTGCGTCTATCTGAGAAGTGGGTGAGTTTGACTTCTCTGAAGCAGCGTCAAAGACCATTTCGGGAATTACAGATGCAAGCTGGAAGAAATCAGCGGACAGTATTTTACAAACTAGATTTCCGAGAGCACCAGAGTATACTACTTCGTCTTTGCTCCAAGAGGTGGACTCCTTGATCGTCTTAAAGTTTAGATTATAAATCATCTTGAATAAGTCCTTTTTAAAATGTTATCTGTAGCTAAATATTGTATTGGCATATTATTAGTTATCAAAAATAAGTATGATCACTTGCAAACAACACGCTTGCTGAGTTATAATGAGACCACGAGGCGAGTTATCTGCTTATGAAATTATTATAGGCAGATGCAGAATCGAAGTCAACAACAATTTCGATTGCGGAAATAAGTCGAAAAAAGCGTTGTCTAATGGTTGTACACAAAGGAGGGATAGATGTGTGTAATGTAGATATCAGGAATACGGCAGCGGGCAACGGCGTGCGTCTTTGGCAAATTGCCGAGGCATTGGGCATTGCCGATTGCAGCTTCTCGCGTAAACTGCGGAAGGAGTTGCCGGAGGACGAAAAGCAGAAGATTTTTGGCATAATTAAGGACTTGTCGAAGGAGGTGGGCGAGTGATTGCAGTTGAACAGCTCGCATTTACGCCCTCTCAGGCGGCGCTGGCGGCCAGCGTCAGCCGCCCGACGATTTACCGGTGGATGAGACTGGACGGCTTCCCGGTTGCGCGCATTGGCGGCTGCACACGGATTCCGGCAGATGCGTTCCGAGATTGGCTGAATAGGCAGGCGGGAGTGCGAGAAAATGCGGACTAAAAAAAGAAATGCCCCTGTCGGTGCTGGAACACCGGCAAGGGCACGGAAGGATGATTTTGCGGTCAATCATTCCGTTTCCAATTTTATCACAAGTGCCGGGAAATCGCTACATATTTCTGAACTTCTTCAAACTGGCGCGGAAAACGGAACGACGCTGCGGGAGCTTGTGGCTCTGACCGGCATGAACGAGCGGGCAGTTCGTCTCAAAATCCAGCAGGAGCGCAAAAGCGGGAAACTGATTCTGTCCAATAGTAAGGACGGTTACTTCCTGCCAGAAAATCCTGAGGATGTGCAGCGTTTTGCCCGTTCCATGTCACGCCGGGCAGCTGAGATTGCAGGTGTTGCCCGCGCAGCGGAAACGGCGCTTGCGGATATGAGCGGGCAGGAGTGTTTGGAGGGCTGGACGTAATGGCAAGACCGGGAGTCATGTTTTATTTCGATATCCGTCCGTGTATCCGGCGGTTGAGCCTTGCGGACAAGGGGCAGCTTTTCGAGGCGATTCTGGACTATGCCGAGAATGGCATCGAACCAGAGCTGGACGGTGCTTTGGGCGTTGCGTGGGACTTCATCCAGCCTCGCATTGACCTTGACTCTGAACAGTATGAGTCGAAGGTCGAAACAAGCCAATACGCAGCTTTTTCGAGAGAACGAAAGAAGTTGGGACTTGAACCGATTGACCGCGATGAATGGCGGTCTATGACTGACATCGAGCGACATCGGGCGATATCGAGCGATGAAAGCGATACGCATGAGACATCGGGCGATATCGGACGATATCCAAATACAAATACAAAATCAAATTCAAATTCAAATATTCTTTCGTCCGAACTCGGCGCTGCCGAGCCGGACAAGCCAGAAACCGAGAAGCAGGCAAAGAAGCTCTTTCCGCCGGACTCAGATGCATATCTTGCAGCCTGCTGTCTCCGCGACGAGATTGCTGCGAGATTGCCGACGTCAACGCCACCGAGCGAAAAGCGGCTGCAAGCATGGGCGGACGCTTTCGACAAGTGTCACAGGCTGGACGGTCATGACTGGGATGAAATCGAGCGGGTGCTTCTGTTCTCGCAGTCGGATAAATTCTGGCAGCAAAATGTTCTGTCCGGCGAAAAATTCCGGAAACAGTATACTGCGCTGCTGGCGCGGATGGGGGTGAGCTGAACGGACACTTCGCAGTTGGAATATTCCGTCATTGGCGCAATCTGCATTGAGCCGAAGATCTGCGACAAAATCAGCGGCATCCTGAGTCCGGATGACTTCTCCATCTCGGCTTGCAGCGAGGTCTATGAAGCCGCCTGCGACGCACTGAGCCGGGGAAAACACTTCGACGCAGTTCTTGCCGCCGACGCCATCCGGAATCGTGTGGACGATGCGGTTCGGTTCATCCGCGAGTGCATGGACATCACGCCCACCACGGTAAACGCGGAGAGTCATGCAAAGCTGCTCCACCAACGCGCAGGCGAAGCGCGGTTCAAGCTGGCGGTGCAGGAGGCTTTGGAGGGTGAAGACGCAGCGGCGGCGGTCGCGGGCATCTGCCAAAACTTCCTACAGGCAAACGCTGGGGGCGGTTTACAGAGCATCGGACAGGCCATGAAGGCGGCATGGGATGGCATTGCGAATGACAAGGAGCTGAGAATCGACACCGGCTTTCCGAAGCTTGACGGGCTTCTCAAGGGTATCAATGCCGGGCAGCTGGTCTTGATTGGAGCCAGACCCGGCGTCGGCAAATCCGCCTTCGCCCTCGACCTTGCCGAATATGCCGCACGCGGCGGACACAGGACGTTGATTTACTCGCTCGAAATGCTTTCTGACGAACTTGCTGAGCGCCTGATGGCACGAAGGAGTCGTGTCACAATGGATCGCCTGATTGACAAGCAGCTGTCCGACGAAGACCTTGCCGATCTCGCGGCAGCATCCAGCAGCCTGTCACAGCTGCCTATTACGATCTGCGACAGCCCGAACGTCACGGTGCAGAAGATACGAGCGCAGGCGCGGACGATCAAGAACCTCGAACTGATCATCGTGGATTTTATGACACTCTTGCAGAGTACGCAGCGATACGACTCGCGCAATCTGGAGGTTGGCGCGATCTCCCGGCAGCTGAAAATCCTCGCTACAGAGCTGCGTATCCCCATCGTGGTTCTCTGTCAATTGAACCGTACGCAGGATGAAACCGAGGAACCGGGGCTCATGTCCCTGCGGGATTCCGGAGAATTGGAGCAAAACGCGAACAAAATTGTTTTTCTCTGGAAGATCGACCGCGACACTGGCACCATCGGCGTCAAGGTTGCGAAAAATCGCCGCGGCAGGACTGGTATCGTCCAGATGGACTTCGACGGCTCGCACATGCGGTTCACCGAACTGACCGTGGACTACAGACGACCCGTCAAAAAGCGGGGGTGGCGGAATGAGAGTGCTTGACCTCGATGATGTCCGGCGGCTGCTTGTGCACGTCCACGTTCCGCGCAGGCGGCGCGACAGGTGGCTTGCATGGTCAAGGTTTGTGAGCCAGACGGTTCCGTATCTTGACTATGATCTTCGGGACGAAGCAGCAAAGTTGATCGCCAGGCGTTTCCGGGTGTGAAAATAACGAAAAATTTGAACAATGGAGGAAAAATAATGTTTTATATCAAGTCAAGAGGCAGAAAGATCAACTTACGAAACGACAACGTTTTTACACGCTGCCCTGTCTGCGGCAGAGAACACGCCGTAGACATCGTGAAGACCTTCCGGGGCGGCTTCGCGGATCTGTACGGTACAAGCGTTTACTGCCCGGAGTGCGCGGAAAATCTCATTCGGGTGACGCCGGAGGAGAAATAAGAAAAGCCGCCCGGGTGGGCGGCGATCCTCAAGGTGGTGTACATATGGTAAATCCAGTTTACCACAGGAGGACGTATTTTGCAAGTTTTATCTTCACAGGGCGAACAGACCAACGCCATAGCGGCGGCTGTGCAGAATGGGGAACTGGATGTTCTGACGCTCTGGGCGGCTGTGCGCGGGTATGCGTATCGGAAGGCGCGGCGCTGGGCTGCGGCTTTGGAGCACAGGAGCGGGCAGGACGTCGAAGACCTGATGCAGGAAGCTTTTCTTGCCCTGCTGCGGGCGGTCGGGCTGTGGGAGCAGTATAAGGGCATGGGCTTTATCGGTGTTTATGAACTGACCTTGCGAGATGGCTTTTCAAGGGCGTGCGGCTGCCGGACGAAGAGAGAAGCCGAAGACCCGCTGCGTTCTAGTGTTTCGCTCGACGCGCCTGTCGGCGAAGACGGCGAGGAAGCCGGGACGCTGGTGTCTCTGGTGCCGGACGAAAGCGCCGAACGCCCGTTCCTGGGTATCGAGCAGCAGGAGCTTGCAGACGCTGTACAGGAATCCCTGCAAAGCCTGCCGGAGAATCTGAGGGAAGCCATGATCGACGCTTTTTGGTACGACAAGCCGGTCGACGCAAAGCTTCGCACAGCCGCCCTGAAAGCGCTCAGACATCCAACGATCAGCCGGGCGTTAAGAACATTTTACTGACCGAAAAGGGCAAGAAAGACCGGAAATGTCCCATAGAAAGGGGGAATTATCATCGACATCAAAAAACAGCTGGCACTGGCTGCGCTTCTGAGCAGCCCTACAAAGGAAGCCGCCGCCCGCAAGGCTGGAATCAACGGAAAGACGCTGCGGCGGTACTTGCAGGACGAGGAATTTTCGACCGCTTACAAACAGGCTGCCGCCGAAATGGTGGAAGATGCAACGCGCCAGCTTCAGCAAAGTCTTTCGAGTGCGGTCACACGGCTGCGAATGATCGTATCGAGCAATCAAGAGGCAACCGCAAATCAGATTACGGCGGCACGGACGCTGCTGGAATACAGCCTGAAATTCTGCGAGTTCAACGACATTCTGAAACTTTTGGAGGAACGAGATGCACTATGACAGACTCCGGGCGCGTGTGCTGGCGGCGGTGCGTTCCTCGCCTACCGGGGTTGCGCTTGTATTTCCAGACGGAGAGGGCGCTTGGGTAGCGCAGTATAAGAATCCGCCTCAAACAGCTGTCCTTCGGACACAGGAGTTGGCAGCATTACACATTCGCCGGAACACACCGCAGCAGACACCAATTATCATCATCGACGTATAGAAAGGAACGATTACATGAACATCAACGCAAACATTGAAACAGCAGGTACTGTCCGTGAAAAGGTAAAATCCGCCCTCGGCTTTGACCGCACTTCCGCACTCGATCTTGTGCGGCGCGAAGACTTTGCAGACGATGAAGCCTACCTCGACGCGGCTGCAAAGGCAGAGCTGGAGCGCTCGAGTCCGGAATACCGCGCAGCGCGAAGCCGACTGAAAAACGAGTATCGCGCACGGCAGGAAGAGGAGCAGCGCACGGCACAGAGCGAGGCGTACAAGACCATTCGCGAGAACACCAGCCTCGATGAGCTCGACCGGCGCAGCATCGACGAACAGGCTGTGAGCCTTGCCCGGCGAGACCTTGCGGCGAATCATATCGCAGCGTCCGAGCTGGGAAAGACCATTGAACGCTACGCCGCAGAGCTCAGCGAAAAGCGCAAGAGCGAAAAAGCTACCAGCTCGATGTTCAATGCCGTGCTGCGCGGTACGCTGTGACGTAACATCGGGAAAACACATTTTTGCAAAAAGAAAGGAACGAGCTATGGAAAAATTCAATTTTGATACCGGCATGAAGGAGTTCGAGATCAACGACGCTGTTACCGTGTCATTTAACCCCACAGACCCGGAAACGATCAAGAAAATCTTCGACGTCTTTGATTCTCTGGATGCAAAGCAGGCTGCTTATAAGGCAGAAATCGCGCGATGCGGCGAAACGAAAGAGATCTTTGACATCGCCCGCCGCCGCGACGCGGAAATGCGTGAGGTGCTGGACAGCCTTTTTGGTAAGCCGATCTGCGAACCGCTATTCGGCACAATGAACGTCTACGCGCTGGCAGACGGTCTTCCGGTCTGGTGCAATTTGATGCTTGCCATCATTGACCAGATCGACACGCGCTCTTTGCAGGAGCGTAAGGGCACCAGCGCAAGAATCGAACAGTACACAAAGCGTTGGAAAAAGTGACTTGCGGATGGGGCTCCCCGGCTTTGGAGAGTCCCATTTGTGCAATGAAAGTGAGATGATAGCATGAGTACAAACATGACCGGGGGCGCGGATGGCGGCATTGCCATTCAGGTAAGGCTCGATACAAGCAAAGCGTCCAAAGAATTAACCCGGCTTGAGCAGAAGATCCTCAAGCTGCAAGAGGAAGTAACCGTCGGCAAGACGAAGAAAAGCGCCCTTGTTGCGCAGCTGGAACAGGCGAATACGGAGCTGACAGCATTACAGGCGAAGACGAAGATCGACGGAAAGAACTTCGTCATTTCCCCCGAGGACAGCAAACGTATTTCGGATTTGAAAATCCAGATTGAGCAGACGCAGGCGGCAATCGAGCAGCAGAACAAAGCGCTTTCCGATACGCAGCTGACCTTAGAGGGCGTCAAGACCCGCTACGGCGAGGTTACGCAGCAGGCGCAAGCACTTGCCGCAGCAGAGCAGGAAACCGCTGGAGGCTCCATGCAGGAAGCCAGAGAGCGTGTAGAGCAGACGGCACAGGCGTTTGCGGAGGCACAGCGAAACGCCGAAGGATTAAATGACACGATGGACGGAACGCAGGACTCGGCGTCACGCATGGAAAAGGCAGCGGCGAAGGTGCAGAAAAGCATGGAGCGTATCGCAAAGCGCATCAAGTCCCTGTTCGGTCAGGCGCTGTTCTTCGGGCTGATCTCCCGGGCACTGTCAAGCTTTCGCGACTGGCTCGGTGAGACAATTCAGCAGAACGATGCGGCGGCTGGGGCAGTCTCCCGGCTTAAGGGTGCGCTTTTAACGCTGGCGCAGCCGATTTTGAGCGTGGTGCTCCCGGCGTTCACGGCGCTTGTGGATGCTTTGACGCGGATTGTGACAATGGTTGCGGAGTTCATTTCCATTCTGACCGGAACCAGCTTTTCTGCGTCGAAGGACGCGGCGAAGAACCTGAACGAGGAAAAGAAGGCGCTCGACGGCGTGGGCGCAGCGGCGGCAAGCGCAGAAAAGAGCATGGCGGGCTTCGATGAGATCAATAAGCTCACGGCAAATAACGCCTCTGGCGGCGGAGGCGGCGCGTCCTCCGGCATTGCAGCGGAGTTCGATTCCCTGACGTCGACGCTTCCGAAGTGGCTTGCGAACCTTGCAAAGGCGCTGCACGACTTCGCGGAAGATATCGTAATTAAAATCCGCGAGCTGAAATTTGAATGGGATAAAGGAAATATCATCAAGAGCAAGGACGCATGGGTGGTCATGCTCTCCGGCATCCTCGGCGCGGTGATCGGCGCAGCGTTCGGCGGCTTGACCGGTGGTGTCATTGGCTTACTGCTCGGCGTTGCAATCGGCATTATCAGCGTTACGTGGATGGACAAGCTGAAAAATCCGGGGCAGGCAAAGAATATTGCCATACTTGTTCTGTCCGGCATCATCGGGGCGGTGCTGGGCGCGATGTTCGGAGGGCTTGCAGGCGGCTTCATCGGGCTTCTGCTCGGTGTGAGCATCGGCATTGTGGCGGTACGCTTCACCGACGATAAGTTCAGCAAGTGGACGGCAGAGGACACCTTCAACACGGTAATGACGGCAATTCTGTTTGCCGTTCTGGGCGCGACGTTCGGCGGACTCAAGGGCGCGGTGCTGGGACTTTTGTTCGGCGTGACCATTTCGCTGATCGCCATCAGCTTCAAAGACGAGCTGAAAGGCATCGGTTCTTCGACAAACGGCTTCTTCGACCTTCTGAATATCCTGCTCGGCGTGATCATCGGCGCGCAGTTCGGCGGTCTGGCCGGTGGTGTGATCGGTCTGATTCTCGGCGTGAGCATCAGCCTTGCGAGAATTGCATTCAGCGACGAGGTTTCGGAAGCCTCGCGAAAGCTGGCGGCAAGTGGGCTGAAAATCATTCTTACGTCGCTTATCTTTGCTCTGATCGGCGCGGCATGCGGCTTCGGTCCTGCGGGTGCGATCGTCGGCGGTGTCATCGGTCTTGTGGCGGGTACGCTGATTCAGATTCAGAAGATCAATTTTGATGATTCCATGTCGGAAAAAGAAAAACAGAAGGCAACCGGCATCCTGAAAACCGTGCTGTACGGCATCATTGGCGCGTTGATCGGCGCGGCCATCGGCGGCGTGTTTGGCGGCATCGTAGGTGGTATTGTGGGTATTTCTCTAGGCCTTGCCATCCATTGGAGCAGCATCACCTACGACGAAGTACCGAAAAGAACCGCAGGCGGCGGTTTCTCGGGTGGCGGAGGCTTCGGCAGCCGGACATCCAGAGCCGCATATCAGAGCTTGCAGGTTCCGCCCGTCAGCTCTGTAGACCTTCCACGCCTTGCATCCGGCGCGGTCATTCCGCCGAACCGGGAATTCCTTGCGGTTCTGGGCGACCAGAGACAGGGCATGAACATCGAAGCACCTGCAGAAATGATTCGGCAGATGGTGGCAGACGGTATCCGCGCGGCAGGAATCGGAAGCGGAAACCGGTCACAGACGGTCATCTTGCAGGTTGGCAGGCGCGAGCTTGGGCGCGTGGTGTATGAGCTGAACAAAGAGGAGACACAGCGTGTAGGCGTGAGGCTGGCGGGTGTAAAAGCGTAGCTCCGGCTAATATGCGAACGTTCGTTTGATACCAGAGACGCACAGCAGCGCGTCAGCAGCCGCAAGCGCTTCTTGCGGTCTTACGGGTATACGGAAAACAAAAACGCCGCCGTGGAGCTTGTACAGCCTCACAGCGGTGCGTGCCTGCTTAACCGCTAGGGCATAACGTTTCGTTACACCCTTACTGAATAGATAGCTAATATCGCCAAAATTGGCGGCATTCAATTCCTCGCTTATTCATGGGGTAGATGCGCTAGCGAATCGTTAGGGCATCCCTTACCCCGTTCCGTTTCGGAACCCCCATTTGGTAAGGACGTCGCGTTTCACGACACCCTTACCGAAGGGGGCGGCGTTTTGCCGCCCCGTCTCAAACACCACCTTTTCAATCATCAAATCTGTACACAAAGCCTTCCGGCAGAAGGTTGACAATCTGGCAGGCAGGAATTACACAATCCGGGAGCGGACAGGTGAAGCAGCAGCTGCAATATGGGCAGGTTGCTGCGCTTGTGTTCTTCCTGTGCTTTTTCGGTGACCTTGCTGCTCTGAGAAGGTTTGAAACGGTGGCGTGGTTCTTTTTGAGCATGGCGGCAATCTCTTTGACGCTAAAGCCGCGCTCATAGAGGTCAAGACACTCAGCCTGCTTTCTGGTCATGGTGCAGCCTCTCTTCCTGCGCCCGCACAGCGTCTGCGTT
>ERZ1034855.552-NODE-552-length-13846-cov-32.039301_pt1 | contig 13846 bp, 27 predicted proteins | sample MGYA00520699_ERZ1034855 | MGnify/ENA primary metagenome ERZ1034855 (study PRJEB33766, sample SAMN09781730) | gut metagenome | biome: gut microbiome | host: Homo sapiens | place: Madagascar | study: EMG produced TPA metagenomics assembly of the PRJNA485056 data...
CATAGATACATAGCTATGTAAATACATAAATAAGTAAGTAAATAATTATCTAAGTAGATAAGTAATTATGTAAATACAAACGTACTTACGAACATATAAAAATAGAAACGTACTAAAATACGGGAGTACAAAACTATTCCCATTCGTCTCTAACAGTTATATCCACATGTTCTGCGCTGCTGATGCGCTCGCTGCGGATGGGCAGTATGCAGTACTTCGTCTTCGTGCCTGCTCTGGTAACGGTGCTATGAGGAGTGAAGGTGTAATACATTCCGGTGCCATACTGAGTATAACCTATTTTTATGTTAGCGTCCTCTGTACGGTCGTAGCACAAAATCCGCTGCTTGCTCTGCCAACAGCCATCCTGCACATCAGCATACTTCAATACCTGCGCAGCCTCTAATCTCGTAGGCGGTCTATAACGAGCGTCTGCAATCAACGACGATGGGGTAGGGCAGTCAGTCAGCACCACGTCGCTCACCTCCACACCCGAAAGATGTCCGTTTCATCCGATGATAATAAAACAGTTCATACGCCGTTTAGCCTTCTTCTGCAATCAAATCATCAAGATACTCGTCTGCATCCGGCCATAACTCATAAGTATTGGTATTGGGACGAGGAGACTTCTGATATTCTTCATCAGAGATATATCCCTGATGCTTCAATTTTTCGATACGTTGCCGAACTTCTTCATCAGTGAAGAACTCATTGTCTGTCACATCATTCTTTTCGCGGTCATTCACAACATAATGACCGTAACCATAAAAAGTAGTATTGATAATGGAGTGTGCTCCATATTGTTTTGTTTCTTCGTATGTCATAATATGTAATCTTTTAAGTTGTGATTTACTACAAATAGCAGAAAACGCAAATTTTACAATGGATTTTTATTATCATCAAATGAAACGAATGTAACAAGCATCTGTCTGCTCAGTCCGATTCATCCGATGAAGATAAATCAGTTCGTATCATTCGTTTCATTAGATGACTTATTTCTTCGTCAGTCCTCCTAACATCGGCATGAAGGACACCGCAGCTCCCGCAAACGCCAACATCACGACACCCATTGACACAGCCATCAGCACCGCCAGCGCACCCGCCAACACCTTCTTTACGGTCAGCCCCTCATCCCCCGTAGATGCTTCTTCCGTGCCTTCACGTTCCTCTCGCAGCGTCGGCTCGCCTACCTGCGGATAGTTACGCTTGCGCTTCGGCTTCGGCTGAGGTATAGGCTCCGGCTGAGGTATAGGCTCCGGCTGAGGTATAGATTCCGGCTCCTGCTCCTGGCCCTGATTAATCTCAGAATCTATAACGTGAGGCTCCGGATGTTGAACAAATCCCGATTCGTCTATAACAAGAGGTTCCTCGTCAATAACAATAGGCTCGTCCTCAATGATAGGTTCTTCCTCAATGACAGTTTCTTCCTCCACCTTGCCATCCACGCACACGATAACATCGCCGTGCAGACTAACCTCAATCTTACATCCTGGTGTAAGATTCTTCTGGAGGAATGTGCGCTCGCTGCCACAGTTGGCATGGGAAAAACGGTGTCCGTTCATTTCCACTTCGTCAAAGTCGGCTACGAATGTTATCTTGCCAGTCTTCTCACCTATCGTGGTATGATGGCCGCGATATGTGGTGACGGCCTTGAATACGGGGCGAAACTTAAAAGCGCAGTTATACTTTGCGTCATGGTCGGTATGACCGATGCGGTCATAATAGTCGTAGTTGTCGAACTTGAATACAAGTCCGTCGGTAGGGTAGGGCAGCGACTCACGCTCCACCTCGGCAGAGCACACGATGTTCTCGATGTCCTGCTCCAGCTCGGCATCCGGCTTTTCAAGATTGAGAGCCAACACGAAGCCCGAAGTCTTAAAGCCGTTACGTTCCAAGGCTTGCATTGCCGGCATGTGTCTTGTCACGCCATCCATGATAAGACGGAAGGGATGAAACTCCAGGCGCTTGCACTCGTCCTTTACAGCCACCTTCTTTGCCATGAAGCCGTTGCTCGTAGAACGGGGTGATTTGCCAGCCTTGCTATAACGGGCAAACTCCTCAAGCGAAATGATCACCTCGCCTCTCACCTCCACTCGGTCGCACTGGCTCCATACGTTCACCTGAGCAGGCACACCCTGCACATGCTTGATATGGTTCAGGCAGTCGTTGCCAAACAACTCTTTGCCGTGTCCGTAGGTGGCTTCTGCCAACACTCCCTGACGATATACCAGGCTCACGGTCTCACCGTCAAACTTCCACTCTACAGCTACCTCCGTGCCCTTGCTGCTGATGTTGGCAGCACGCTGTTGCGCTCTCAGGTATTTCACCACCGCCTTGGCATCATGCAGCTTCTTCATGGAGAGGCAAGCCGTGCGACGTGCCACCGTGCGCTTGCCGTTGCCGTTCTCGCTGTAGCACTGCTGGGTAGGTGAGTCGGGCAATATCTCGTCCGCGTGCTGCTCTTCGTACTCCTGCAAGGCAAAGTACATAGCGTCGTATTCCTCGTCGCTGACGGTCGGATTGTTCAGTCCGAAATATCTATAGTCGTGCATCTTCACTACGTCTACCAGTGCACGATAATCGTCGAAATTCTCAATCTTAGTCATATTCTATAAAGTATCTAAAATGTTAATGAATTGGTATCTTGTGCCCATCTCCCCAGCCCTCATCGTAGCCGACCACTTTCTGATGAAACATCAATGCGGCCACGGCGGTGCACTGGGCACCGGTGAGTTTGTTCAATTCGGGGGTGCTGTCGATGAGCTTATAAAGAGTCTCGGCGGTGTTAGGCGTTAATGATGTCGCCTTGATAAAATTGCTATATCGTGTCATATTCTATAAAGTATCTAAAATGTTATTATCGTCCTTGTTAATCCTCGTCATCGCCCGGAGTAGAATCCTCGTTGTCGTGCCAGAAATGGGAATACTGCACCATGTCGATAGCTGTTCTCAGATTGTCACCCGGATAGAACTCTTGATCGAGAGCCAGACGTAAAGTCACTTCTTTTCCCGACTTGAAGCAGACTGTCACAACAGCATCTTCTTCTGTGTAGTCATCATCTTCGCACGGGAAAAAGCTGTAACTCTCAACCTCACGAGCGTCAAAAACTATATTTGCGTAGTTGTCAATACCTTCGCCGCATTGTTTTGCATGTATAAACGGATAAACTTTCTTTGTTGTCATAATACTTTGTTTTTATTGTTATTCATTTCCCTGCTGCACCGCCATAATAGTGCGCATGGTCTCAGTGATATACTTTCCGCCTCCGTGCCGGAGGATCCACTCATGTACGTCGTCGGCAACGATATACCGCCGTGTCTTGCCTTCCATGGCTGGTCTGCCTGCCTTCGGCGCTCCACTCTTTATAATTTCCATATTTCCTTCATTTTAGTCCTCGTCTATAAGATCATCATCTATAGTCTCTGTTTCTTTCAGATCCGTAGGCAACCATGCAGGCCACCAGGTCACATCCTTCGCCCATTGATTCATGTCTGTGTTTTCCGTGCGATAATTCCAGAAGACATGCAGGATCTTGAACACTTCCCAGGCTTCTGCGTCTGTCAACTCCGAAAACACGCCCTTCAGATTCTCCTCCTCGGCTTTCGTCAGGTCCACGCTCTTCTCGAACTCCGCCCAGTCGCATACCTCGGCGTACAACATCCAAGCAGCGTGGTCTGCGTCCACGTCCGACAACAGAAGGCTGTTGGTAGCTGCTGCCATGGCCAGCCAATATTTTTCGTTGCTCAACTTCCAGATAGCCGAGCGACGAGAACGCCAGTCACTACGAGCCACCTCCACGTGGTTCTCTGCAATCCAGTCACCTATCTCGCACATAATACGTGCCAACGTCATAGCATCGCCTTCCACCTTAACATCAATATCACGAGGGATCTTGGCTACCTGAGTCTCGTTTAACAAACCTTCGCGAAACTCGATTTTTACTCCACTCTCATTGTCCGTCACCGTCCACATCAGGTCTTTGCCAGATGTCAGCTCAAATCTTTCTTTTGCCATAATCTTTCTGTTTACTTTTTACGATTTTACTTTTCAATCATTCTCAGTTCTGCGCCCAGGGCTCCTGCAATCTTGTTGAGCACGTCGATATTAACGGCATACTTGCCGGCTTCCACGCTGCGGACGTTTGCGGTGGTGATGCCCGCAATCTGGGCGAGCTGCTCCTGCTCCCAGCCTTGGGCGGTGCGCAATGCGCGGATGCTCTCGCCCATGGCCTTACGCTTGTCGTAAATAATTTGGTCTTTTTCCATATTGTCTATAATATTGTAGTTACTCTTCCTCATTATCCGGATTCTGATAATCGTCGCTGTGAGCAATCAGATCATCAAGAGCAGACTTCAAGGTATATTCCTGCTTAGAATAATATTTATGTGAATTTTCCAAGTCATCATAAAAGTCAAAGCCGCGTTCTTCGTCAGAAGCTCGAAGGATGCCGCCGTCTGGGTCAATCCAGAATCCAAAAATGTAATCATCCTTACTGAATCCTTCTATATTTATCTCGAATCCGTAATAATCAACAGTGAAGAAATCAATGCGGTCTAAAAACTTTATACCTTCATTATCACCGGCAGCAGCATAGAAATTTCCTTCCTCGTCCTCACGCAAGTCAAACCATGCGTTTTCTTTATTTTCCTTGTACCACGCTGCGAATCCGTCTGAATGATTACTACCGTCTGAAAGATAAGGTTCAAGCCATTTTGAAACACTTTCATTCACGTCTTCAGCGTCAAGTACATCTTCGCCAATCTTTTTATACTTGCGAACATCGATCGGTAAATTTATGCTTAATAACATATTAGGTGCGTGAGTTCCTGATAATTCAATATACATATCTAATGACTTAACCGTGATGTCGAGGGCTAAATAAGTTATTTCCCTGTTTCTGCCCAATCCCCATAATCAGGCAGCTTGTCTATAACGAGACCTTTCAGATCCTTCACGCCATATTCCTCGCAAAGCCACTCTTCCAGGTCGTCCCAATACTCCCAGTCTCTCGTCTCGCCTGTCTGCACGTTGCGCAGACGAAGGCGAACAAAGAGGTAGTCGCGTATTACGTCTATTATCTCGAACATGACAGTTCGGCTTTCTTCTCCTTATAGATATTCGCCTGATCGTCGATAGCCGGAGCCAAATCCCAATCGGCCTTAGGGTAAATACCTTCGCCAAGTCCTGTGCAGAAGTCAACGTAGTAATTATTGGCATCCTCTCTAACGGTGATGTCTCGACCTTTATAAACCATGTCCACTCCATTGCCCTGGAATATATGCCAACCATCCGACATAAGCGAAAGCAGATCCTCGCCATCGGTGGCAAAATCCTCATCCTCATAATTAAGGACAGAATCTCTGGTGTATATCCAACCGTTCTCCTCACATATACCGCGCACAAGCTCGCAGCAATCGTCTTCTGGATTCTCCTTGCAATATTCAGTCAAGAACTCTTTCAAGTCGTCCAATGCTTTAATGTCTGATTTTTTCATATCGTTCCGCTTGCCGTGATGCGGTAGGGCTGAAAAAGTTGTCAATTTAATACTCTGATATATAAGGAGATTATTCTTTAGAAAGAGCAGCTGCATACGCATCGCCCTCCCAGCAAGAAAACTTAATTAAATAACCTGTTTCCTCGTCTTTATAGTGAGCGTACCCGTTGTGCCATTCAGGCGAAGCTTTTCTCGCTCTCTTGAATGCAGCAAGGATAATATCCTCTTCATCTGGTCCGTCATCTAACGTAACCTCTTCACCCAACAATTCATAATCCTTATTGTCGTCCACTTCAGGAATCTCGCAATATAGCAACAACGACTGCCAATTATGTCCGTCCCAGTAATTCCAAAACTTACAGTCGTAGAAGTATTCATGCTCCTCTAACCACTCTTTCGCAAACTCACGAATTTCCTCGATTTTGTTTGTTTTTTCTGCTTTTTCAAGAGCTTCGTCATCAGAGTACCACGTATCAATATCTATTTCGTTATCCGTACTCAGCGTAAAACGAAGGCCTTCATATTTTTCCTCAAGTTCGGACTCAAGATCACTCCAACATGTGCTTTCTCCGTTTTTAAGCGAATAATCATACGTTGTTCCATCAGCTGCGGTGCCGCTAATCTGATCCTCGTAAACAACGAAATAATCAACTTCGTTTTCACGGTAATTTATGTTTTTTAATACTCTAACATTGCTCATATATATTGACTTTCCGTGATGTCGAGGGCTGTATGGGTTATTATTTATCCGATTTGCTTATCAGGTTTTCAAGAGCCGACTCTAAGGTATAATCATTTTTAGGGTAATAAGATGTTCCTGTGTCAGCTCCCATAAGGAAGTTTTCATCATACTCCTCCTCGGAATATGGAAGAATATTTCCTTCTGGTGTTTTAATATAATTAAGACACCAGTCTTCTTCGTCTTCTGAAACAGTCACGGCATATCCGTTATACTCGACATTATAAGAGCCGTCCTCGTTATCTCGATAGCAATAACCGGTCTTCTTCAATTCATCTTCGAGTTTATTCATAGCAATTAAGGTATCATCATAGATATAGGCCACATCGTAGTTCTCACGGCAGAAGTAGCCGCGCTTGCCGTATTCATAAGCGAAGGAGAATATACGGGACACATCCCAATAATCATCGTCAAGCTCTAATTTTTTCACAGCTGCAAGGAACTCCTCGCGGTCCGTGACTTCCCGTGCTGTGCCGTTGTTGAATTTCTCGGCATAGCGCAGCGCGGTTTCCTCGTCGTCGATCATTTCACAATCGCCGTCGGTCACTACCCAGGTAGTAGGCAGGGTGTACCAAGGGAACTGCTTCGCGTTCTCCTCTGCTACATAAACTGCCATCCTGTCTGCCACTTCGTCGATGTCGCCGTAGAAGTCCTCACATGCCGAGTCTTCTAATACTACAAAATCATTGTAGGTCAGGATAAAACGGTTGGGGTCCAGACTCTCGCGAACCTCAAAGGTTCTTCCGTTCAATGTAATTTCTTTACATCTCATATACTTTAGGTTTTAATTTAGTTGTTTTCTTTATCTGATGCAAAGGTAGTGATAATATTTGAAACTACCAAATAAAAAGCCGTTTTATCTTGAATAAAATGTATTTTTATTATTTTCTTTGCGTTTTTCCGCCAGGCTCCACGGGGGGCACGGGTTTTTCGTGTCTTCTGTGTCGTCTGTCGCCTCTCCTTGTCGCCCATCCAGGAGCTCGAACCTGGTGCCATGCCTTGCCGTGGTGGGCGTTTTCGCTGCCGCTATCCTTCGCGGACCGCAGCAGCCGGAAAACAAAATACTTTAAATGATTATGAATAATATTGCTCCCGCCGATGGAGTCGGGCCACCGCAAGGGCCATGCCGGGCACGGGAGGGGGTAGGATTATTTATTTAGCCTTGCAGCTCTCTACCGCCGTAATGACCCTTGTCTTAACGTGATAGTTGTCAGCCTGTCTTAAAGCTGCATCAGAAATAGCTTTATAGATAGCATTGTAGGCGTGTATATTGTTGTGAAATATTTCAATAGTAATCGTTTCTTTTTGTAATTTCATAATACTGTCGTTTTTAAAGGATTCTATAATATCTATTCGTTAATAATCTCAATTCGTGACAATTCATTATCTACATGGATTTCATGCCCCTTATAATTGATACTATAACCTATCCAGCCATAGCTACAAAACAGAGGTTCACAAATCATACTGGAGCCATAATAGGTGAATCCCCATGGATCTCTATTATATCCATTAAGCCAATTTTCGCAATCGCCAAAACGTTTCACAATAGCATTGATCAAACGCTTCAATTCGTTAGGTATCTCTTTCGGTGCTCTCATTTTTCGTCGTTTTTAAGGGTTCTATAATATTCGTCTCATACCACACTGCCGCCTGTACCATCGTGTCCTTCAATGCCTCGATAAACTGCATGTAGTTGTTCTGGTTGATGGGGATATATCGTTCCGGGTGTTGCCCGTCGTGGTCGCCGCTTGCCAGATGGATAATACAGAATGTACGGTCGATGTCGTGACGGGCTACCATGCCTCGCTTTTCGAGTACTGCCACTGTGCGGTCGAAGTCTGCCGGAGTGGTCGGTATCACCTGCAACACGCTCCAGGGATATTCCTGAGCCGTGAGGAGTGTGTGTCCTTCCTGCTCACTAAGCAGGAAGGAGTGAATTGTTTTAGATGTATTCATATAATCAAGCAACTTTTTCTATGTCCTTCATATATGATGTTACACTAATATCTGTACGTATGCGACCGCATGCCTCGTGTTCAAGGCTTTCTGTTTCACCTGTCGCCAAATATTCTGCCTTGACAATATAATAGAGCATACAAAAGAGATAGACAGGCTGAAAAGTTTCGTCGCTATCAAACAATCGACTAGGCCACTGGTCAATGTCGTTGGATAGATTAGAGAAGAATCCATCATAGCTTGTATGGTTCTCCTTTATCCACTTAGCCAACTGATCGCGGTGTTTTCCTATCTTGGCTATAATAGCATCCTCCGCAGCCTGTGTCAGGCGAATTTTCACGCGACAAGAATCATTTTCGTAATTGTAGTATCGTGGACTGTGAACCTCTACGAACTCCAGTTCTATATCGTCGCTGATAAACTCCTGCATCCACAATTCCCACACCTCCGTATATGCTTTGCAGATGTCGTTCTGGTACTGCTTATAGTCGAAGGTAAAATCAACATCCTCCTCCAGATCTTCTTCTACGCACTCATAATATATATCATCATCTGGGCTCCAAATTGAATCATAAAAACCAACAAAACTTTGCAATTTACCTACAGTCTCATTAACAAATATCTTTGCCATAATCCTTAGTATTTTTAATGTTCTATAATAGGGGCAAATCGCCCCGTGATACCTTATTTCTGATTTTCCGCTAATACCGTTCTCACGCTATAATAAGGCGTGTTAAACGGATATTTCACCTCGTTGACAATATACACCACCGTCGGCTCACTCATGCTCAATGTGTCGCGACACTCCACACGGCCATACATGCCGTGTGCCATAAAATTCAAGGCGCACATCTTGCAAGCAATAGGATCGTTGTCTTGTGCCACATACTCGAAGCGACGGCCGGCTGAATGGTCCAGCTTGCTCTTCTCCATATAGTGAGCCAGAAGCAAACGTCCGCTACCTGCTGCACAGTCGTTCACCTTGCCATGGTCTCCGGCTCCAAGTGTGCTGATCCGTGCCATGAGGTCCGAAATGCTCTTAGGCGTGAAGAACTGCCCTGTCTTCGATGCCTTGCCACGGCTCAAATACATTTCTTCGTACAGTAAGCCAAACACGTCAAGCCAATCGCCACGCTTCATCGCTGTTGCCACATCGTCGAGCCAATGAAGGGCGAGAACGGCGAAGTCAGGATTTTGCTCCGTGCGACTCAAAATGTGTTGGATATATTCAGCGGTGCCAGCCTTAAAAGCGTCAATGCTGAAGAACTCTATAAGATAGTCGCAGAAGTCGCTCAGGGCCATTTCCTGCGGTCTGCTGTGCTTGTTGGCCTGTTCGGTCAATACGTCAATATATTTCTTTTTATCCATGATTTTCTCAAAAATTTATGTGTTCTATAATAGGGGTCGTTGTATTTAATAGTTATAAGCCTTTGCCTGTTCTGCAATGCCTTTGAGCCATTTATCGTAGTTCTCAAAGTCCTCCACACTTTGACGGTAGGTGAAAGCACTGCGATATTTCTCATCCTGTCGGTAAATATCTATCTCCTCGTCAACATCAAAGGCTTCATAGATAGACTCCAGTTCATCATTCCACCAGTCAGGATCGTTCATATCTCTATCGCGTCCATCAATGAGGTGTATCATATCCACACCTCTGTTGGTCCACTGCTCCATTTCTATGCCGACACACTCGCCATCCTCCTCGTAACGACTGTGACCAATATTATTCTCATCCAGGAATGCTTCGCACTGTTGGAGAATGAATTCTTTATTTGCTATCATAAGTGTCTGGTCCATAATTCTCAATTTTTTATGTGTTCTATAATGGGGAGCTGCCCTGCTGCCAGATGCAGCCCCATGAATGATGATTTAATAGCCATTCCAGAAATATGAGTGGTGGCTATACTGGCTTAATGCCGCCTCCTTGGCAAACTCGCGGATGGTGCAGTCGTAGCCTTCCATCTCCTTCATGATCGCTTCTGCTTTTCGTGCCAGGCGCAGATAGGCTGCATACTTCTTCTTTGATGCCTTGAGGATCCCTATCACCGCCAAACGTTCGTTTTTGCACTGTTCTATAACTGGAGCGGCCTTCTCGGCTTCCAGGCGTTCGCCAGTGTTCCACCGCCAGTCGTTCGGATCCACGTCTTTCTTCTTGCCGGTGTAACGGTTGATGCCGTGGCTCCAGTCGGCCCTAATGTAGATATACGGTCTGTTGTCGCGGCTATAATCGCCGCCGTAATACTCCATCTCGTACCGGTCAAGATTTTGATTAAACGAGTTATAGAAGCCCGTCGCCTCCTTCACGGCATCGTGGAAGCGTTTATTCAAGACCTTGCCATCAAACTGGCGGCACACCTGAATAAGGCCGTCCAGGGCTTTTATTTCAAGCAGTCGGCGCTCTATCAATGCGTCAACGTGCTTGCAATACGCCTTCACCTCGTTGGCCTTCTTGTCGGCTTCATGCTTTTTTGCAGCCGCCATAAAGTCGACCTCCGTGCCGATACTGTAGGACTCCTCTTTCCAGCCCTTCTCACGACTCAACTGATGGTACAACTGTATATACTTCTGTGCGTCTTCCTTTGTGGCGAAGTTACGCACGCCATCCAAACTTTCAGACTTCCACAGCCACACGTTACCGTCGCTGCAAATCAATTTTTTTATTTCAGCAAATATCTCGTTCATAATTTCTCAATTTTTTATGTGTCCTATAATAGAGCTGCCAGGTGCAGCCCGGGAATGATAATTAGTAAGATAATACGGCTATACGGTAGTATTCATTTTGGCCATCCTCCAGAATGTTGGCAATACACATGTCGCCTGTCGGAGCCTCGTAAATATACGAGCTGCCTATAATATCGAACACCGTGAACTCGCCTCGTTGCTGGCTGTTTTCGCCGCTGTTGGCAATACACGTGATGCCGTTGTGATAGCCTCCAGCCGGTGCCGGAAAGTTCCCGGCTACCATCCTGTCCTGAAGGAAGCGCGACGAATAGCGACCCGCCTCCTTACTTGTCAGTTTCAAGACCTGTGACAAAAGGCGCTTTGCCTCGTTCCATCGTGCGTCATTAAACATGTCGCGACGTTGTGGAAAATACTTCTCATCGTTGGTAACGTTGTATATTAATATCTGTGCCATGATCTGTAAAATATTAAAAGTTAGTGATGTTTTTATCTGCCTATAATATGTTTTTATGAATGAAGCATACGGCGCCAAAAGCTGAAACACTGAAACGGCATACGGTATGGGAAAAAGCGGGGAAATATACGATTAACCACTGCCAGGGCGTTGCATTCTACATTGACAGTCAGCTCCAGAACGGGACCCATAATAAATATTAAAGCGCATATAAATTGTACTGTCCCCGTTATGTCTAACACGTCACACAACAAGAGAAACAGCGGAACGCAAACGACTATACACGAAAAAGAAATTACGACTACTAATACAAGTGAAAGAAGAAAAGCGGCACGCTGAACGGCCTTAACTACATTATGTGCAAAATTTGTTTTCATAATCTGTGAAATTTTAAAATTTGGTGATGTTAGAAAGTGCCTATAATTAGGCAGTTAATACTCAATGCAGAGTAACAGTGCCACCGCTGCTGCCATGATGTTGTAGCCGACAAACTGCCAGCCGGTGCACTGGATGGGGTCGCCATCCTCGCCATAAAAGCTGTGCCTGGTTTGGAGCCAATGGCAGACCGTTTTCAGAGCTGCCAGGGCATTTTTGGCCATGCGAGTGGTGAGTAACACGATAACGGCAAATAAGGCCGTCAAAAGGGCGCGTGTGCCCGTTGTGCATGATATTGTGATATTCTGTGCCATGATGATATTGTTTTTATGCTGCTTTCTTCTTCTGTTCTTCCACTTCCAGCCAAAGGCGCTTGTTCGTTCTGCCGTAGCCGGCCTCGCCGTTGGAGCAACGATAGGCGCAATACATTTCTTCATCGCAATACATCGAGAAGGCAAGCTCAGCCTCGTTTTTCAGCTCGTCTATAATAGCCTTGATTTTGCGGATAATGTGCGCGGCGTGAATTTTGCTGAGCCCCTTATTGGCGTACCAGTTGTCGCGAATCACGTCGTCGGCCTCCAGATCATCGTGCTCATACTCAAAAGTATCGGTCCAGCCGTCTATCATACCATTAACCCTTACCTTCGCGAGCCAGTCAAAAATGGCCGCCTCGTAATAGCCGGACGTGTAGCCGGCTTGAACGGTAATATCTACAGAAGTACTACCAAAACTAATAGTTTTAGTCTTCTCAGAAAATAGAGTTGTAGGGTAGCTGCGGTCCCCGTCACACTCCTCAATATCGTGCCAGCCCTTCGCCTTCAACTCTGAGGCCACGTTGTCCTTGTCAGCTTCATAGTTAACCTCTGTGCCGATCTCGTCGAAATGGTCTAAAAGATCCTGGTTCAGTCCGTTCGCATTTATATCCTCCTGCGTGTAATATACAGGCATTCCGAATACGAAATAACGCGCGGCGTTCTTCAATGCAAAATTAGGTGTACTCATAATCTAAAGTATTAAAATGTTGTGATTTTATATGTGGTTATTAGGGGTTAATCCTCAATAGGCTCGCCGTTACGACGATAATGTGTGCCGTTGTTCTTCACTGCATCACGAAGGCGGCGGAAGGCGGCCTGCGTCGGCTCGTCGGCGTTCTTTGTATCGTCGATTAGCTGCATATCTGTAATGCGTGCGCACCAGTAGTCACCGCGTGTCGGGGTGGTGTATGTTACAATATACTGGCCATAGCCAGCAAATCGAAAATCAAAAGAAAAACGTAAAGTTTTCATAATCTTGTGTGTTAAAAAAATTGGTGATGTTATATGTCGTCTATAATAGGGAGGCTGAATCCTCTCCAGGGTGATGAATTATGCGCAGCGCATGAAGTCGTCCAGATAATAGCGAGTGCCGTATATAGTAAGGTACGGACGGCATTCAGCTTCAAGATCACGCGGGCAAGTGTATTTGATGCGCTGCCATCGTTGTGCCGTGTGCTCATTTCTACTAGTGCAGTCGCGCCATAATACCCGTTCGCCGTCATCGTCTATAACGATGCAATAACCGCCATAATTGTTAGTCTGAAGGTAAGCACAGCCGAATTTTGAAATCTCGTCAAACTCCTGTTGTTTTGTAATTCTTGCCATAATCGTAAAGTATTTAATCGTTATTATATGTTTCTTGTTTGCATTTGCAAAGGTAATACAAAAGTATTTGTTATCCAAATATTTTAGAGAAAAACTTTGCTTAAAGTATTATATTTAACATTCATAAAGTATTATCCGTCTAATATTATAGTATTATTCACATTCATTTACAATTCCCTAATATCTGTGATGCTCTATAAGATCCATAAAGAGCCGTTGGAAGTGGGCACGGCTGCAAAATCCCTAATGTCTGTGATATTGTATAACGTGTATAATGTGATGAAGTGAGGCGGCAGGACGGGCGCAAAGGTGGCACGGTGGCAATACTCCATACCTGACACCATCGAGGCACCAGGGAGGGCGCAAAGGTGGCACGGGGCAATACTCCATACCTGACACCATCGAGGCGGCAAGACGGGTACAAAGGTGGCACGGTGGCAATACTCCCACACCTGACACCATCGAGGCACCAGGGAGGGCGCAAAGGTGGCACGGGGCAATACTC
>ERZ1034855.555-NODE-555-length-13784-cov-8.821181_pt1 | contig 13784 bp, 9 predicted proteins | sample MGYA00520699_ERZ1034855 | MGnify/ENA primary metagenome ERZ1034855 (study PRJEB33766, sample SAMN09781730) | gut metagenome | biome: gut microbiome | host: Homo sapiens | place: Madagascar | study: EMG produced TPA metagenomics assembly of the PRJNA485056 data set...
GTATGCTGGTGGGAACTTCGCATGAAAATAGTTTGGGAGATACAGAGTATCGGGATAACAGCGGACAGCTGAAAAGAACATCTCGCCAAAATGGTTTGGGCGAAACAATTTATTATAACTACTAGGAGAATTTTTGATGAACGAAATTTTACGTTTGGCTATGGAACAGGCGCGCAAAACTATGAATGAAAATATCGGCGGTCCGTTTGGCGCGGCAGTAATTGCCGAAGATGGAGAGATTTTGGCTGTGACTTCAAATTCGGTTCTGCGCGACAACGACCCAACAGCGCATGCCGAAGTAAACGCCATCCGTGCGGCTTGCAAAAAAATCGGCAGTTACGATTTAAGCGGCTGCGTTTTATATACCACGGCTTATCCTTGCCCAATGTGCTTATCCGCCATTATTTGGGCGAACATTAAAAAAGTATATTTCGGATGCCGTCCCGAAGACGCTGAACATATCGGCTTTAGAGATGACTTTATGTATCGTTTTATAGAAGCTGAATGCCGCGACAAATCGGTGCTGGATATGGCGGAATTGGATAGGGCGGACTGCTTGAAGCTGTTTGAAGAATATCAGCAAAAAGCCAAGACTATTTATTAGTTTTCAGCGGTGCGGCGGCAAATAAAAATTTTAATTTGCCAAAATTTTTGCTTGTTATTTTGTACAAAATTGATATAATAGACTAAAATAGTTAGTTATAGGAGGCAAAAATGACCACCTCGGCTGCATTAAAGCAAAAAAATACCACAAAACTCCATTTAGATAGAAGTTTTGGACTTAAGGTTCGTTTTAATACTGTTTATATAGAACTTGACGAGGCTCTGGCTAAAATCTGCACGCCGGAAATTAAGCTGCAGCCGGTTGCTAAGCCTCTGCCCAAACCAAAGCTGAATATGTTTGACCGCTATCTTAAATCTTGCAACAATGACGGACACAGACTGCAGGAAAGCTATTATGATTCGGCTAAAACACAGCTGATGAGCCGTCGGGTGGTGGATAAAAACGGACGCAGCGACGGTCCGTCCCTGCATTATTCGGAAGACGGAAAATCCGTTACTTTCGGCTGGTACCGCAAAGGCAAGCCGCATGGAAAATGGGTTAAAAAAAGCGAAAACGGAATAATTTCCAGCTTTGAGGCAATTTATAATAAAAAAGGCGAAAAAATAGCGCCCGATACTTCGGTTTATGACGGAAAACTGAATAAATTTTGGTATAATTCCAAAACCGATGCCATGAAAACTATTATGGCAAACGGCAAGCCGGCTGAAACTTATAAGCAAGAAATGCAGTCGCATATTGCAAAAATGCAGGAAGCAGGCAAATCCGGCGTGGTTAAAGTAGATGAAAAATTGGCGGAATTGCGGGCAAAAATTCATCCTTTGGCGGAAAAACAGGCAGAGAATACAGCGGCGGAAACACAAAAAACACAGCCGAAAGTAATGTATAACGCCTTAAAACTGAAAAATAAGAATCTGCCGGAAAAATAAAATTCACCGCGGCTGTTCGGCAGCCGGAAGAATGGAAACGGTAATTTCATTTTGCCGTCCTAAGTTGTCTACGGCTTTTATTTTTACGGTGCCGAACGGGGGCGCTGCTTCTAAAACTTCGCCAACCCGGCTTTGACCGGCCAAGCCGTCATTGATAAACCAATAAATTTTATCGGCGTCGGCATCTGAAGCGGCTTGCAGGGCAATAGTTTTTTGCCGCTGATTTATGATTATTTTGCTGTTGTTTATCGGAAAGATGATTTTCGGCGGCTGTCCTTGTTTAAAATCTTCAACCTTATCGCAGTCTTTTAAAAAAGCTGGCGGACGCTTAAAGCTGATTCCGGCCTTGCGGAAAGCGTTTTGAACATCGGACGGCCAAAAGTTGTAGCTTTTCAGCTCTGTTGCCGGAGGAGTGTGGCGGCAAGCGCGCAGGCCGCTGGCTTTGTCTATGGGAATAAGGCGGGCAATGCCGGAATTTTTTATATGCGTAACTTGCGGAATAAAATAGGTTTCAGCCGTTTTAGGGCAAAAATCGGTGGCTAAATCTCCGGTGCTGCGGCAAATTTTGACTTTAGCAAGGTTTAAGTTTGGCGGCGGCAGCAGCGGAGAGTTTTGTCGGCTGCTGATTTGCTCGGCAATGCGGAAAAAAAGCGGCGCGGCCAAATCTTTTCCCACAAAAGCCGGGTTCGGCGTACCGTCAAAATTGCCGAGCCAAACTACTAAAACATAATCGCCGAAAATTCCCGCCGTCCACGCGTCTTTATAGCTGTAGGACGTTCCGGTTTTCCAGGCTGCAGTAAATGAGTGCCGGCGGGAAGCATACGGAATCCGGGGATTGCCGGCAAACTCGCGGTTTAGCATATATCTTGTTAAAAAAGCGGCTTCGGGAGCTATCAGCTGTTTTGCTGGAAGCGTATCTTCGGTTGTAAAACGCAGAGGAGAAAATCTGCCGTTGTTGGCAAGCATGGCATACATAGCGGCAAGATTTACCATAGAAACTTCTACACCGCCCAAGGCCATGGCTAAGCCGTAATAATCCGCCGGTTTGCTTAATTTGACGCCGCAGTTTTTCAGCAGATTATAAAAATTTTGTTCGCCGATTTGCTCCAGCAGCGTAACCGCCGGAATGTTGCGGCTCAGGGCTAAAGCTTGGGTTGCGTCCAAAATTCCATAGTAGCTGCGGTCAAAATTTTCTGGCTCATAAAAGCCGTAGCGGCTCGGCACGTCTTTAAGCATGCTCAGCGGGTGGATTAAGCCGTTTTGCAAGGCGAGGGCGTAAATAAATGGTTTGAGCGCCGACCCCGGAGAACGCCGCGCCGTGATACCGTCTACCTGACCGAGGATGGTAGCGTTATAAAAATCTGCCGAGCCGGCATAGGCTAAAACCGACATGTCGCGGCTGTCTGCCAGCAAAGCCGCCGCATTATAAACGCCTTGTCCGCTGTGTTCTGCGGTATACTTCTGCAAAATTTCCGTGATTTTGGTTTGCAGAGGCAAATCCAGCGCGGTTTTTTGCCCCTTAGGGCTGCGGCTGAAAATCCGGCGGGTGAAATGCGGGGCAAAATCCGGCAGATAGACAGACGAATCCAGCGGCAAATCTAAATAATCATTCTGCGGATGCCGGTATTTTTGGCGCCAGATGTTTTTTAAGCGGCCAGCCGCCAGCCGGTTGCTTTTGCGGTTTTGCGCGGTTAAAAGGTTTCGTTTTGCCGGATTTTGCGGAATGACGGTTAAAGCTAAAATCTGCGGCAGGTTCAGCTGATTTACCGGCTGCTTAAAATAAATGAGCGAGGCGGCGCCTATGCCCTCAATGTTTCCGCCATAAGGAGCAACGTTGAAATAAGCTTCTAATATTTGCTCTTTGCTGTAAAAAAGCTCTATTTGCAGGGCGCGCAGGATTTGCTCGGCTTTACCCAAAAAAGAAGCGGAGTTAATCTGATAAACAATGCGGGCGAGCTGCATGGTAACGGTGGAGCCGCCTTGCCGCCGTTTGCCGCTGCCTAAAGAAAAAACAGCCCGCGCCAATCCAGAGGGGCTGACGCCGAAATGGCGGTAAAATCCGCGGTCTTCATACAGCAAAAGAGCCTGTTTAGCCTCATTCGGAATATCCTGCAGCGGAGTAAAAAGCCGATATTTATCATCCAGACTGAGCGAAAGCTTAAGCAGGCTGCCGCTGCGGTCATAAACTGCGCCGGAAAAACTGTAGCGGTTATATAAATCCGGCTTGGGCAGCAGCAAAATCAGCAGCGCAAAGCCCAAAAGTCCAAGGCAGAACCAAGTGGCTTTACGGTGTTTCAGCTTTTGCAGCAGCCGATAAATCTTAGTCGCCAACCGTTATCTTCCTTAAATCTGAATTGGCTTGCAACAGCGGCTGATACATGGCGCCGGCATAAACCGGAGGCAGGGCAAAAGTTCCCTCCGCCACAACTTTTACCTGATAGCTGAAGCTTTTTTCATAAACAAAAGCGGCGGCATAGACATTTATGCGGTCTTCGCGGATTTCTGAAGCGTCAACGCCGCTTTCGGTTTTAAGCGAGCCGGCAACAACCTCAAAACAGCCGGAAAGCAAGTCGGTCAGCGCCACATCGTAAACCGGTTCTTTGCCTAAGCTGCTGTAAACAACTTTTACATTCAGAATATCGCCGAGCTTAGCTTTAGTAACCGGCTGCCCGTTTTTATCGGTAACCGATTTGCTGACGGAAATCCCTTTGGCGGCGGCTTTTATCTGTGCCGATTTTACAAAGCCCTGCTGGGTGTTGGCATAATAAAACGGCTGCAGCGCGCTCACGCTTAGGCCTTTGGTCTGCGGCAGATAGTCAACAGTCGGGAACGGCGTGTAAACCGGTGCAAACTGTGAAAATTTAATTTCTTTATCGGCAGTTTGACTGTTAAAAGCATTAAGCGCCAATACCGACCAACCGGCGGAATAGGTGGTGAAGTTGCCGCCGGCTAAAGGCTTAAGCAAAGTTTCCAGACTTGCTTTATCTAAAGTTTTCAGCTTTTCCGGAAAATGCTTAGCCAGCAGATAAATGTTGACAGCGTTTTCGGTGCCGTCGCCGCGGTCTTTATAGAGTCCGGCCAGACTGTCCGCCCGTTTTTCATCCTGCAGCATTTTGTAGCTTGCCGCTAAAAACTCAGCGCCCAAGCCGGTGCGCCAATCTTTGGCATAGTTTGCTTTGTAAAATTCTTCAAGATTAAGCAGATAGTTGGTAGTGACTTTGCCGTTTAAGGTCAGAATGTAGGCAGCGTAGGCCGGATTATAGTCATATTCATCCGCAGGCTGGCGGGCGGCAACGGTTTCGCAATAGCCTAAGGCTAAATCCAAAAGCCCGTTCGGCACGTTAAAGCCATGCTGTTTCGCCGTTACCAAAAAGTGGGTTGCATACAAAGTATCGCGCGGGTTGATATCCAAAGTCCAGTTGCTCCAAGCGGTAAAGCCTCCGCCTAAAACCTGACGCTCGCGCAAAATGCGGACGGCATCGTCAAATAAAGCATAAATATCCAAGCCCTTTACCAGCTTCGGAGATTTAAAGAACAGCTCTGTTGCCGGAAAGACTTTGCTGATGGTTTGCTCGGTGCAGTAATGCGGGTATTTATTGAGATATTTGAGCAGACCCTGCGCCAAAACCAACGGAGAAGACGAGGCTGAAAGCTGCTGGGTGCGGTATTCGGCATATAAATCTTCCGTATCTTCCACGGTATATGACGATTTGGCCAAGCCAAAATTAAATTTGCTGCTGTACGGCACGGCAGGGCGGATGCTTAAGGTATAGGGCATAACGGCCTTTTTGCTGCTGTCGCTTAGGGCCTGCGCCTTAAAAGTAATTTGCTGCGAGCCAAGCTTTTCTTTGGCTTTAAATCTGAATTTAAGAAACGCTTCGCCGTTTTCATTGACGGAAACCGTCTGCGAGTTGTCGCCGATAAGCTCCAAGCCGTCAGAAGTTGTGGCTGAAACCCGGATAGGGTAATTTTCGCCGGAATTTTCTACTAAATTGCCAAGGCTTAAGCCCATGACAAATTCATCATTCGGCGCCGCGTTATAAGGACCGGATGGAGTTAGTGCGAAATCGCCGCGGACCAGTACGTTTTGCTCGGTGCTGCCGAAGCGTTTAAGCGATACGGCTTCGGCCATTATCTTTATGCTGCCGTTAAAAGTTTCCGGAACTTTATAGGTATAGCTGCCGCCGTTTTCAGCGCTTGGCAGAATACCGCTCCAGAAAGCAACCGGCTTGTCGGTTTTGCGGGCAAACGGATTTAAATTGCGGTCAAGCGCCGTTTCTTCTTCTCCGCCGTCGCCGCCGCTGGAGCTGAGATTTTTCAAAAAGCGGATATCCGGCATAATTAAATCCATAATTTGCTCGGTAACCACCCGCAGAGCGCGTTTGGCAAGGAAAATATCCAGCAGTTTCGGCATTTTGTAGCGGGCAACCTGCAATATTCCCTCATTTACGCCGTATACAACAATTTGCGCCGGTTCGGAGGTTTTGTAATTTATAACCAAATCTTCTCCCGGTTTTACGGTCTGCGGAGCGTCTAAAGATATATTCAGGCGGCGGTTTTCTTTGTTTATATTAAACGGAACAGCGGCGTAGCTGAGCGGAGAAGTGTAAATTTCCGGCGACTGCAGCGAGCGGAAAACGGCAATATTCAGATAGGCGTTGCCCTCCGGTCCGCTTGGCATAACAATGCTTTGGCTAAAAGCAGAGGTGTCTGTTTTGAACCATTTATAAGCATAAACTTTGTCGCGTTCTATAGTGATTAAGCCATAGCCGCTGTAAGGAGCCGATATCTGCATTTCTATATTTTCGTCGGCTGCGTATTCGGTTTTGTTCAGCTTAACGCTGAGCGAGGCGTTTTTGTCGGCAGACTGCAGCAAATTAGCCGCTCCGGCAACATTAAATTCTATTTTGGCCAGAACCTGATTTTCGGCATTAAGCACTTTTAGAATGTATTCTCCGGCTTTAGCAGTCGGCAAGGTTTCTTCGGTTCCGGCTTCAGAAATAGCAAACGGCCGGTGCTGTAAAATATTCTCTTTGGCAACCATCTGATATTTATAGGTGCCGTTTTTCTGCTCGCTTAAAGAAGAAATATATTCTTTTTTAGCCAGCTGCAAAGTTAGGTTATCCAAGCTTTGCGGCTGCAGATTATTGTTTGTGGCAATAAAGCTTATTTTATGTTCCGAATCTTTATGCAGATAGCCTAACTTGCCGTCAGCTTTCCAGCCGACTAAATATTTTGCCGGAGAAACCAGCGTGTTCAGGCTGGTGCCGACTCCGCGGGCGCTGCCTGCCTCCAAGCCGTCAATATTCAGCTGCAGGCGGTAGGTGCCTTTTTCAAAGTTATCTAAATTCAGCGCTAGCTCGGCATTGCCGTTTGCATCGGTCAAAGCTTCCGGCAGAGAATCTTTATAGCTGCGGGTTTGCTGCTCTTGCAGCGGGTCGCGGAATGTATATCCGGCAAATTCCGAAAAATAGAAAGCGGCCGGAGTCAAGCTGTATTCGGCCTGCAGCGTGTGTCCGGCGGCTGGGTTGCCGTAGAGATTCTGCAGGTTAACCGCCGCCAGCAGAGAAGTTTCATCCTGCCAGCCTTTAGGCGCTTCCGGCTGCCAATTTGCCTTGATTTTCAGCGAATCCGGCGCAAATTCTTCTACAATAAAAGAGCCGCTTGCCGCAAAACGCTGAGAACCGTCTTTGTCATTGAGCCATAAATCCATGGTATAGGTACCGGTCGGGGCTGCTGCAGGCAGGAAAAATTCATATTCCATAAAGCCGAATTCATTGCTCTGCAGTTTTTTAGAGGCTAAAATTTCGCCGTTAGGCTTGCGGATTGTCAGTTCAAACGGCAGCTGCTGCGGTGCATTTAAATCGGCTTGGCGCACCAAAATTCCGAGGTGTCCGCTTTCGGACGGGCGGTAAATTCCGCGGTCGCTGAAAATATAGCCTTTAATAGAAGTCTGCGGAGTGTTTCCGCCGTCAATATAGTCGCCGCCCACGTCAAAGCGCGACATATTAAGCGTGCGGTCCTCGCGGTTAATCGGCAAAAATGAAATATCATTGCCTAAAACAACTTTATAGGCAACGGCGTATTTGTCATTTTTAAATTCTGAAAAATCGGCAATTTCCGCCAGACCTTGTTCATTGGTAACCGCGCTCAGAACCGGCAGTCCGTTTTTGCCTAAAACTTGTATTTTGGCACCGGAAACCGGCGTTTCTTTTGCTATATCCGAAACAAAAATATTGTGCGTGCCGTCAGCATTGTCTTTTACCACAATGCCTAAGTCGGTCAATAAAAGCAGGCGCTTTGCCGGAACGCTCCTGCGGTTGCCGTTTGCACCTTGCAGCGTCAGCAAAAATATGCCTTTGCGGTTTTGGAAATAGTCGTTTAAATCCAGCGAAGAATAATTAGCCTCAGCCGGATGAGCGGTGTTTATCGGTAGTTTTTTATGGAAAACTTCAGAAATATTATCTTCCGAAAAGAGATAATTGGCAAAATCCGGAGTATCAAAATTTCCGTAAGTCTGCGTAACCAGATGGTTTAAATCGCTTTCTTTAATGCGGGCAATATCGGCGGTTAATTCTTTGGTGCCGCGGGAAAGAAAAGCAATTTTGCGGCTGCCCTGCAAAGAAATCAGCGAGCCGTCAAAAGCAATATCGGCTTCAAGCGGGTAGGGCGCAAAGTTTGTGGAAACTGCCGATACGGTATTGCTTTGCCCGAGCTTGAAACCTTCTACTGAAGTCAAGCCGTTATCAAACATTGCCAGCAGGCAGCCGTCATTCTGCGGCTCGTCATATTTGAACATGTGGGTTTTAGAATTTTCATTCTGCAGCGAAACTTCTTGTATTTTCAGCGGTTTTATTTTTTTCAAAAGCTCTTCTTTACCGGCACCGGTAGACCATTTTTGACTTATCTTATAGCAGCTTTCCGGCACATAGTTCAAAACCAAAGCCTGCTGCAGCTGTCGGCTGTTTACGGCGGTGGTAAATTCTATGCTGAAAATCTGTTCCGGATTGTTATTATTCTGACTGTTGCGGACAATGCGCGATGAGGTGTCCTTAATTTTGAAAAATGTGCTGCTGCTAGGGATTTTAACAGTCGCTTCCAGATTTTTATCTAAAGTTTTTGCATTATAAGCATTGCCTAAATTGCTGATGCTGATTTTTGCAAAATCTTCTTCGCTTTTGATTTTTACTGGTTTGGATATAATGTGCAGAACCGTGTTAAGGTCGGTCATTTTATAGTCAAAGTCATAGCTTTCGCCGCTGACGGTGCGGATTTTTACATAATCTTTCAGCTCATTGGCGCTGATTGGATAGCTAAACTTAAAACTGGCGGTAACTGCTTTATTTTTCAGGTCTCGCGGGTCTTCATAAAATTCGGCTTTCAGAAGATTTCCGCTGAAAATCGGCGTAGAAAACTTGGCAGTCAGGTCTTTGGTCTTGTGCGGAGAGTTAAAAATATTTTTGCTTAAGCTGACCTTATAAACTGTATCGGGCAGCCAATCGGTCTGTGGAGTAAACGAGAGTTTTTGGCGGTTTACCCATTGCCAGCTGCCGCGGATATCCGGCTGAATGGATATACCGGTATTGAAATCAACTCCGAGTTTGCCGGCGTCGGCTGCCGGCTGGTTAAAGCTTATATATAAAGGACGTGGTTCAGGTTTGTCGGGGTCGGCATAATAGGTTGGGGCAGGCGGCTCTACAGAGCTTATATTTACGGCGTCAGCCGCAGCGCCCAGTTCATAGCCTCCGCTGAAATAGAATCCGGCAGCGCCTCCGGCAACAGCGATGATAACGGCAAAAATGCCAGCCCACAAAGATTTTTTGCTAATCTGAATTTTCATGAATATTCTCCCCGATAAAACCGATATGCAAAATAATAAGCCTTTGCCGCTGATTTACAAGATTTATTAACAAATTGTAAACAAAATACACCGCCCTGAATAAACAGAGCGGTGCGAGGTGTTGGGAACAGCTACGAATTTATTTACCGTAAAAGGCTTTTTTATAAACTTCCAATACCAATTCTTTGCAGCAAGGGCGCGGATTGCCGCCGGTGCAGACATCTGCCATAGCAGCTTCTGCCAAAGCTTCCAAATCTTCTTCCTTAACATTGATATCTTTCAAAGTTTCCGGAATGTTTACATCTTTTTTGAGCTGTTTTACAGCCTCAATAGCGGCTTTACGGTATTCTTCCTGCGACATTTCATCAACGCCTTTAACCCCCATAGCGCGGGCAATTTCGCGGAATTTTTCGCCGGTGTACGGAGCGTTAAATTCCATAACATACGGCAGCAGAACGGCATTAGCCACACCGTGCGGAGTGTTATAAAACGCGCTGAGCGGGTGAGCCATACCATGAACAACGCCCAAGCCGACGTTAGAAAACGCCATACCGGTCATATATTGGCCAAGCGCCATATCTTCACGTCCTTTCGGATCGTTTTCCACGGCTTTGCGCAAAGAGCGCGAGATAATTTCAATAGCTTTCAAGTTCAAAGTATCGGCCAATTCCCAAGAAGCTAAAGTTGTGTAGCCCTCAATAGCGTGAGTAAGCGCATCCATACCGGTGGCGGCAGTTAATCCTTTCGGCATAGAAGACATCATTTCCGGGTCAACAATAGCCACAACTGGAATATCGTGTGGGTCTACGCAGACAAATTTACGGCGCTTTTCCTCATCTGTAATCACATAGTTAATGGTGGTTTCGGCGGCGGTGCCGGCAGTAGTGGCAATGGCAATAACCGGAACGCTTTTATGCTTGGTCGGAGCAACGCCCTCCAAAGAAACAACGTCAGAAAATTCCGGATTGTTGATGATTATACCGATACCTTTAGCTGTGTCTTGCGGAGAACCGCCGCCAATGGCAATCATATAGTCGGCTCCGGCCTTTTTGAAAGCCTCAACGCCTTCTTTAACCACATTTACGCTCGGATTGGCTTTTACTTTGTCATAAATTGCATAAGCCATATTGTTTTTATCCAACAAGTCTGTGATTTTTTTCACCACGCCGAATTTTACCAAGTCTGAATCGGTAACGATTAAGGCTTTTTTGAAGCCGCGGGCTTTAGCCTCGGTGATTACTTCATCTTTAGCGCCGTAGCCGTGATAGCTGGTTTCATTTAACATAAAACGTTTTGCAGTCATAGTTGTTTCCTTTCATAAAAATTGTTAAATACTTATGCTTTAAATATATAGCAAAAATTGTTTAGCAACAGGTTAATTTTGTGTATAAAAATATGTAGTTAATATGTATTGACTTTGTATGCGTTTTATAATATATTATATTTAGCAAGGAGGAGAAAATGACATCACTTATTCAAGCCAGAGTAGACAGCAAACTAAAAGAAGAAGCTGAAAATATTATGTCGCAGCTTGGTATCAGCTTAAATGAAGCAATCAGAATGTTTTTGAAACAAGTTATTATCCAGCAGGGTATTCCGTTTAAACCTACTTTGCGGGTTGAGCCTGTATATGAGCCTAATGAAAAACTAAAGAAAATTATTCAGGACGTGGAAGATAAAAAAGGTTTAACGGTATATAAAAACACCGATGAAATGTGGAAAGACTTAGGACTGTGATTTAATGTTGGAACTGGTGGTATCTTCTGCTTTTAAAAGTGAAGTAAAAAAGATAAAAAACAGCAAAGACAAAGCTGAGTTAAAGCTTGTTTTAGATATATTATTATCTGAGCAAATATTGGCTCCAAAATATAAAGACCATTGTCTTAGCGGCAAGTATAAAGACTATCGCGAATGTCATGTAAAACCTGATTTATTGCTTATTTACAAGATTGTTAAATCTGAATTGGTTTTATATGCAGTTCATATCGGTTCGCATTCTGATTTATTTAAATAGTAAAAAGCGGCTCAGTTAGAACCGCTTTTTCTATGTCGTTTTACGTTATTTTTATAACGGAAGCAACGGAGACCATGCCGGGTCAGAAGCTTCAGCCGGTGTAACAATACGGCGTTCGTTATAACCGGTCAGGTCAATGCTGTACAAACGTACCGGAGAGCCTCTGTCTTGGCGGAAGTACATCAACACACGGCCGTTTGGCGACCAGGTAGGACCTTCAACCAAATAACCGTCGGCCAAAATACGTTCGCCGGTGCCGTCCGGATACATCACGCCGATATAAAAGGCGCCGTTTACCATTTTTGTAAAGGCAATATAGTCGCCGCGCGGAGACCAAACCGGAGTAGCGTAACGGCCTTTGCCGAAACTAATACGTTCCACATCGCTGCCGTCGGCGTTCATCACATAAAGCTCCTGATTGCCGCCGCGGTCAGAGTTAAACACAATTTTACTGCCGTCCGGAGAATAACTCGGCGAAGTGGAAATAGCGCTGCCATAAGTAATCTGACGGGTTTTACGGGTTTTGATATCCATTTCATAAATATTTGTGGAACCGTGGTTAGCATAACTCAGCAAAACTTTAGAGCTATCCGGCGAAAATACCGGCGCGAAAGTCATTCCCGGGAAGTTGCCCAAAACCTGACGGCGGTTGGTGTCTAAATCCAGCATATAAACGCGCGGGCTGTTGCCGACAAATTCAAGATAGGTGATTTTTTGCATATTCGGTGAAAAACGCGGAGTCAAAACCAAGTTGCGGCCGTCAGTCAAAAACTTATGATTTTCGCCGTCCTGATCCATCATAGCAAGGCGTTTAATACGGCGGGTAGCGCGTCCGGTTTCGGAAACATAAACCACGCGGGTATTGAAATAGCCTTTATCGCCGGTTAGGCGTTCATAAATAGCGTCAGCCACAACGTGGGCGATTCGGCGCCAGTTGCTTTTGGTGGTGGTAAAAGACTTGCCGATGAGCTGCTGTTCGGAAGCGACATCCCATAAGCGGAAATCTACGCGGATTTTTTCGCCCGGAAGTTCAACAATCTGGCTTTGCACCAAGGCTTGAGACTTAATGGCCTGCCAGTTGACAAACTTTGGCTGCTGGTCAATAGAGGTCAGGGTTTCAATATAGCTATTGGTCGGCAAAACCTTAAACAAACCGCTGCGGTCTAAATCGGCGGCCAAAACTTCACGGACTTTGTCGCCGTAGTCATTGCCGATGATTTTTGTAAAGAAGTTGCCGTTATTGCCAATCATTTCCGGAATAGCAATCGGCATAGGGTTTCGGGTAGCGCCGCGGACATCAATTTCCAGCTCGGCGTGCGCCGGAGAAATAATCAATGTTAAAAGCGCTGCAAAAACATATTTTAATTTCATTGCTTTATACCTTTAGAACTAATTAAAATTTCAACTGAATTCACAATATACATATTAGTTCAAATAGTAAAGCTAAAAAAGAGTTTATAGGCATAATTATGCAGCGCTTTTTAGTTGACAAACATACTTATTCCGCATAGCCTTATAAAAAAGGGAAACATTATGAATATTACAGAATTTAAAAATACTTTGCCTCAATACAAAGCCCTGCTAGGGGTTGATTACGGTTCTAAAAGAATGGGATTGGCAGTTTCGGATTTAGGACGCAGCATTGCGACTTCGTTCAAAATTTTATACCGCGGAGAATGGCAAAAAGACGTGGCTGAACTCAAAAAAGTTATTACTGAAAAAGAAATCGGCGGTCTGGTCTATGGTTTGCCCCTGCAAATGAACGGCGAAGAAGGAGCTATTGCACAAGAAGTCCGCGCTTTTGCCCAAAAACTGGCTCAAGAAATTGATTTACCTTATATTTTTTGGGACGAACGACTTTCTTCTTCGGCCGTGGAACGTTTTTTAATAGAAGAAGTGGATATGTCGCGAGGCAAACGCAAAAAAATTCTGGACGCATCTGCCGCAGCATATATTCTGCAAGGTGCATTAGACGCAATAAGTTTTTGTCGCTAATAAAAATGTCCGCCCTTTTGAGCGGACACTTTACTATAAAGAATTTTTCACTTTACTATTCAGCACTGTTTTTTTCTACAGTAACATCTGTCAAACGGAAATATTCAAATTCTCCGTCCGCCAAAATTTTGAAACGGCTGCGGCTTTTAGCAACCATCGCAGTAGCTTCGGCTCCGCCTTCATAAACAACAGCTCCAGTTTTATCATGAAAAGTCACCGAAATCAGGATTCTGGCAATATCATTATCTGTATCATTTTCCAAATAACCACAAACAGCGTTATCGCATTTATACATACCATAAACTTTCACGCCGTCTTTGTTGTAGCTGTTTAAGTCTTCTTTTTCTTTTAATTCATCAGAATTATTTTCATCAGCTATGCTGTCTTCTGCCGTAGTTTCCGAACCGGACGGAATAGCGGTCCACCCCAATCCTAAAGCTGCAA
>ERZ1034855.566-NODE-566-length-13601-cov-24.326000_pt1 | contig 13601 bp, 18 predicted proteins | sample MGYA00520699_ERZ1034855 | MGnify/ENA primary metagenome ERZ1034855 (study PRJEB33766, sample SAMN09781730) | gut metagenome | biome: gut microbiome | host: Homo sapiens | place: Madagascar | study: EMG produced TPA metagenomics assembly of the PRJNA485056 data...
ATTATAGTCTATTCCCAAAATATTCTCTTGCTCATCCACTTTTATATGCAAATTAAAATTGCGATTGTCATCTATTAATCCTTTTATAAGAAATTTATCTAATAATATTATATTCGACAATATTTTTTCTTTTTTCAACAATTCATCTATATCTATCCACTCTGATGTATTTTCCTCAAACTCCTGTGGCTCTCCTTCATATTCCCTAGAGATAAATGTGTCCAATACAAACATCCTATCCGGATATTCTATTGTCATAATTCCTTTATATTTTAAATTTTGTATTTCTATTCCTGTTTCTTCTTTCATTTCTCTTATTGCTGTTTGTTTTGGGCATTCTCCTTCCTCAATTTTGCCTCCAGGTATATCGTAATATCCTTCTTTTTTATTACCTTTTTTATATTTTGTTACCACTACTTCATTGTCTTTTATTAAATAGCATCGTACTGCCTTTCTTATTGGCTTGTCCATAATATTTCTCTCCAATCCTATATATATTCTGAATCTCTTATATTTTTAATTATATCAATTCTTCTTTTACATCTAACCAATTATTTACTCTTACTATCCCTTTAGCTTTAAGTTCGTTATCAGTTAATTTTTTATTTCTAAATTGTGTAAATAATAACTTTTTGAACTTTGTGTATATGCACTAATTTTTAAAAGGAAAATTACAGCTACCATAATTAATAGTTGCATTAAAATATATTCAGCACCAAAATCTACAATACCACTTATTAAGAGAAGAAACGGAGCAATAGCAAGTAGTATAAAAAAAGCAAAAGCTACATATGCATTAGCAGGCATTTTTTTTACTTTCATTCTTCCATTTCTTAAATGCATTTCTCCATTACTAAACTCTACACTAGCTATATTATCACTATTCATACTCAAACCTCCTTTAAAATAAATATATCATATAAAAAAATTAATGAAATCTTAAATTTATTATATATTAACTTACAAATTTCTACTTTTTTATACCATTTTTCCAACACATATAAGTATATACATTAAATAGAAAAAAATCAACCATTTTACTGATTGATTTTCATATCTATCTGTTTTATTAGTTCGAACAGATACGTCATTGGTTCGTTAGCGGATGACGTATGCGAAAAATATCTTGTACAAAAGCACTCTATTATCCGTTTCAAAATTAGTTATAGCAATAGTTTCAAAGATATGTATACCCATATGGGTGTTTTTTGTCTATTACTATGTTTTTAATTTAACATAAGTTCATAAATATTTCAATACTTTTTTAAATATTTATCTCTCTGTTCATAAAATTTATCCTTTGTTAAAATATAAACATTCCTACTTGCTCTTGTTAAAGCAACATACAATTGATTATTTGTAATTGTATCTTTAGATAAGATAAAGTTTTCATTTTCTAGCTCTTGATAATCATCTGTTAATATAACACATATATCTTTATATGTATCACCTTTTGAATAACTCCAATTTATTGAATGAAAAGAATAGATTCTGCTATTTTTGTTTAGTAACTTTACTATGTCATCATTTTCAAGGATTTCTTTTATTTCACTACGATTACTAATAAAACTAACATTTCCTTCTTTACTATTGTCTAATGCTTCAATATCTATGTTTAATTTTTTTCTCACAAAATTGCAAATATTTTTTGAACAACGTCTAGATTTCTTTAAAGTAGTATCATCAACTTTCAAATCTATTTTTCTTAATTTGTCAATGTATTCTTGATATGTTGTATCTTTAAATGGTATTCCACTATTATTCTGTCCACTAACAGAATGTTGCCAATAATCTCCAACCATTAAAATATTGTTACATTCCTTTATTATCTTTTCTAAAACTTTATAATGTTCTTTTCTAAAATCTTGAACTTCATCTACGTAAATGTAATCGCAATAATTATTTATATTACTTATCGCAATATTAAATAAATCTTTGATATCTAAAATTAATTCTGGAATCCTTGAACAATAATATTTTCTATTTATAATATAATGCTCAATGTTATCTTTTTTCTTATATTTAGGATTATATTCACCATTTTTATAAGCTGGCTCTGGAGTATGTAAGATATCTACTCCTTTAGTTTCAAATCTTTCTATTTTAAAATTTTCAAAAATTAATAATTCATAAGGTCTAATGAAATATCTATATAGAAAACTGTCAAATGTTAATATCTTTGTTTCTTTAGGAATCTCTCCAAATTTATCTATAACTTCTTTTTCTATATTTTTTATATTTTCATTGGTATATGCTAGTAAAAAATTCCTTTGTTCTTTATTAATACTATGACACAATTCATAAGTTTTTCCAGCCCCTGCTACAGCTAACATAATTTTTTTATCCATTCCATTGCTCCTTTTATATAACTTGGTATTTCTATATCTTCACTTAAAATTTTTATAGCTGTATCAGTTTTATTATTAAGCATTTTACCTAAAGTTTTTCCGTAATCATTACCATTAAAATAATATTTTGCATTATCTTTAACTTGTATTACTTTATCTAGTAATTCTTTATTATCTTCATAAATACAAACTTCTATAGTCCATCTATTTTTATCTTGATCCGTATATATTTTAATCTTTGTACTTTTCTGATTATAATCATTTATTTCCTTAATTTTTTCTTCATTTTTGTCATTATCAGTAATAACTACCATTTCCTTATCTAATATTTCAGCAATATAAACAAAGTTCTTATATCCTAATCCTCCAACAGAAATAATACTAATATTATCTTTATCAATTGAACTCTTATTAACTTTTTCATAGAACTTAGGAAATAATATGTATTCCGTATTACCTTCTACTAAAATAACTCTTTTAGATAGTATAAACTCTAATAACTTATTGTTATCACTTTTATTAAAATAATCAGCAACAGTATCATCTAATTCATTAAATCTTTTTGGAATAGAATTATTAAGTAAAATGACATTCTTTAAATTCAAACTACTTACTATCATACTACTATGTGTTGTTATTATAATTTGTGCTGATTTCTCCCTATCTTCTATTTCTTTTATCATCTTTCTTAAATTATTATAACTTAAATGATTTTCTGGTTCTTCTATAGAAATAATGTCATTATTACTCTTCTTTTCTAATGCCATTTTAGTTTTTATTAAGTTTTCCATTCCGCTTCCTTTATTTTCAATTGGAACTCCACCTTCAACTATATTTATTATATTTTCTAATATAACCTTTTTTCTATTTATTCCGAATTTTCTATTTTCATCAATTGTAAATATTTCATCTTCTAATATTTTATCAATTTTTTCACTATAATTTCCTTTGGCTTTAACTCTATCTAATTCTTGTACCTTATTATTAAATAACGATTTGTTATAATTATTATAAGTGTTATTTGTTTCAATATTCGATGTATTTATTCCTAAATACTTTATAGGTTTTATTAAAGAATTATAAGGTGCTCCAGCAAATGTTTTCCACTTAAAAGAATAACACTCATATGGTATATTTCCATTACTAATAATAGTACTTGCTATGTCTTTTAACTCATTATTAAATTCACATTTAAACGCAATTCCAGTATTATTAGTCTTTTTGTCAGTGTTATAATATTCAATTCCACTGTATGTACTACTGTTAATACTAGTATCTAATTCTAATCCTACTTCGATATATATTTTAGGTAAATTTTCTATTGATGGATGTTTCTTAAAATCATTATAATCTTCAATATTTATTAATTCTTTAATAATAGACTTATCTGCATTTTTGTATATCTGGTTAATCGCTATGTCTATTGCTTCCACAACTGTACTCTTTCCCGCTTCATTTTCTCCAATTATAATATTTAAATGTTCATTAAATATAATTTTAGTATCTTTGAATTTTCTAAATCCCATCATTTTAACATATTTTATATTATTCATAAAATCATTTTACCTTTCTAAATATAATCGTATATCAATTATTTTTCTGTTTTCTTTAAACTTTTTTTATTTTCTTTTTCTAATTGTTTTAAACTCTTCTTAGGAGTTGGCAAGTCTTCTGGCATAATTCCGTCCTGCTTGTCTAATTGCTTTTCTGACTATTTTTCCAATTTTATTATGAGTATCACAAGCTTTCTTTTCAGTATCAACTTTATCTCTTTTTAATCTTGATTCTGTTTGTGTTATACGAAATAAATTAGCAGCAAGTTCTTCACTTCCCATATTGTCTAAAATATCTTCTCTATATCTTAATCCTTTTCTTTTAGCAATATCATCTGCTGTTTCTCCATTGTATAAACCTTTATATCCAGAATTATGAAATTTATCAAAATTTTTAACTCCTGCATTTTTAGCTGCTTGATTAAGTGAATAATTTCCTTTTTTTGTTAAATTTCTTTGGTAAAATCTTTTTTCATCTTCCGTTAATGAACTATACTCTTTTTCACTAATTTCTTGTTTTCTAGTTTGAATTGCAAAATATGTTTGTGCAAGAGCAACAATTTTTAATCTTGGATTTGCATTTTGAGCTATAAGATAGCAAGCATATCGTGTTAATTTATAATCTTTTTGTTCTCTTTTTGCACCAGAACCTATTTCTACCATTTTGTTGTCAACAACGAAATGGTCAACATCAGTTATTTCAGAGTTTTTACAAGCTGTTCTTGCTTTTTCAATTACTGCATCAAAATATCTCCAATCCTTATAACTTAAAACATTCATTAATTCTCTAGCATACCAATATTCAATTCCATTTTCATCAATGTGTTTTATATCTTCAAAAGTTTTATTATTGTAATTTTCTTTGTTATCTAATTCTTTCATTTATCAACATCTCCTTTCTCTACTCTAATTATTTTCTTATTTTTAGTTTATGACACTATAATGAACTTGTACTATATCTTCCTGTTCTCTTACTATTTTTTCAAGTTTTAATTTATTTTCAAAATAATTACCTTTAAACAGTGGTATTCCTTTATTTAATACAAATGGATTATAATTTAAAATTATATTATTCACTATACCTTTTTCCATAAAAGCATTATTTATTGTTGCACCACCAGAAATAAATAATTTTTCATATTTCAAATTTTCACATACTTTTAAACAATCTTCTATTGAATTACAATATGTAATATTTGAAAATTCATTTTGCCTATTACTTGTTTCACTTAAAATAATTATATTTATGTCTTTTAAGTCCTTTACATAGTTGTCTCCCCAAGACAATATGTTTTCCAAAGTTTTTCTTCCCCATATTAGTACATCATATTCTTCTAAAAATTCTAACATTATCTCCCAACCTCTGTAAGATAGAAAATCTTCATTTCCATCTTCTGTAGCAATTAGTCCATTGATAGAACATGCCATTTCAACTGTTATATTTCTCATAATCATCTCCTATAAATCTACATTAAAGATAATTTACTATATCTTCAAATGTGTCATATCCACTTTCACTATTTATATGTCCTGCATTTGGTATTAAAATTTGCTCTGTTGCAATCTTATTTGCAAAATCTTTTTCTACTTCATATTTTACATATGGATCATTATCTGAATAGAAACATATTATTTCATTTGCATATTGTTTTACATCTTCTAAGTTACCAAAATACATTGTTCTATTTACTGTATCGTATTCTTCATTTATTCCTAAATAGTTGTTAAATCCACATACAAATATTAACTTTTTCACTTTCACTTTATTCTGTACTAAAAATTTGCAAACAAATACTGGTGCAATGCTATGTGCTATTATTGTTGTGTTTTCATTGATTAATCCTAAATCTAAATAGTATTTAAGTAGTTTGCTCCAATTTTCATAATTTTGATAATCAACTCCTATTGGAAATTGTGGTGCATATACTTGTTTTCCATCTGTTGATATAAAATCTTGTACCCAACTAAACCAATTTGCAAATGGACTTCCAAAACTTCCATGTATTATAAAATAATTTTCCATTTACTTTTCCTCCAATTCTCTTTGTTTACACTAACAATATACCTCCATTAACATTAAGATTTTCTCCATTTATATAGTCTGCTTTTTCACTTAATAAAAATAATACTGCATTTACTGTATCTTCAACTTCTCCCAATCTACTACTTGGATTTTTCATAGCTGTTTGTTTTATTTCATCTTCTGTATAACTCTTTTTAGCAAATGGTGTCAATGTCATTGATGGACTTACCGTATTTGTTTTTATATTATATTTTTTTGTTAATTCTAATGCACAACATTGTGTAAGCATTATCGTTGCTGCTTCACTTGTGCAGTAAGCAACAGAATCTTCCATTGGTTTTGTTCCTAATCTTGATGCTATATTTATAATTCTAGGCATATTAGACTTTTTTAATAATGGAATAGCATATTTTATACACATCCATCTTGCAATAACATTTACATCTAATTCTTTTCTATATTCTTCTACTGACAATTCTTCTATTGCAAAAATTTTATCATAAACAGCATTATTTACTAATCCGTCTAATTTATTAAATTTTTCTTCTATTTTTTTATACATATCTATAACATTTTTTTCATTTGATATATCAGCTTTTATAAATAAAGTTCTATCTTGATACTCTTTTAATAACTCTTTTGTTTCTTTTGCATTTTCTTCATTATGTGCATAATTAATAACAACTTTTGCTCCTTCTTCTAATAGTGCTTTTGCAATTCCTTGACCTATTCCAGAAGTAGAACCTGTTATTAAAAACACCTTATCTTTGAAATTCATACCTACACCTTCTTATAATAAAATTTTAAATTTATCTCATGTCCACCATAGTATTTTAATATTTTTTGCATTCTCTTATTTTCATCTCCTGTAGCACATGATACTATTTTTATATCTCTATTTTCTTCTCTTAGTTTTTCTATTAATTTAAAGAATACACCACATTTTCTGTATTCTTGTTCAACAAACATTTGTGAAATCCATAATACTTCTCCATCATTTGCCCAATAAAAATATGAATATAAAATCATACCTACTGGTTTGTTATCTATTTCTGCAATTAAACATTTAAATTTAGGTCTATCACAAAAATAATCTTTATCTATATTCAATTCTAGTCCTTTTGTTTGTTCTGTTTCATTAGTATTATTAATAATTCTATTGGCGTGTATTATAAATTCTTTATGTGCCTTATTACCAGGCAATACTTTAATATCACTCATATTAGCACTCTCCTAAATATTCTCTTATACTATTCGCTAGTTCAACATCCATCCTTTTTATTGCTTCTTTTGTTATGCCTGCTATATGTGGTGTTACTATTACATTATTTCTTTTTGTATTCAATAGTTCTTTATAATTTTCTGCATCAATGTCTAATCCCACATTAAAAGTAGCATTTTCATTTGCATATCTTATTACCTCATTCATATCTACTATTTCTGCTCTTGATGTGTTTATAAATGTTGTTGTTTTCTTCATTAATCTAATTTTGTCTTTTGATATTAAGTTTTTGTTTTCCTTATTTAGTGGAATATTTACTGTTATAATATCTGAATTAGATAATAACTCATCTAAACTTAAAAATTCTACACCTTGTTCTAACAAATCTTTGTGTTTTTCTGGATTTAAAGTATTACAATAAATTTTCATATTAAATACATTCGCTATTTTTATTACTTCTTGTGATATTTTTCCTGCTCCTATTATTCCTATTGTACTATTACTTATGTCATTACTTCTCATAGATAAGTCCTTTTTTATTCCACCATTCATGGCAATGTCATTAGCCTCTATTATTCTTTTCTTTAGACTTAATATTAAAGAGAAAATGTGCTCTGCTACTGATATTACATTTGATTTCTGGCAGTTAATAACTTCAATTAAATTTGATTCAAAGAAACTATTATCTATATGATCTACTCCTATTGATAAAGTTGCTATTACCTTCTTGTTGATTATTCCTTTTAGCATATCTTCTGTTAATTTTTCTCTAACACCTATTATCAAAATATCATAATCATTTAATAATTTTAATAGTTCTTCTTTATTAGGTCTTTCTTCACAAGTTGATAATTCCAGTTGTATTCCTGCATTTGTTAATATTTCACACGCTTTTTTATCCAAATCTTCAAATACACTGTATGCTCTTAACATCACTTTCTCCTTACAAATTTCTATTTTACTTATTTATATCATAAAATCAGTATAAAAACAATTATTTCCAGAAATTAATGAAAAGAAGTTGTTACTTGTATATATAACAACCTCTTTGTATATTATCTGCTTAAGTTTCTATCCTTTTTCTGTGTTTTAGTAATATCTTCTTTAGCTTTCTTCATTTGTGTTTCAATTTTTATAACTTCCTTAACTTTTGGTGTATCTTCTAAAATATAATTTGCTATTTTTAGATTTTTTCTATACTTATTTAGCTTAGTAGTACATTCATCTCGCTTTGCTTTATATTCCTTTATTAAGTTTTCATCTGTGCAATTTCTTAGCTTATTTCTGTATTTTTGTCTTAAATTAGTAACATTTTCAATATCTTTTTCAGTTTGTGAAATATAATTTTCTACATCATCTAATGTTTTAAATTTCTCTGTCACAATAAGTCTAATTTCATTAGAATATCGTTGCATTTTTCTAACTTCTTGCTTCATTTCTGGAGATAATGGTTTGTAATTTTCTCGTTTCGGCATTAAACCTAATAAATGAAATAGTAATACAAAAAGTACATCAATTCCTCTCATTTTACTAATATCTTTTAAATTTTCTTTATATTTATAACCTTCATATTTTGTATAATCCTTTTTTGGTTTTATCAATTTATAATATTCATCTTGCACATAACATGGATTTTGAAAAACTCTTTCTGCAATGTTTTTCGTCAAATACTTTTCTCCTAACTGATACATTCTTACTGCCTTTTTATCATTCATTGAACGAATTGTAGGATATTTTCTATTATTATCATCATTTATAATATAACCTTTTTTATACATTACCTTTTTAAATTGCGAATAGCTTACGCATATTTCCATTGTTTCATCCATAGCTTGTCTCATTAGATTATATTTGGTTGGCTCACCTCTTTTTTCTGCAAAATATATTATTCACTACACATCTTTTCTGCTAGTTCTACTCCAATTTTGTGTGCTAATTCTGGCGAAACTTCTCCTTTTTTAAAACTTTGGTATGCGTGATATGCAACATTTCCTGTAGTCTTATCAAATCTATTTTGTACTGTTACTATTTCTTCATAAGCTGTTTTTGCTTTACAGTTTACTCCTATTACATACATAGTCTTTTCATTTTTATAAATAGTTTTCTCATCATTTTCTGCATATTTCAAGATTTGTTTTAAGTATGAAAATGTTGTCTTTTCTGGATTTTTTGCATAGCTTATTACTCGAGATATACTATCTTTAATTGCCCATATTTTTGTTGTTGCCTTTGACATCATCTCCGTTTTTATAATTATAAATATCTAGAAAATCACTTTGCATTTTTGTTATTTTCTCTTTTCTTTCTTCATTCATTACAACATTACCTCCTTCTTTCAATACTTTTGGTCAAAAAAAGACCGTTTCTTTTGAAACGGTTTAAGATTTTTGTGTTCATCAAAATTTTTGTTATCTTGAAACTAAGTTGTATCAAGGCTTTCAAAAAGTTCGATGAAAACTTGCCTTGGTGCCAACGAAGTAGTTATCTACAACTTTTTGGCTCTCATAACGATTGATACAAATATCAATCAATTTCCTTTAGTATATCATATTTCTTATGAATTGCAACAATTTTAACAAAAATTATATATATAACACCCCTCAACCGTTTGTTGCGATTGAGGGGTTTGTAGTACCTTAGAGTTTCTTTATGCTTATGACTTCTTAGTAAATTTAGGATTAATCATATTATGGTCTGCTACCTTCAAGTTGAAGTTCAGAGCCAAAACATGTCTGGGAGCTTTTTCAGCGATTTCACCAAAATCATCAAAAACATCTTCGCCCTCAATAAGAGTTACTTCGCAATACTCTTTATATGCGATAATGTTTTCAATGCTTGTGCAATTTTCAATAGTGTCATTCCAACGAACCCATGCATACTGCTGGCAATCCGTTGTTGCCAAAATCTCATCTTCAGTATAGAAAACAAGAATACCTTCTTCTGAAACTACTAGCTTAGGTCTTTTCAGTAAGAACTTGCATATGTCATACTGAATAATTTGATGTTTGATACCAAAGGGATCTTCATAATAAGTAATTGTGTCAAATCTAATAGGTTCTTCTTCCATTTTTCCTGAACCTACCGAATATCTCTTACCATCCACTCCCGTTGACACAACAATGTTGAGAACAAAGCTGTTCAAGCGAGGCTCAGGCATTATGTCTGCATAACAGATACTTTCGTTGCACTGATACACCACAATAGGGTATTCATTTGCATACTGCAGAATGTCTGTGCCATCAACAAGAACTAAAGCCTTCTCTGCAAACTCTTCCAACATTTCCTTTGTAACCATGCTTTCCGAAACACGGGAAGGTGAAAAGTTTTCACAGAAGTCATCCTTGTCAAACTCAATTATCCGTTCTGCAATCGGAACCTCTTTTGATACTTTTTTTGCCATAATTAACACCTCCATAAAATTATTTGTTTTACAAGCACTATGGCACTATGCTTGCATTAAGGTTTTGTTAGATTGAAAGAGAAATAAAATATTATCTCAAATCATTCCTACCAGCAACTATTAAGCTATGGTAACCCATGTCAATAGATGTAAGTATTATAACATATATCAGCAATTTTTGCAACTAGCTATTTTTATATAATTTTTACATAAAATATTATATTTCTATATCTGTTGCTTATTTAACACTATTAAGCAAAAATAAAATCACCTTATTTCTTTGAATTTGCTCCATTTCCATTATTTTAGCCATTGTAAACATTACAAGCTTGTATTTAGCAAAATTTATAAGAGTAGTTCTATATTCTTCATCTACTTCTTTTAGCATAGTATCAAATTTCTCATACATTTCAGTTTGGTTATATAAAATATTAGCCCAATCGCTTGTAGTTAAACATATTTCTAATCTTAACTTATCTTTTGTATTCATATCTTTAATTATATTTATAACATTTTCAGCTTTACTTTCTTCCATAATCTTTTACTCCCTACTTTAATTCAAAATTATCTTTCTTTTTAGTTTTAGATTTTTCTATATCTTCTTTTGGTTCTTCTTTTCTAGTAATATCGTTTGCAATTTCATTTTCATCATCAGTAAATATACCATTTTTATATAGATCTTTACTAACAATTTTATAGTTTTCATCTTTATCATAGCATATCCTTTTATGAAAATATTCCATAATGCTATGCCAAAAGTCTTTAAACTTATGTAGTTCTTGTTTTAGTTTTTCTTTTTCAACTTGTAGTTTTCCTATAATCTTATCTTTAGTAGATAATTCGCCTTTCAAACTATCTATTTCATCATCTTTTAGTTCTAACTGATATTTTAGAGAACGATTTTCCTTTTCTATTTTAAAAACAGAATGTTCAAAATTTTTAATCGCCATATTTAAGTCATTTACACTTCTAACTGTTTCTTTTACGTCTCTTGTATAATTTTTTAATTTCTGGACATACTAGTTTGAAATAACCATATTATTTTTATTCATTAGAGTAGGTTTCGAATTGTCTAATATTTTATTTACATCATTGCTAGTATTATCAAGTGTTTTAGTTTGAGTGTTGGCTTTTTCAAGTTTTAGTTCTTTCTTGATATTCTTTATTTAGCTTAATCTTATTGATAAAATCAATATTTCTTTTTAGTAAAATATCTCTTGGAGTAAATTTTAATTCTTCTACACAATCAGTAGTATCTAATTTATTTTCAAGTTCTGTAATAGTATTTTCAACTATTTTCTTTTCTTCGTTATATTCTTTTAATTCAAAAACACCATTAATACATGCTTTTTTAATTCTTTCAAGCTTATTTCTCTGATTATTTATTTCTTTTCCTAATTGCTCTTTAGGCTCATCAAATTTTTGCTTTATCATAGGCAAGAAGAATTGATTTACAACAGAGTCATATTCGGTTAATTCATCTATAAATTGCTCGAAATATTCATTTATTACATTTTCTTTAAATTGAACTTTACAATTATTACAATAATAATAGAAGTATGTTTTCCCATTTTTCTTTGTAGTAGCTTTACCACCTAAAATACGATTGCATTTAGGACATTTTAGTTTTTGCAAATACAAATAGGTGAGTGTTCTTTGATAACTTCTTGAATTTTTCTTTTTCTGAACTTGGTAATCAGCCCACATCTCTTTTGAAATAATAGGTTCAACAACATCTTCATAATATGTTGAATTTTTTATCCTTTTTCCGTGAATAAAATCACCTTTGTATATTTCATTTTCAAGAATGGTTTGTATTGTAGAATCTCTCTAATTATCTTTTCCTAATACTTTTTCATCATTGAATAGATTACTTATTTTTTGATAAGAATAACCATTATAATATAAATCAAATATTCTAACTATAACATCTTTTGTAGCATAGTCTATTACTAGTTTTTTATCTTCGTGTTTATATCCTAATGGGGCAATATGTGCAATATGACCACATTTAATTGCACCAGCTAGTCCTACTTTAGTTCTTTCACTTGTTCTTTCGATTTCATTTTGACTAACACTCATTAATAACCTTGAAATCATTTTACCATTTGCACTAGTTGTATTTATTTCATCATTTACACAATCCAAATAAGCATCGTTTTCATCTAGAAATGTCATTAAATTTTCCCAATCATAAATACTTCTTGTTATTCTATCCAACTTTAAAGCAACAATAGTATTTATTCTTTTAGCTTTTATATCATCTTTTAATCTCTCAAATTCTGGTCTATGATTACCAGTCTTAGCACTAATTCCAGCATCTTGATAATAATCTATTATTTCATAACCTTTAAATTTACAAAAAGATTCTAATCTTTCTTTTTATTCTGGGAGACTAAAACCTTCTCTTGCTTGGTCTTCTATTGATACTCTCATATATAAGCCACACTTTTTCTTTTCGTCTTTCAATTTTCAAACCTCCAATCTTAACAAAAAAGAGACATCAAAGTACAATACGAGTACTTTTGACATCTCTTAAATCCGTTTAACAAAATACAATATAATTGTAATATAATATAAATTTTTCAAAGTGCTCGTAAGCATATAGCTTCTGACAAACAGCTATATGCAATTAATTGGCTATATTATATCACGATTTAAAGAAATGTAAAATATTTACAAATTTATATTTCTTTCAAATATTCTTCTAACTCTGATAATTTTATCTTTTTAGATAAGTTTGAAATATACACATCATTTGAATAATTGAAAACTAAAAAAGTAATACATTTAATAATCACTTTATGTGGCTCAATATATGTAAGATTAGTTTTTTCCAATTTCCTAATGCTACCATTTATAAAAGTAGGGGGAACTTTAGCAAATTCACATATAAATTCAAGTCTCTGTTTTAGACATTCTTCAAATTGTAATTCTTGTTTAATTTTTTTCGATTTATACACCATCCTTTCGTTTGGATGTTTTTAATATTGTTTTAGACAACAAAAAAATCAACCAGATTTTATTTTCTGATTGATTTTTGTATCTATCTGTT